>Ga0157380_10003961_pt1 | contig 10223 bp, 8 predicted proteins | sample S35metaG_FD_119757 | JGI IMG/M metagenome (GOLD analysis project Ga0157380, IMG submission 119757) | Switchgrass rhizosphere microbial communities from Kellogg Biological Station, Michigan, USA - S3-5 metaG | ecosystem: Host-associated > Plants > Roots > Rhizosphere > Soil | place: USA: Michigan...
ACCTTCTGGCGCGTGACCTCGCGGTTCTCGGTGTAGTCGGCGAGCCGTTCGAGCACGCCGTCGAGGCGGCCGGAACTCTCGCCCGCGGATACCGTCGAGCGGTAGATCTCGGGGAACACCTTCGGGAATTCGGACAGTCCGTCGGCGAGTGTGTGGCCCTCCATGACCTTGGCGCGCACGCCGAGCATGATGCTCTGGACGCGTGGTTTCTCGGACTGTTGCGAGACCGCCAGCAGGGCTTCCTCGAGGGGCAGGCCGGCCTTCGCCAGCGTGGCGAGCTGGCGCGTCAGCAGGGACAGGTCGGAGGCGGAAATGCCCCGGCGCAGCGAGAAACTGCGGTCACGTTTTGCCTCGCCATGTTTGACCTCCGCGACGGTGACCGGCAGCAGCTGGCGGTCGCGCAGGATCTGGCGCACGTGTTTGACGGTGTCGCCTTCGACCACGCCATTCTGTTCGCGGCCCGCTGTGTCGAGGGCGGTGTATTCGAAGGCACCCATCGGGTGAGCAGGCCCTCTAGTCCTCGCGCGTCACGCGCAGGACTTCTTCGACCGTGGTATCGCCGCGCAGCACTTTCTCGAGGCCGTCGTCACGGATCGACGGCGTCAGGGTGCGCGCATAACGCTCGAGTTCGTGCTCGGCGGCACCGTCGTGGATCATGGTGCGCATCTGGTCGTCGACCACGACCACTTCGTAGATGCCGGTGCGGCCGCGAAAGCCATTGCCGGCGTTGGCCGGCCTGTACAACACCGGTGAGGGGTCGTTGGGACCGAGTCCCATCAGCCGCCGTTCGTATTCGCCCGCTTCGAAGGCCTGCTTGGTGTCCGGATTGAGCGTCCGCACCAGGCGCTGCGCGACGACGCCGATGAGACTGGATGAGAGCAGGAAGGGTTCGATGCCCATGTCGCGCAGTCGGGTGACGGCGCCCACGGCGGTGTTGGTGTGCAGCGTCGACAACACCAGGTGACCGGTCAGCGAGGCCTGTACGGCGATCTGCGCGGTCTCGAGGTCGCGGAATTCGCCGACCATCACCACGTCCGGGTCCTGGCGCAGGATGGCGCGCAGGCCGCGCGCGAAGGTCATTTCCACCTTGGTGTTCACCTGCGTCTGGCCGATGCCGTCGATGTAGTACTCGATCGGATCCTCGACCGTCATGATGTTCTGCGTGTTGTCGTTCAGGTGCTCGAGGCCGGCATACAGTGTCGTGGTCTTGCCCGAGCCCGTGGGACCGGTGACGAGGATGATGCCGTGTGGCTTGCTGAACAGGTCCACGATGATGGACTCGGTCTTCGAATCCATGCCCAGTGCCGAGAGCTTCAATCTACCGGCCTGCTTGTCGAGGATACGCATGACGACGCGTTCGCCGTGGCCGGACGGAATCGTCGAAACGCGCACGTCCACCGAGCGGCCCGCGATCCTGAGGCTGATGCGCCCGTCCTGCGGCAGGCGCTTCTCGGCGATGTCGAGCTTGGACATGACCTTGATGCGCGAGACCACCAGCGGCGCCACCGCGCGCTTGCTGGTCAGCACTTCGCGCAGTACGCCGTCCACGCGGAAACGCACCACGAGCCGGTTCTCGAAGGGCTCGACGTGGATATCCGAGGCGTTTTCCTTCACCGCCTGCGTGAGCACGGCGTTGATGAGGCGGATGATGGGCGCGTCGTCTTCGCTTTCGAGCAGGTCGGCCTGTTCGGGGATGTCCTGCGCGAGATGCTGTAGGTCGGTGGATTCCTCGACACCGGTCGCGGCTTCCATGGCGTCGTTGCCGGCTTCATACGCGAGCCGCAGCAGCGAGTCGAAATGCCCTTCCTCGACTTTTTCGAGCGCCAGCGGCACTCCCAGGTAACGGCGCAATTCGGCCACTGCCAGCGGCGCCGCGCCGGGGCGATACACACATTCGGCCACGCCTTCGTGGATGCGACGCACCAGCACGCCGTGGCGCTTCGCGAACGCGAAGCCGACGCGTTTGGGTGCAGGCGCCTCGGCTATGGCGGCGTCGTTCATTGAGGCGGGGCCTGGTTCGGCGGCGGCTGTGGCGGCGGCGGGGTCGGCAGGCTATCCGTCGGCGGCACGGTCCGAGGAGTCGCACCGGTGGTGGGATCCGTGGGCAAGCTTCCGCCCGCGGGAGGTGGCGGAATCGGCGGCAGGCGCGGTTCCGGGGTGTAAGGCAGCAGCGGCAACACTTCGGACTTGGGGCGCCCGGACTTGATCTGCTCGTTGCGGATGTAGTTGTACTTGGCGTCGGTCTCGATCGCCGCTTTCAGGCCGTCATCGAGGATCTTCGGGCGAATGAAGACCATCAGGTTGCGCTTCTCGTAGTTGCGGCTGCGCGTCTTGAAAAGCGCGCCGATGACGGGAATGCGGCCGAGGTAGGGCACGCGCTGTTCGCCGCGCCGGTCGCCGTCCTGGATGAGGCCGCCGAGCACCACGATGCCGCCGTCCTCGATGAGCACGTTGGTGTCGATGGTGCGCTTGTTGGTGATGGCACTGCCGGCGTCACCGGTGCTGCCGGACAATGCCGAGCTCTCGATATTGATCTTGAGCTGCACCAGCTGGCCACCCTGGTTCAGCTGCGGGGTGATCTTGAGGATGGTGCCCACTTCCTGCCGCTGCACGGTGGTGAACGGATTGACGTCACCCTGGCCGCTGCCGGTATTGGTGTACTGGCCGGTGATGAACGGGACTTCCTGCGCCACCTTGATCTGCGCTTCCTGGTTGTCCATGGTCACGGCCGACGGCGTCGAGATCAGGTTGGTGTTCGAGTCACCCTGCAGCGCGCGGATCATGGCGGCGAAGTTCACGCCGGTGGCCGCGATACGGCCGATGCCGAAGGTGGTGCCGGTACCGAGCGCCTGGGGCGCGCTCGAAGGATTGTCGACGGCCTGCGCCAGCTGGGCGAGGTTGACGCCGCCGACGGGTGACTGGAACGTCCCGAGCGGGATATTGCTGCTGTCTTCCGACCACACCGCCCAATTCACGCCGAGTTCCGCGTCTTTCGTGACCTGCACGTCGACGATGATGGCCTCCACCAGCACCTGCGCACGGCGGATGTCGAGCTTGTCGACCACGGACATCAGCGAACGCATCACCTTCGCGGGCGCGGTGATCACCAGTGCGTTGGTCTCGGGCTCCGCCCAGATAGTGGTGGAGCGATCGGCGCTGGCGGCAACGCCACCACCACCGCCACCCGGTGCACCGCCGGCCGCCGGCGCGCCGCCAGTGATCGCAACCGTGGCGCTGATCTGTTCCTTGAGCTTGGTGGCGAGCTTTTCCGCGTCGGCGTACTGGATATAGCGCACCTGGGTGTCGCCGCCGCTCTCGAGCGGTGTATCGAGGTGGGCCACCAGCGCCTTGATACGCAGGCGCGCGGTCTTGTCGCCGCCGATGAGCACGCTGTTCGAGCGGTCGTCGGCAATCACACGCGTGGGCGAAGAGCCACCACCACCTTCGGCCGCGGCCTGTTGTGCATAGAAGGTATTCACCACGCGTACGACTTCGGCCGCCGTGGCGTGCTGCAGGTTGATGATGTCGACATCGTTGTCACCCTGCTGGTCGATGCGCTTGATGATGCGCATGACACGCGCCACGTTGCTGGCGCGGTCCGAGAGGATGAGGATGTTGCCGGCCGGGTAGGCAGCCATGTGGGCGTTCTGCGGCATGAGCGGACGCAGCACCGGCACGAGCTGCGCGGCCTGGACGTTTTCCACCGCGACCACCTGGGTGACCAGTTCCTCGGAATCGGACCGGATGCGATCCGGGAGGTCGATGTTGGGCATCTGGCGCGCCGCGGCGTCCGGGATGACGCGGATGATGCCGCCCGATTCCACCGCCACGTACGAATGAACCTGCAGCAGCGCCAGGAAGGCCTCGTAGAACGCGTCCGGCGTCATCGGCGTCTGCGACAGCATGGTGACGTTGGTGCGCACCCGCGGATCGGGAATGATGGTCTTGCCGGTGACCTGCGCGACCGCCTCGATCACCTGGCCGATTTCCACGTCGCGGAAGTTAGGGGTGATGCGCTGGCCCTTGCCCTGGGCGCTCACCACGCTGGTGGCGGTCACGGCCACCACGAGCACGAGGAAGGCGATTCGTAAGACGCGCGCCGACATTACGTTCAATACCGTCTTGCTGTTCATATGCTGATTCTTGTTATTCGTTCCCGGGCACGGGTTCGGGCGGCGCCTGGTCCATGGGGATCATGCCATCACCGCCGTTATCGAGCTGGTCGGCTTCGCTGGCTATTTGCGCCAGGTTAAGAACCAGTTCCTGCTGTCGGCCGTTGCGAGTGACGCTGACCCGTGCGTCGGTCGAGGAATTGAGGGTGGCGAAGATCTCCTGGGCGCGATCCTTGTCGTCCAGCGGCGTTCCATTGATGGCCGTGACGAGGTCGCCGGCACGCAGGCCGATGCGGGCGAAGGCCTGGCGGTTGGCGCCGGGATAGACCCGGAAGCCGCGCATCTTGCCGCCCGCGAACACCGGCTGAGGGCGCAACACCTGGCCGATGACGCCGGGATCGTCGTTCACCAGCTTGCGCATGCGTTCCAGCATGGCTTCGTTGTTGGCAGCCGCGGCCGGCGGTGCCGGCGGCGGGGGGGCATCACCCACGGTGCCGGCGCTCCGGCGCGGCAACAGCAGCGCCTCCAGCGCACCATTGCGATCGATGATGGCCCGGTCGTTGTAGACCGAATGCAACGTCGCGCCGCCGGGAACCTGCCCGCCGACATTGACGATCTTGGCCGCCTGGGCGCTTTCTCCAATGATGGCCATACCCTCCTTGGGGTCGTCGGTGGCCAGCACCCCCGCCAGCACCAGCGGCATGCTGGAAGGCGGCGCATTGACGCCATCGCCGCTGTTGTTCTGCACGACAGCATTCCCGAATAGATGGGCATTGACGAGTCCGCCGATGTCCAGGGGTGGGGCGGGAGGCGCAGATTGCACCGTTGCCAGCGTCGTCTGACGACTGCGACCGGCCAATCCCACCACGATCAGGGCCAGCTGGGCGGCGAGTGCCAGGGCCAGGATGAAGGTGACGATCTGGGGCGCACGCGCGAGCAGCGAAGAGCGCCAGTCGCCCCCGCTCACCGCGCCCGGACCCCAAAGTTTTGCCGTCATTTCCATGATGATACGTTTCGCTCCGCAGCACCCTCAAGCGCTTGTTTTGTCTTGGCAAACCGACAGTGCCGGTGGCGCACTTGTGTTGCCATTCGACGACCCCTATAAAGGTCGCCAATGCCCAGTTCCGAAATCGAACGCCCCGATCACGGGGGCGCGGGCCTCGCAGTCGAAGAAGCCGAGCCCAAGACCAAGCAGCCGCCCTTATATCAGGTGGTACTGCTGAACGACGATTACACGCCGATGGAATTCGTCGTGGACGTCCTGGAGAAGTTCTTCCGCATGGACCGCACGACTGCGACGCGCGTCATGCTGGAGGTACATACGCAGGGAAAAGGTATCTGCGGTGTGTTCACATACGAAATCGCGGAAACCAAAGTGGCCCTGGTGACCTCTTACGCTCGTGACCACCATCATCCGCTGATGTGCACGCTGGAAGAGGCATGACGAAGGATCTAACGATCTAGAGGTTGCTAAGGTGTTATCCCAAGAGCTGGAATTTTGTCTCAACGATGCCTTTGCCAAGGCCCGTGACGCACGTCACGAGTTCCTGACCGTCGAGCACCTGTTGTTGTCCATCCTCGACACCCCCAAGGTGCGCGAGATCCTGCGGGCCTGCGGCGCCGACCTCAACAAGCTCAAGGATTCGCTCAACGACCACCTGGACCGCACCACGCCGCGGCTGCCCAACGACGAGGACCGCGAGGTCCAGCCCACGCTCGGGTTCCAGCGCGTGCTGCAGCGTGCGGTGTTCCACGTGCAGTCCTCAGGCAAGAAGGAGGTCGGTGTCGCCAACGTCCTGATCGCCATCTTCAGCGAGAAGCAGAGTCACGCGGTGCACCTGCTGAACCGCGCCGAGGTCACCCGGCTCGACGTGGTCAATTTCGTCTCCCATGGCCTCTCGAAGATCGCCGAGGAGAAGACCACCAAGGAAGAGACTGCCGAGGGCGAACGCGAAAGCGAAGGCGGCAGTTCGCTCGACAAGTACACCACGAACCTCAACCAGCTCGCGCAGGACGGCAAGATCGATCCGCTGATCGGCCGCCAGCTCGAGGTGGAGCGCACCATCGAGATCCTCTGCCGGCGCCGCAAGAACAACCCGCTGTACGTGGGCGAGGCAGGCGTGGGCAAGACGGCCATTGCCGAGGGCCTGGCGCGCATGATCGTCGAGGGCAAGGTCCCCGACGTTTTGTCCGACTGCACTATCTATTCGCTCGACATGGGTTCGCTGATCGCCGGCACCAAGTACCGCGGCGACTTCGAGAAGCGCCTCAAGAGCGTGATCGCCGAATTGAAGAAGCAGCCCGGCGCCATCCTGTTCATCGACGAGATCCACACGGTGATCGGCGCGGGCGCGGCCTCGGGCGGCGTCATGGACGCGTCGAACCTCATCAAACCGGTACTCACCAACGGCGAGCTGCGCTGCATCGGTTCGACCACCTACCAGGAATATCGCGGCATCTTCGAGAAGGACCACGCGCTGGCGCGGCGTTTCCAGAAGATCGACGTGGTCGAGCCCTCGATCTCCGAGACCATCGACATCCTCATGGGCCTGAAACCGCGGTTCGAGCAGCATCATGGCGTCGGTTACACCAACGACGCGATCCGGGCCGCCGCGGAACTGGCGGCGCGGCACATCAATGAAAGGCACATGCCCGACAAGGCCATCGACGTGGTGGACGAGGCGGGCGCACGGCTGCGCCTCAAGCCCGTCAACGAGCGTGAGCCGGCGGTCGAGGTCAAGCACATCGAAGACGTGGTGGCGCGCATGGCGCGTATCCCCGCCAAGAGCGTGTCGCAGTCGGATAAAGAGGTGCTCCGCAATCTCGAACGCAACCTCAAGCTGGTGATCTTCGGCCAGGACAGGGCCATCGATTCGCTCGCGGCGGCCATCAAGATGGCGCGTTCGGGCCTCGGCGACCAGCGCAAGCCGGTGGGCAGCTTCCTGTTCGCCGGCCCCACGGGCGTCGGCAAGACCGAAGTCACGCGCCAGCTCGCCATCGCCATGGGCATCGAGTTCATCCGCTTCGACATGTCGGAGTACATGGAGCGGCACACGGTGTCGCGCCTCATCGGCGCGCCGCCCGGATACGTGGGCTTCGACCAGGGTGGCCTGCTCACCGAGGCCATCGCCAAGCACCCGCATTGCGTGCTGCTGCTGGATGAAGTCGAGAAGGCTCATCCCGACGTGTTCAACCTGTTGCTGCAGGTCATGGACCACGGCACCCTCACCGACAACAACGGTCGCAAGGCCGACTTCCGCCACGTCGTCATCGTGATGACCACGAACGCCGGCGCCTTCGAAATGAATCGCTCCTCCATCGGCTTCGTCCAGCAGGACAACGCCACCGACGGCGCCGAGGCCATCAAGCGCCTGTTCTCACCCGAGTTCCGCAATCGCATCGACGCCATCATCCAGTTCGCGCCGCTGGACATGCCGGTCATCGAACGCGTGGTGGACAAGCTGCTGCTGGAGATCGAGGCGCAACTCGAGAAGAAGGGCGTTTCCATCCTGCTCGACGATGCCGCGCGGCGCTGGCTGGCAGAGAAGGGTTACGACCCGAAGATGGGTGCGCGCCCCATGGCGCGGCTCATGCAGGAACAGATCAAGCGACCACTGGCCGAGGAATTGCTGTTCGGCAAACTCGTGGCCGGCGGCACCGTGAAGATAGGTGTCAGCGACGACGGCAAGAGCCTGAGCCTCGAGACCCTCGGCGCCGACACGCCTGCACTGCCGGCTACTCTTTAGCGGCTCCGCCGCAAAGCGGATTCAACGGCGTCGAAACGACGCCGTCCGTGAAGTGCGGGTTACAGCGGCGCGACCGGTACGCAGATGTTGCAGCTGAAGCGCCCGGTCTTCGGGTCGAACTTGGCGTCGACCGGGTAGTGCTCGAAGAACGGTCGCGAGTCGAGTTGCAATCCGCTCTTCGGTAACCAGTCCCGCAGCAGCGCATTCCACGCGTCGACGATTTCCGCGCCGGTGCCTTCGTAGGCCAGCGCTGCGTAGCGGCCGCCGGGGATTTCCTTGAAGTTCGGATGGCCGGTCAGCACTTCACCGGGTTTGCTGGCGACACAGGCGTCGTAGCGGCACTTCGCCGGTTGCGTGACCATGGGGTCATCCAGGGCGATGCCGAAGCGATCACGCCCGAACAGGTTGTTGGTCACCATCCAGGGTGCAACGGTCTCCATCCAGAACCGATTGACGCCCGGGCCATAGGGCCCCACGTGGCGCAGGTAGACGACGTGTGCGGGCTCGCGGTCGATGAGAGTGACATTCATGGCGATCTCCTTCTTGAGGGAGCCTCCATGTTTGCGATTCGCGGCCGTGGCGGCCTGACCGCGCTTGCCGGCGGCCTTGCCAGGCTTGCCCTTGACCTGACCGCGCTTGCTCTTTCGCCATTGCGTCGGCGCCGCGCCGAATCTCGAGCGGAAGGCGCGCGTGAAACTCTCCGCCGATCCAAAACCCACGCCGAGGGCGACCTGCAGGACGGTTGCGCCGGCTTGTGATCGCAGCCGGACCGGCCAGTTCCAGGCGGCGCCGGCGGACATAGTCGCCGAGCGGTTCGCCGACCAGCGCGTGGAACAGCCGGTGAAAGTGGTATGGGGAGAAGTTCGCGACCGATGCCAGCGAGGCCAGGTCGAGCTTTTCGTCGAGGTGGCGATCGATGTGCTCGATCACCGCGTGCAGGCGCCGGTCGTATTCGGACTGACTGCGGCGCGCGGTGGCCAAGCGCCGGCTATCTGCCGCGGTAGACGATGCGGCCCTTGGTCAGGTCGTAGGGAGTCATTTCGACGGTGACCTGGTCGCCTGTCAGGATGCGGATGTAATTCTTGCGCATCTTTCCCGAGATGTGCGCAGTCACCACGTGCCCGGTTTTGAGTTTCACCCGGAACGTGGTGTTAGGCAGAGTCTCGACGACTTCGCCTTCCATCTGAATCGCATCTTCTTTCGACATCAGCAGCCTGTGGCAGGGCCAGAAGGGCGCGAATTCTGCCAGAAAAGCATGCTGCGCGAGCAAATTTCAGGAAGGAGTGAACAGGGGCACATCCGGCCCGGAAGCCAGCTTCGCAACCAGCGCGCTGAATTCGCGGCGATTCACGGGCTTACTGCCCAGCGAGCGCAAATGCGGCGTGGGTAACTGGCAATCGATGAGCTCCAGGCCGGCCGCCTTGCCGCTTTCGGCAAGTCGGGCCAGTGCCGTCTTGGAGGCGTCGCGCTCGCGGCTGAACATGGACTCACCGAAGAACACTCGGCCCAGCAACACCCCGTACAGCCCACCCACCAGTTGGTCGCCGAGGCGGACTTCCACGCTGTGGGCATGCCCCTGTCGATGCAATTCGCAGTACGCCGCGTGCATTTCCGGCGTGATCCAGGTCCCCGGCGAGTTCTCGCGGCGCTCCGCGCAGGCGCGCACCACGCCGGCGAAGTCGCGGTCGAAAGCCACCACGAAGCCGCGATTCCGGATGGTTTTCGCGAGGCTGCGCGAGCACTTGAATTCGCCGGGCAGCAGGATTTCGCGCGGGTTGGGCGACCACCACAACACCGGCTGGCCGGCCGAGTACCAGGGAAAGATGCCGCGGCGATACGCGGCGAGCAGCCGTGCCACGGAGAGATCGCCGCCGGCCGCCAGCAGGCCTTCGGGTTCATCGAGCGCCTGGTCGATGGGCGGGAACCATTCCCGGTCGCCACCCGGTGTAAGCCATGTGATGGTCTTGTTCACCTGGACGAATTCATTTTGAGCGCGCCTCGCGGCGGTCATCACGATACGGCACGTGGCGGCTGATGTCGTGCGCGTAGCTTTCGACGTAGGCGGCCTCGCGCCTGAGGTAGTCAGCAATGGCGTGCCGGAAACGTGCGTCCACGATCCAGTGCATGGACCAGGTTCGCTGCGGAACGAAGCCGCGACTCACCTTGTGTTCACCCTGTGTGCCCGGTTCAAAGCGGCGTATGCCGCGCTCGATGCAGAAGTCGATGCCCTGGTGGTAGCAGAGCTCGAAATGCAGGCTGTGAAATTGTTCCCTGGTTCCCCAATAGCGGCCGTACAGCGCGTCCGCATTCCAGTAGAACACCGAAGCCGCCACGGTTTCGCCGTCGAGTCGGGCACGCTTGACCA
>Ga0157380_10003962_pt1 | contig 10220 bp, 10 predicted proteins | sample S35metaG_FD_119757 | JGI IMG/M metagenome (GOLD analysis project Ga0157380, IMG submission 119757) | Switchgrass rhizosphere microbial communities from Kellogg Biological Station, Michigan, USA - S3-5 metaG | ecosystem: Host-associated > Plants > Roots > Rhizosphere > Soil | place: USA...
CCCGGCGGCTCGGCACCACGGTGAGCCGGGCCCGCTCGACGGCGGCGTCGGCGAACCGCGGGATGCGGGTGCGGGCCTGGCTGAACAGGGTGCTCATGCTGCGTCCTTCCGGACTCGTTCGACGGCGCGCAGCCGCACCGACGCGGCGCGCGGGTTGGCCTCGATCTCCGCGGGCGAGGCCCGCTCCGACCCGCGGGTGACCAGGCGCAGGGCCGGCTCGTAGCCCTCGGGCACGACCGGGAGGTCGGGCGGCACGGTGGAGCGGGTGCGTGCGGCGAAGGCCTGCTTGACCAACCGGTCCTCGAGCGAGTGGTAGCTCATCACCACGACCCGGCCGCCGACGCCGATCACGTCGATCGCTCCGGGGATCGCCCGCCGCAGCACGCCGAGCTCGTCGTTGACCTCGATCCGAAGCGCCTGGAACGTGCGCTTGGCCGGGTGCCCTCCGGTACGACGGGCGGGGGCCGGGATCGTGTCGCGGATCAGGTCGACCAGTCGGGCCGACCGGTCGAACGGCACCGTGGCGCGCGCGCGGACGACGGCCCGCGCGATCTGGCGGGCGAACCTCTCCTCGCCCCAGTTGCGCAGCAGCCGAGCCAGGTCCTGCTCGGAGTAGTGGTTGAGCACGTCGGCCGCGGTCGGTCCGGTGCTGTCGTCCATGCGCATGTCCAGCGGCGCGTCCTCGGCGTAGGCGAAGCCGCGCTCCCGCACGTCGAGCTGCATGGAGGAGACGCCGAGGTCGAACAGCACGCCGTCGACCGACTCCAGCCGCAGGTCCGCGAGCAGCTCGGGGATCTCGTCGTACACGGCGTGCACGAGGGTGATCCGCTCGCGGTACGCCGCGAGCCGGGCGCCGGCCAGCTCGAGCGCGTGCTGGTCGCGGTCGACGCCGATCACGCGGGCCGACGGGCAGCGTTCGAGGACGGCCTCGGTGTGGCCACCCAGGCCGAGGGTCGCGTCGACCAGCACCGAGTCGGGGTGCTCGAGCGTGGGCGCCACCAGGGCGACGACCCGGTCGAGGAGCACCGGGACGTGGCGGGGGGTCCTCACGTCAGCGACCGACGTGGACGACGCTGATCAGCACCAGTGCCAGGACGCTCGAGGTGACCAGCGAGAACGCCATCACCAACAGGCCGTCTCGTACCTCGTGACGTACGCGCCGTGCCGGCGTGATCCCACTCATCGGACTCGACCCCCAGATGCGTTGCGGTGCGGTGCGACGTTCGTAGAGCCAGGTTCTCCGTCCGCTCCACTCCGGGTTGTCTCGCGCGAGGGACCATCTGGCACCGGGGAAGGTGCGCCAGAGTGCCCCTGTCACGTGAGGGAGCCGGAGCGGACGTGAGCCTCGTCCTGCGACCGCCGCTGTGCAGTTGTGTGTGCTGCCTTCTAGTCCTCGACGAAGCCGAACGGCCCGTCGAGGTTCGCGAAGGTCTCCTCGGCACCGGACTGCTGGTCGCGCCAGGTATCCGGGTCCCAGATCTCCGCGTGGTCCATCACGCCGACGACCAGGACGTCACGGTCCAGGCCGGCGTAGCTCCGCATCCCCTGGGTGAGCGTGATGCGGCCCTGCTTGTCGGGCGCCTGCTGTGCGGAGTTCGAGAAGAGGTAGCGGATGTGCTGCCGCGTCATCTTGTCGGCCTGGCTCTTGCGGGCCAGGTCGGACGTCATCGACTGGAAGCCCGCGAGCGACCAGACCTGGAGGCAGTGCTCCTGGCCCGGTGCGATCATCACGTCCTCCGTCAGCAGATCCCTGAACTTCGCCGGGAGGAAGAGACGCCCCTTGTCGTCGAGCTTCGGTGTGTGAGTGCCCGTGAAGAACATCGGTCACTCCCCACTCCACGGCCCGTCGCCCGCCTGCAGCGCCATTTCCCTCCACTGCGCTCCACTCTACTCCACTTTGCTCCACCGTCAACCACTTCTCTGGTCGTGTCCTCCCTCCCTGCACGTCGCCGCTCCCCCTCCCACCGGTCCGCGCTCAAACCGGGCCAAACCGGTCACGGTTCGATCGCATCCGCTCGACTGCGCGACAGGCTGTGGGCCGATGAGGTTCACTAGGAGCCACCCACCGGACCCACCGCAGGCCGGCGGTTATCAGTAGTGCGGAGTTGGGGGTCGACAGGGTTTGAGTACGACGCAGCAGTCGCTGGAGCGGGAGCCCGACGCCGAGGGGCTCGCCGAGCTCGGGGCGGCCGCCAAGCGCATCCAGAGCGCGGTGGAGCAGGTGATCGAGGGCAAGCCGGACGTGACCCGGCTCGCGCTCGTCGTTCTGCTCGGTGAGGGCCACCTGCTGATCGAGGACGTCCCCGGGGTCGGGAAGACGATGTTGAGCAAGGCACTCGCCAAGGCGATCGACTGCTCGGTGCGCCGGATCCAGTTCACGCCCGACCTGCTGCCCTCCGACGTCACCGGCGTCTCCATCTACAACCAGGAGACCCGCGACTTCGAGTTCCGGCCCGGCGGTGTCTTCGCCAACATCGTCGTCGGCGACGAGATCAACCGAGCCTCGCCCAAGACGCAGTCGGCGATGCTCGAGTGCATGGAGGAGCGGCAGGTCACCGTCGACGGGACCACGTTCCACCTGGAGTCGCCGTTCATCGTGATCGCCACCCAGAACCCGATCGAGATGGAGGGCACCTATGCGCTCCCCGAGGCCCAGCGCGACCGGTTCATGGCCCGGGTGTCGATGGGCTACCCGGTCAAGGCGGCGGAGATCGCGATGCTTGCCTCGCACACGACCACCAGCCCGCTGGCCGACCTGACGCCGGTCTCCGATGCCGCCGAGATCCGCAAGATGATCGAGGCAGTCGGCACCGTGCACGTCTCGGTCGCCGTCCAGCGGCACGCGGTCGCGATCGCCGAGGCGACGCGCCGCTCCGACGACCTGCGGCTCGGCGCCTCCCCGCGCGCCACGCTCCACCTGGTGCGCGCCGCCAAGGCGTCGGCCGCGCTCGACGGCCGCGACTTCGTGATCCCCGACGACCTGCTGACGCTGGCTCCCCACGTGCTCACCCACCGGCTTCTGCCGACGGTCGAGGCCGCCGCTTCCGGGCGCGGTCCCCGCGAGATCCTGAACGGCCTGCTCGCGCAAGTGCCGGTCCACCAGGGCTGAGGGAGAGCAAGGTGCGTTCGGCACTGCAGGCGCTCACCGTCCGCGGACGGGCCTTTCTCGCGTCCGGGCTCACCTCGATCCTCTGTGGCCTGGTCCTGATCGAACGCGACCTCACCCGGATGGGACTGCTGGTCGCCGCGCTGCCGCTGGTGTCGGCGATGTACGTCGCGGGGCGCTCGCACCACCTGCGCCTGCACCGCACGGTCACCCCGCCCCACCTCAACGTGGGCGAGTCGGCGAAGGTTCTGGTCACCGTCGAGAACGGCGGCGCGCCCACCAGCGTGCTCCTGATGGAGGAGCAGCTCCCCTACGCGCTGGGAGGTCGACCCCGGTTCGTGATCCAGCCGATGGGCCGCGGCGCGCGCGAGCGGCTCGAGTACACCGTGCGGCCCGAGATCCGGGGCCGGCACTCGCTCGGACCGATGCAGGTCCGGCTCCGCGAGCCGTTCGGGATGGTCGAGCTGCGCGAGGAGATCGCCGGCGCCGCCCACCTCCTGGTCACCCCGCGGGTCGTGCCCCTGTCGGAGATCCGGCTCGGCGGCGGCTGGTTCGCCACCGGCGACGACCACCCGCGCTCCTTCACCGTCGGCCGCGTCGCCGACGTGGTGGTACGCGAGTACCGCCGCGGCGACGACCTGCGGCGCGTGCACTGGCGCTCCACGGCACGCATGGGCGAGCTGATGGTGCGCAACGAGGAGCAGCTGTGGCAGGCCCGGGCCACGGTGATCCTCGACAACCGCGCGGTCGCCCACCGCGGCACCGGCCCCGGCTCGTCGCTCGAGGGAGCCGTCTCGGCCGCTGCGTCCGTCGCGGTCCACCTGTCCTCCCTCGGCTACCAGGTGCGTCTGGTGAGCGGCTCCGGCATCACCGACGCCTGGCACGAGCGCGGTCGCCCACTCGACCCGTTCCCGCTGCTCGAGGAGCTCGCCGTGGTGACGTCGACCGACGACCGTGAGCTGCCGGACATCACCCTCGGCGAGGACGTCACGGGCGGCATCGTGGTCGGCGTGCTCGGCGCCGTCCAGCCCGAGGACTCCTCGTGGTGGGCCCGGTTCCCGCGGCACAGCGCGCAGAGCCTGGCCCTCGCGCTCGACGTCGAGTCGTGGGGCCAGCGCGCGCACGAGGGCGACCTGCCTCCGTCGACGATGTGGCTGGCGGGACAGGGCTGGCGGGCCACGAGCTGGCGCAAGGGCGACGCTCTCGCCGCCGCGTGGAGGGAGCTCGACAGATGACTCAGACCACCACCCCACCTCCGGCGAGCGCCGCCCCGCCGCCGCCCGCGCCGGCGTCCGCTCCCGCGGGCGGCCCCCGTCTCGACCTCAGCGACCCCTCTCTCGTCTTCGCCGGGCTCGGCACCGCCCTCCTTGCCGGCCTGACCGGGTGGTTCTCCCTGCTCTCGTGGCGTGGCATGGCCGACGAGCCGTCCCGCTACACCGGTCCGCTGCTGACCGCGGCGATACTGATCGCCCTGGTCGGCTGGGTGGTCCGCCGGTTCACCGCCCAGCCGGCGATCGCGCTGCTGGCGCAGCTGGTGGTGCTGGCGCTGTGGATCGAACACCGGGTCACTGGGGGGCTGCCCCGCCCGTCCGGCTTCCGCCAGGTCTGGAACGAGGTCCTCGACGGCGCCGACGCGGCGCAGCGCTACGCGTCCCCGGTCTCGATCGGCCACTCCGAGTTCCACTTCCTGCTGCTGGTCAGCGGGATCGGCATCCTGCTCGCCGTCGACCTCTTGGTGTGCGGCATGCGCCGCGCGGCGCTCGGCGGACTGCCGCTGCTGCTGGCGATCACGATCTCCGCGAGTGTGCTGCTCAACCCGGTCGACTGGGTGGTCTTCCTGCTCACGGGCTTCGGCTGGCTGGCACTGATAGCGATCCAGGAGACCGACCGCGCCGGCTCGTGGGGCCGCGGCCAGGCGGTCCGCCCCCGGCTGACCGCGGTCGGCGGGCTCGCCGCCCGGATCGCGGTCACCTGCGGCCTGGTGGCCGTGGTGCTCTCGAGCGCCCTGTCCTCCGAGGGACGCACGTTCGGCAGCTTCGGCCAGAACGGCGGCAACAGCTCGATCAACGTGAGCAACCCGATGCTCGACCTGCGCCGCAACCTCGTGCAGGGCGAGGACATCCCCCTGGTCTACGTGAAGACCGACGACTCGGCGCCGTCGTACCTCCGGACGACGGTGCTCGACGACTTCACGGGCTCCAGCTGGCAGCCCACCGACCGCGACTTCGACAGCACCAGCGGGATAGACGGGCAGCTGCCGCCGCCGCCGGGGCTGACCTCGACCGCCGCCCCGGCCAGCCACAACTGGCAGATCCGCGTCTCCGAGTCGTTCCCCAGCAAGTGGCTGCCGCTCCCCTACCCGACCGGCAAGCTCGACGTCGACGACAAGTGGCGCTACGACCCGGAGACCCTCGACGTGATCGGGGTGGGCAACACCAACGCGTCCGGCCTCACCTACAACGCGACGGCGCTCTCACCGCGCATCGACAGCACAGCACTGCGCGAGGCGGCGGCACCGCCGGCCTCTCTCCGCGCCCGGATGACGGACCTGCCGAACGGCCTCCCCGCGGTCTTCCAGCGCACCGCGCGCGAGGTCACCAAGGCGGCGAAGAACGACTTTGACCGCGCGGTGATGCTGCAGGACTGGTTCCGCACCGTGGGTGGCTTCGAGTACAGCCTCCGACCGTCCTCCGGCACCGGTGCCTCGACCCTGCAGAAGTTCATCACCACCGACCGGGTCGGCTACTGCGAGCAGTTCTCCGCCGCGATGGCCGTGATGGCGCGCTCGCTGAACATCCCGGCCCGCGTCGCCGTCGGCTTCCTGCGCGCCGACCGGGACAAGGACACCTTCGTCTTCAGCGCCCACGACCTGCACGCGTGGCCGGAGCTGTACTTCGACGGGGTCGGCTGGATCGTCTTCGAGCCGACGCCGCAGGACCGCACCTCGGCGGCGCCGTCGTACACCACCCAGGCGCTGGGGCAGAGCCCGACCGACGTACCCAGCGGGTCGGCGACCGCCACCGCCCAGCCCACGAACCAGAAGCCGGACGTGGTCCCGGCGGACAACACGGGTGCTGCCAACCAGCAGGGCAGCGGCGCCAACACCTGGCTGATCGTGAGCCTGGCGGTGCTGCTGCTGATCATCATGCTGCTCCTGCCCCGGGTGCTGCGCGGCTCGACCTCACGCCGGCGCTGGACCTCGGCCCACTCCGCGGAGGCGGTGGCGGACGCCGCCTGGTCGGAGGTCCGGGCGACCGCGGTCGACCTCGACCTGGACTGGTCCGACCAGCGCACCGTGCGGGCCAACGGCCTGGTCGTGCAGCGCGAGGTGGTGCCGACGTACGAGGGCCGGCGGGCGATCGACGACGTGGTCACGTTCGTCGAGCTGACCCGCTACGCCCGGGCCCGCGAGCTGTCGGAGGACACCAGGGCGCGGATCGAGAAGGACGTCGAGACCTGGCGCGAGGCGGTCTACAAGGCGGTGGACCACAAGCGGGCCCGGCGGGCACGCTGGTTCCCGCGCTCGGTGACCCAGGTGGTCACCGACCTGCTGCCGACCCGGGGGCCGAGGCCGCGTCGCTGAGCGACGGGCGCGTGGTGGTCAGAAGCCGTTCTGGTCGCGCCGGCGCTGCCAGCGCTCCTCGAGCCGCTGCATGAAGCCTTGGCGGGACCCGCCCTTGGGGCGACCGCCGCCGGTGCGCCGCGGCTTGCGGCCGCTGCGGCCGCCCTGGATCATGCTCAGCCCGGCCGGACTGTCGGGCGTCTCGAACCGGCCCTCGGTCGGGGCCTGCTCCGACGCGGCCTGACGACCACGCCAAGCGCTGAGTCCGAGGGTCGCGGAGGCCAGCATGATCACGAAGCCGATGACGGCGACCCACGTCTGCGGCATGATCGCGCCGGTCATCAGGAGCACGACGCCGACCACGAACGCGACACAGGCCGCCACGATCCGGGTGCGGGTGGCACGCGCGAAGGTGGTGCCACGCAGGGTGGACGCGAACTTGGGATCCTCCTCTACGAGGGCGCGCTCCATCTGTTCGAGCAAGCGCATCTCTTCCTCGGAGAGCGGCACGAGATCCTCCCGGGCAACGTGTGAAGGTTTCCAGTCTAGGCAGGCTGTCGGGCTCTCGGTACCCGGGAAGCAAAAATCACAGGAAAGGTTGGGGTGGTTCGGTCCGACCGGTCACGTTTCGGTCACGGCCCGGGTGTCACGGCCCGGTGTCACGGCCGGTGTCACGGCCGGGGTCACGGCCGGTCTCCCACAAGAAGCGTCGCCGGGCGTACGGCGTGGCCTCCGAACCGCAGGACCGCCGCGTCGACCGCGCGGTCGGCGGCGGCCCAGCCGTGCTCCCGCTCGCCGAGCACCAGCTGCCGGTGCACGCTGGTGCGCGGCACGAGACCCTCCACCCGCACCCCCACCAGCCGGATCCGCGCCCGCTGCAGGCCGAGCCCGGTGAACAGGGCGGCCGCGGTCGCGTAGACCTCGCTGGTCACGTCGGTGGCCTCGGGCAACGTGCGCGAGCGGGTGATCGTGGTGAAGTCGGCGAACCGCACCTTCAGGGTCACCGTGCGCCCCGCCAGCTTCGCCGTGCGCATCCGGCCGGCCACCTTCGCGCTGAGCCGGAGCACCTCGCGCAGCACCACCTCCCGGTCGTCGGTGTCGCGGCCGAACGTCTCGTCGCTGCCGATGCTCCGTTCGGGCTCGTGGTCGCCCCTCTTCACCGTGATCTCACGCCGGTCGTCGCCCCAGGCCAGGGCGTGCACGTGGGCGCCGGCATGCGGCCCGAGCGCCCGCTTCAGGGTCGGCAGCGGGGTGTGCGCGACGTCGCCGACGGTGACCAGCCCGAGCCGGTGCAGCTGCTCGCGGGTCTTCTCGCCCACCCCGTAGAGCTCACCGACGTCGAGCGGGTGCAGGAACGAGGTCACCCGGTCGGTCGGCACCACGACCACGCCGTCGGGCTTGGCGCGCCGGCTGGCCAGCTTGGCCACCGACGGCGCGGCGGCCACCCCGACCGAGCAGGTGATGCGCTGCTCGTCGTACACCCGGGCACGGAGGTGCTCGGCCACCGCGAGCGGTGTGCGGAACCGGCGCAGCGTGCCGGACACGTCGAGGAACGCCTCGTCCAGCGACAGCGCCTCCACCACCGGTGTCACCTGCCGGAAGATCTCCATCACCGAGGACGACACGGTCTCGAAGTCGGTGTAGTCCGGGCTGAGCACCACCGCCTGCGGGCAGGTCCGCCGGGCCCGGGTCATCGGCATCCCGGAGTGCACGCCGAACCGGCGGGCCGGGTACGTCGCCGACAGCACCACCCCGCGATGCCCGCCGCCCACGATCACCGGCTGGTCGGCGAGGTCTGGCCGGTCCCGGATCGCCACCATCGCGAAGAACGCGTCCATGTCGACGTGGAGGACGTGGCAGCCGGCGGAGAGGTCGGCGGTCATGGCGAGAATTCCCAAGGGATCAAGGAATTCGACCGACCAGCCTCAGTGCGTGGCGAGCACGTGCACCTGCGCGGCGAGGGTGAGGTACTCGGGGCGGTCGGCGACGGCGCGCTCGAGGTCGAGCAGGGCGGCGCCGGCGCCGGGCTCGAGGTCGTGCAGGGAACCGGGGACCAGGTCGGCGAACACCCGGACGGCGTGCACCGCCTGCGGGGTGAAGCCGCTGCCGGCGAGCAGGTCGGTGACCTCCGGGGCCGTGAACCGGCGCTCCCCCGAGGTGTCGTCGCCAGTGCCGTCGAGCGCGGCGACGGCCTGGCGGAAGTGGCCGGCCATCGCCCGGGCCAGGACCGCGGCGTGGCGCTGGCCGACCAGCAGGGACAGGGTGCCGCCGGGACGGAGCACCCCGCCGATCGTGGCCAGCCCCGCTGCCGGGTCTTCGAGGATGCCGAGCACGCCGTGGCAGAGCACCAGGTCGGCCTCGTTGGTGACCACGTCGGGAACCAGGTCGGGCAGCCCGGCCAGGTCGCCCTGGACGCCGGTGACCCGGTCGGCGACGTCGCTCTCGGCCGCCCGCCGGCCCAGCGCGGCGAGCGCGTCGGGGCTGGGGTCGACCACGGTGACCTGGTGGCCCTGCTCGGCGAGCCGGACCGCGAACCCGCCGGTGCCGCCGCCGATGTCGACGATCCGGCCACCGGGTGCGCCGAGCACCTGCTGCACGGCGTCCCAGACCACGGCGGTCCGGACGGCAGTGCGGCGTTCGAGGGGGCGGTGCTTTTCGGGGTCCCCGCCGGAGGGCGAGCGCAGCGAGCCCTCTGGTGGGGTGTGGTCCATGTCGCCAACCCTAGGGCTTTCATCCCGTGCTCCCGGGGCTGCGGTGCCACAGCCTGCGGGCCACCTCGCCGGTGACCTGGCCCGGGGACTGGCCGGCCGGCTTGATGTCGGCGTACGGCGACATCCGGAAGCCGCTGCTGTGCACCAGCACCCGCTGGGCCGCCGGCCCCGGGTCGACCTCCGCGACCGTCTCCGGCACCCGGTCGATCTCGGCCAGCGCCGCGTCGACCCCGCCGGTGCTCCACCGGTCGGCGAGCAGGCCGAGGTCCCAGGCCCCGGTCGCGCGCAGGGAGATGCCTCGCCGCCCGGTCCGGCGTACGATGCCGCGCACCACCAGCAGCCACGACCCGAACACCGTGGAGGCGTAGGGACCCTGCACGTCCTCGAAGAACGTCGCGTCGACCGGTCCGGTCGCGTCGTCGAGGGTCAGGAAGATCACCCGTCGGCCGGACCGGATCGGCGGGGTCTGGGTGGCCACCTTCACTCCCGCGACCAGGATCTGCGAGCGGCTGCGCTGCGCGAGCAGCCCGGTCGAGCGCACCACCCCGAGCTGGTCGAGGAACCGCTGGTGGAAGTCGAGCACGTGACTGCTCGCGTCGAGCCCGAGGATGTCGAGCTCGGCGCGCACCCGGTCGGACGCGGTCATCTCCGGCAGCCCGCTGCTCTCCCCCTCGGCCGGTCCGTCGCCGAGGTCGAGCGCGAGCTGCACCGAGGTGACCGGTGGGGCCGGCCGCGTGGCCCGGGACTGGGCAGCCGCCCGCTCGCGCACGGCCAAGGGGCCAGCCATCTCCTGGCCCTCGATCGGGATCTGCCGCGACGAAGGACTGACCGGACGTCTCCC
>Ga0157380_10003967_pt1 | contig 10214 bp, 9 predicted proteins | sample S35metaG_FD_119757 | JGI IMG/M metagenome (GOLD analysis project Ga0157380, IMG submission 119757) | Switchgrass rhizosphere microbial communities from Kellogg Biological Station, Michigan, USA - S3-5 metaG | ecosystem: Host-associated > Plants > Roots > Rhizosphere > Soil | place: USA: Michigan...
CAGGATGTTCTCGGGTTTGATGTCGCGATGGACGATGCCTCGCGCGTGCGAATAACTCAGTCCGCTCGCGACCTGCCGCGCGATGCGTATGGCGTCAGCGATCGGCAGCATCCCTTTGGTCGAGAGGAGATCACGGAGACTCGCTCCTTCGACAAAAGGCATCGTGAAGTACAGAAGCTCGTCCGCTTCTCCAGAATCGAAGAGGGGGAGGATATGTGGGTGGTGAAGGGTCGCCGCAATCGCGATCTCTCGGCGGAAACGGGCAGTGGTGAGCAACGCCGTTAGCTCGGGCCGGAGAACTTTCAACGCTACCTGGCGACGGTGCTTGTGCTCCTGGGCAAGGAACACGGACGCCAGACCACCCCTCCCGACCTCACGATCGATCGTATAGAGGCCCTGCAGGGCCGCTCCCAAACGTTCCCGCAAGTCGCTCAAGAGGAAGACCGGAAAATCGCGCGCCATCTCAACGGGATCGCGATGGAGCGATATCGCGAGATACCGAGTCGCTCCAGGCGTCAGTGAACATCAGGCTCTCGACCGCGAACAACACTACTTCGGCAAGGAGCCTCCGGCCAGATACGCATCAGTGACCGTGAACGGAACCTCGAACCGCGCGACATCGCTCGGTGCAGCCGCGCCCATCCGCGAGCGAGGCGCTTCATTCACCAGGTCGGGGAGCGTATCAGGCTTATCCATTGATCGATGTGTGTGGCAACCTGGCAACCCTGTATCTCGATCTTCGCAGGCGTGAGGGGGTGCCCAATCCGCTGGTGCGTCCCGACCTTCAGGAACGTGATGTCCCCCACCCACGCTTGGTTGGGAGCGGTGACCGACATGCCCAGAGCCGGTTTGGGATGGCGCGGATATAGGTGGTGGATGTTCGCCTTCGCGCGGTAGCCGCGCACGGCCTTCGCGCGCAGCCCGGCCGCGCTCATGAGGCGCGCGACACGGCGGCGGCTGACCGCCCATCCGGCGTCGACCAGCGCGCGATGCAGGCGGGGCTGCCGTAGCGCTCCCGGTGGCGAAAGAAGAGGCGCGTGATCTCCGCGGAGAGTACCCGGTCCTGCTTCGCGCGGTCGCTCTCCGGGCGGCGCAGCCAGGCATAGAACCCGGTCGGCGTCACCTGGTAGCGCCGACAGAGCGACACGACGCTAAACCGCGCGCGCTGCGTGTCGATGAAGGCGAACGTGTCGCCTTTCGTGCGGAGCAGCACCGGATGGCTTTTAGGCGGTCGTGCTCCTCCTGTAGCTCGGCGTACTTCCGCTCGAGCGCCTGGAGCTGGGCGATCTCCCGCGCCGGCCCGGGGGGCGGTGCCTTCCACGCCTTCCCGCGAAGCTAGCCGTCGCGCACGTCCTTCCGCCACTTGGACAGCATGAGGGGATGAATCGCGAGCGTTTCTGGTTAGGTGGAAGTGTCAATGAAAGTGGTGCAAGAACCCTTGTCAGTTTCAGCGTTCGTTAGGCCGGCCGCTTCGAGATGGTCGCGTTGGCGTTTTCGAACCGACGACCAACGAACTAAAAGGGCGAACGCGCTTTGGGCCCGGCGAGCATTCTTCACGAAGCGGCGATTCAGGGGAATGAGAACGCGGTGAGGTTCCTCATCGATCACGGTGCCGATCTGACGATGACGGACTACCGCTATCAGTCCAACGCCGAAGGATGGGCACGGTACGGATCACATGATGAGCGGATGGCGGACTTGTTGGCGGCAGCTGCCGCGGACCGCGCTCATGAGAACGCGTAGCGATCGCTCGCAAGCTCTTCGCAAACTCTGCTAGCGGCGCCAGATCCTGAGTCTAGTGCCCCGAATGCGTGGTTTTACGGCGCACACATGGAAAGTGTGTTCAGATGAAGGCTGGCAAAGCGAAGGTGCGCGTTGGCGGCCTAACGAGCGTTAGGCGGCAGATCGGGGGTTGTTGAACGGGGTCCGCCCGTCTGTTCTGGCAGCCTGACGACGGAATCGAACTGAAGCATACCCATCCACCGCCGACGCCGCGACGTCGCGTGCTCGAGTACCACCAAGCCACGCTATCAAAGTCCAACTGGTCAGCGCGAGCCGGGGGCTGATAATACGGCGGTCTTTGTTTGCCTGGAGAACGGTGCACGGGGAGGAGAGGCGGATGCCATGATTCGACGACTTCTGCTTGCCACGTCGCTACTGCCATGGGGTGCGGGATGGGCTCAACAGCCCGCCGCTGCCGCGCCAGCGGACACCGCGCAGGAGCCCCAATGGTCGATTCCCGAGCGCCGCCTTGATCTCTATGCCGGGCTCAGGTCAAACGGCGGCACCAACTTCATGTTGGGCGCGAAGTACTCGCGCCGGCTACCCTCGAAGAGGAATTTGGCCGGCGCTGGATTCTTCGAGGTCGCCTTTGCCGACCCCACCGAATATCTGTTGGGGGCCCTGCTCCAGTATATGCCGCTGAACCGGATGCTTCTGGAAACGGGTCCCGGCGTCGCCCTCGATGGGGGCAGCGATTTCTTCTGGCGCGTGAGCGGGGAATACGAGCTGCAGATCCGTCGATTGTTTCTGATACCGAAGGTCTACGTTGACTTCGTGCATAGCTCGACCGTGGTCGGCTATGGGCTCGCCATCGGTCGCCGCTGACGAGCGGCCGGGACTGGCGGACGAGGTTCAATGGCTTCCCATGGTTGACGTGCGTCGGCGTCGCGGCAGCCGTTAGGCGGCGATCCCCGCGCGTAGCCCGCACCGTATGCCCTCGCTGAACCAGTGGCTGCGATGGCTGGAGCACCAGCCTAACGCCTGGAGTTGAGCCGCGACCGAAGTATCACGGCGCAGTCAGGGTGTGCCGCGCATCATTGGCGCGGGCGTGGGGTCACACCATGTACGGCGCAACCGCCGGACGCGGTCGGCGCACCCACGGGGCCGCACGTCATCGGGTTGAAAGGCGCGGGCCGCGCGAGGTTGACGATCGACCGCAGCTCGAGATTGTGCGCATTCACGACCGCGACGTTACCCGCGGCGCGGAGGCCGACCGGCAGCACGTTCCCGTAGTTCGGCTCGCCGCCACCGAACGCGTCAGGCTGGTTGTTTCCGACGCCCGGTATCTGGTCGAAGCGCAGGGTGGCGAGCTTGGCCACCGGCGTGGTGGTCAGATCGATGACGATGACCTCGTCCGAAAGCGGCGAGCTACCGAAACCGCGCGTCCCATCGGCGGTCATGGCAAAGCTGTGCCACGATGCCGCGCCGACGGCGCCGCGATCGATCAACGTCTCGGTCGTCATGTCCAGTGTGTAGATGTGGCCCCCGCTGCCCGCGGAGGCGATGACGACGTGATCGTCGTCGCTCTTGATCATGCCGCAGGCGATGAAGCCGTCCGTTGGGATCTGGGAGAGCAGCGTCATCGATGGCACGTCGACGACGGCAATGCCATTCGGGTTGAGCGAGACGAATGCGCGCCGGCTGTCGGCACGGAACGCCGTGCAAACGGGCGCCTTGCCGGTCGCCGTACCGATGTCGAGGCTCGGGCCCACCGACCAGCTTCGGTTGGCTTCGTCCACGACCATCCTGGTGAGCGCCCTGGCGCCGATGATCGAGACGAGGGCCGTCGCGCCGTCGGGCGACACCTTCACCTGGTGCACGAGCGTCGGGGCGAGTTGGACGCTGTAGGCGACCTGTCTCGTGTTGGCATCGATGATGTAAACCTTGCCGTCAGTCATGCCGCCCACGTACGCGAAGTCGGGGGAGTGGAAGGTGACAATGTGGGGCCCGGCTCCGGAGGGCAGGTCGATCTTATCAATCGGAGACAGATTTTCGAAGTTGCGGATGAAGATCACGCTGCTCCCCTGACTCGTCACCCACAGCTCTTTGGGCATCTTGACCCCGGCCCGGTCTCTCGACGTCTGAACCTCCCGGGGGCGCACCTGGCTGACGTTTGTCGCGTCGTCACAGCCCACCACGGACTGACTCAGTCCCGCCAGGGTCGCCCAGACGATCTGCCGCGCTCCCACTCCATGCCTCATCGCCATTGTACCTCCCCGATGCATTGCATCGACACAGTCTTACCGGCGAGGATACCGCGAAGGCGCAACGACACAAAGCCCAAAAAGTGAACCGCGGCGCGTTAGGCGGTGGGTGCTCCCGCGAAGCGCGTCACGCCGAGGCACTCGCAGAGCGCGCGACGATGGCGAGGCGCGCCGCTGAGCGCGATGCCGCCCGCCTTGACTGCCTGCAGCAGTTGAAGTTGCCCGAGGCAGACGCGCGCGAGCACTTCCGTTTCGGCATGTACCTCGACATCCACGTCGAAGCCCGGGTCGAGCAGGCAAAGATCGACATCCGGTTGCTTCAGCACGAGCCAGTACTGGCGCTTCGCCTCTCGCCGAAAGCGAAAGAGCGCGACCATCCGCTTTGCCGGGATCTCCTCTCTCCGCACCATGCGGCGCAGCGCCCACATCAGAAAGTCCGGGTCGAGGTGCTCCTCGGTGAGGTCCTTGCTCGCCCAGCGGTAGCCCCACGTGCCGAGCGCATCGACGACCGCCCCCAGCGCGCGCCCCGCCTCGGTGAGTTGATACTCGCAGCCTCGGCGTCCGGGTACGGCGCACTTGTCGATGATGCCGCTTCGCTCGAGGGAGACCAGTCGCTGCGCCAGCAGATTGCGCGACATGCGCGGGACGCCATGGTGGATGTCGCTGAACCGCCGTCCGCCGGCGAGCAACTCCCGGAGGATGAGTGGCGTCCATCGTTCCGCGAAGATCTCGGCCCCCAGTGCCACAGGGCAGAACTGTCCGTACTTCGTCATGTCTCGAACGTCTAGGGCGCGACAAATCGCCGCGCTTCGTCGAGCTCCGCCTCGCGACCTGATCCCGCCGCCACCGCCAGCAGCTCCTTATAGAAAGCGCGCGCGGCTGTCGTCTCGCCGGCCGCCGCGGCGGCGCGCGCGGCGCCGAGAAGACTGTTGAATCGTTTTGGATTCAACTCCAGCGACGTCCGATACATCGCGAGCGCTTTCGCGGCGTTGCGCTGCTCCAGCAGGAGATCGCCCCACAGTTCGTACGCGGGCACCGTCGGACCCGGAGTCACGGCGTGCTTCGGTGTGGCTCGCTCCAGCTCGGCCGCCTCGCGCATCCGCGCACGACTGGACGCCGTGTCGGTTTGTGCGTGGGCAATCCAGGCCTGCAGCTCCAGCTCGAGGATGCGAATGTCACGCACGAACAGATCTTCGCCGCCGCTCCGGGCGACCGCGCCAAGCGTGGCGAGTCTGCTCGCGGCCACGCCAGCCTCGCCGATGATACCTTCGTGCGCCGCGCCGATTCCCTTGGCGAACCAGGTCACGGCTTCCGGCCAGGCGAACCCGTCCCAATCGAGCCCCGGCGTCTCGCGCGGAGTGAGCGATCGCGCCTCGCCCCACGCGCGTCGTTCCAGGGCGTAGCGTGCTCGCGTCGAGGCGAGGTGAAACGCCGTCTTGAACGTGGGCTGCAGGTTCCGCGTCTCGTGCAAGCGCTTCACTTGTGCCGCTGCTTCTTCGTCGGCGCCTGTCTGCAGGTACGCGTACACGAGGTACTCGACCGCGTGGGGAAATTCGTCCCAGACGTATTGGCCACGATTTCCGGCAGGGTGCTCCAACGCCGCCTGCGCGGCGAGCAGGTTCCCACGGATCACTCCGTTCCAATCACCGAGTCGCGTATAGATGTGCGTCGGCATGTGCAGCGCGTGCGGATTGCGCGGCGCGCTGGCTTCGTATTTCCGGACGACCTCGAGTGACGCGCGCTCCCGCCCCGGCGCGTCGCTCGCATGCACCAGGTAGTGCAGCGCGCCGGGATGCGCCGGGTTTTGCTCGTAGACGGCTGCCAGAATGTCGGCGGCGCGTTGCGAGTGCGCGATCACGGATCGGTCGTCCGGGGGCGCCGCGGCTAGATGCGCGAGAGCAAAGAATGCGGCCACGTCCTGATCACGCGGGTACGCGGCGTACGCCAACGCCATGGCCGCCTCCCACCGGCGAATGCGTCGCCAGTAGTCCGCCGATTCTGGCTCGCGGAAGAACTCCGCCGTTGCGTCCACGAGCAGGCGCTCGCGGGCGGACATGCCGCCGCGAGCTCTTGCCGTTTGCACGAGGTTCCAGCCCTGCCGCAGCTCCGCCGGTCCGGGTCGCGTCGGCCAGAGCGGCTGGAACAGCGTCATCGCGACTCCCCAATGCGCCATCGCGCACGCCGAGTCGATCTGCGCGGTCCGCTGAAATGACTCCCGTGCGCGCGGGTACGTCATGTGGTGCAGTAGCGCGACGCCGCGATTGAACTCGGTCCGTGCATCCGGGGAACAGGAGACATGGAAATCCACTGGACCCATCGCGTGTTCAATGATCGGCACCGTTTGCGTCTTTCCTTTCTCCCCGATATAGACGACCAGCAACCGCGCCCGCGCCACGCGGCTGGCGTTACGTGCGATGCCGTGAACTGTTCCCGGTGCCTCCCACCAGCTATCACCGACGTTGTGGATCTGTACCGGGCCGCTGTCGAATTGATTCTCAACCGTTCCTTCGAGGACGTACGCGAAGACGGCCACATCATGCCGATGCCGGGGCGCACCGGAGTTCGGCGGGAGGACGATGGCCGCCGCTTGGACCTCGCGGAAGTCACCGGTCGGGAGAGCTCGCATGACGAGGTCTGTGCGAGTTACCGACTGGTCTCCCGGCTGCTGCTGGGCTGAGGCAGGTGCGATCATCGCGAAACTCGCGAGACCCGCGAGGAGAATTGCAGGAATCGAGACCCTCATACGATGAACTCCATCCAGAGGTTGACACACGCTGACAATGGCCCTATTGTACCGATCGTTCGGTACAATAACGGACCCTGGTTCATCGATCAAGTCCGACCTGTTACGAAGGTGGCCATGACACCCGGTCCTTTTCACGAGGGCGAGCGATACGTACAGGAACGCGCCGGCGAGCGGGAAGTCGCCGTGCGCAACGGGTGGTTGGTCGCCGAGGCGATCCCGGTTCGAGCGATCCCCTTCCTCGCCCAGCAGCGGATGCTTGCGATCGGAAGCGTCGATGAGCACGGGGCGGTCTCCGCCTCCGTGGTCTTCGGAGTGCCGGCGTTCGCGTACAGCCCCGACGGTCTATCGGTGGTCCTCGATCGAACCCGGACCCACGCCAGTCCCGGCGACCCGGTCTGGAACAATCTCCGCGTCGGCGTCGCTGTAGGACTGCTGGCGATCGAGCTCGGTTCGAGACGCCGGCTCCGGATCAATGGAGTCGTGAGCACCCTCGATGCGGCGCGGATCGAAGTGAGTGTTCGTGAGGCGTATCCCAACTGCCCCAAGTACATCCAGCGTCGTCACCTCCGCGAGGAGCCGGGGATTCGTCGCAGCGAGTCACAACCGCACGCGAGCGGCGTCTCGCTGGACGAGGCGCGGTCGCTCGTGGTCGAGCGAATCGATACGTTCTTCGTGGCCAGCCGGCATCCCACGCGCGGGTTGGACGTCTCCCATCGTGGCGGCACCCCGGGTTTCGTCCGCGTCCTGGATCCGATCCGACTGCGCATCCCGGACTACGGCGGCAACGGCATGTTCAATACGCTTGGCAACTTCACGGTCGACGATCGCGCAGGTCTCGTCTTTGTAGATTTCGACCGCGGGAGCCTGCTTCAGATGACGGGAACAGCTGCCGTTCACTTCGACGAGGCTGAGGATCCTCGGCAGCCGACGGGAGGCACTGGCCGCTATTGGGATTTCCACGTCGACCGCTGGCTCGAGTCAGCGATTCCGACGCCGATCGCGTCGGAGCTTCTGGATTATTCAGTGCACAACCCAACCGCACCCGCGTAATCGGAAGGATGCCGGCTCCTCTCGCCACCAGGACTGAAGTTCTCGACCGGATCATGGAGTCGTTCCGAAAGGACGGCTACGATGGCGCGTCGCTCGAGACGATCTCCAAGCGAGTCGGGCTCGGCAAGTCGAGCCTCTACCACCACTTTCCCGGTGGAAAGGAGGAAATGGCTCTCGCGGTGCTGGCCCACCTGAACGATGGTTGCGCAAGACATTCGATGCCGTGAAAGCCGAGCCGCATCCGAAGAAGAAGCTCGATCTCATTCTAGACGCGATCGACGCCTTGTACGAGGGTGGAAAGAAGGCGTGTCTCCTGGCGCGGCTCGGTGCCAGCGTAGACCGGGCGCGCTTCGGCGCGCCGCTCAAGGCCACGTTCAGCGGCCTGATGTCCGTACTGGCGGACATCGGCCGTGCGGCGGGGTTGACCGCGCCCACTGCGCGTCACCGTGCGGAGCAGGCCATCGTGCGGATCCAGGGGGCGCTCGTGGTATCGGCGGCCATGGGTGACCCGAGTGTCTTCGATCGTACGCTCGGCGAATTGCGAACTACACTGCTCCTTCCTGACCGCAGACGGTAGCGCTTCGTACGTATGTGCCTAACGCCCAGCTGAAGCCGATCGCTACCGCGCATCCCGACAGGAGAATCGTTGGTCCAGCATGACGGAGGGCTCGCGTGCCGCGAGCTCACGCGCATGCCCGCCGGGGGTCAGTCCGAAACTGTGAGCGCGACCGCGAAGCGGTTCGGTCTTCATGGTCACGCCTAACGCATGCTGATCCACCGTCATGGCCATTCCCGAAGGGCGGCGAGGCTTCCGCGTTAGGCGATCCATCGACGGGAGGCGCCCGAGGCCGGGGTTCGCCGCCACCGCCCCGACTCCCAACGCGCTGCGCCGCCCGTGCGTATCCTAAGACCTCACTGACACAACCCTACCAGGCCCCCCGATGCGACTGATCCGCTCGTCAGCCTCGGCACTGCTCCTCGCAGTGCTCCCGCTCCCCATGCTCGCCCAGTCCGCCGCCCCGAAAAAGGCCCTCACCCAGGCCGATTGGGACCGCTGGCGCGCCATTCAGAACCCCACCCTGTCCAACGACGGGAAGTGGGCCGCCTACACCCTGAGCCCCCAGGTCGGTGACGGCGAGTTCGTCGTCCGCGCCACGTCGGGCACGACTGAATACAGGGTCCCGGTCGGCTACATCGGGCGCCCCAACAACGTCCCCGGCGCCCTCCGCCCACCGCAGACCCCCCCGGGAGCCGGCGGCGGTGGACGCGGGGGCGGCGGACGCTTCGGCGGCGGCGCCGGACCCGCGTCGCCCTTCTCCGCCGACAGCCGATACGCGTTCGTCATCGCGCAGCCTAATAAGGAAGCGGTCGAGAGCGCCCAGCGCGCCGCCCGAGCCGCCCGTGCCACGGGAGGTGCCGGAGCTGCGGCGGCCGACACCACTGGCGGAACGCCTTCGCTCGTGATTGTCGCGCTCGCCGACGGGAAGACCACCACCATCGCCGGCGTCCGCAACTTCCGCCTCCCCAAGGACAACGGGAAATGGCTCGTCTACTCGGCCGCTGACACCTCGCGGCGCGCGGCGGGTGACTCCGCCAACCGCGGCGCGGGCGGCGCGCCGAACCGAGCCGGCGGTGCTGGCGGCCGGCCGGGCGGCGGCCCCGGAGCCAACCGCGACCGCCGCCAGTACGGCACCTCGATCGTCCTCCGCAACCTTGATAGTGGCGTGGAGCAGAAGATCGACGACGTCCTCGCCTACACGTTCGACGACAGCGCCAAGGTCCTGGCCTACACCGTCGTCTCGCGCGACTCGACCAAGGACGGCGCCTACATCCGCAACCTCGCTGCCGGCACGACACAGACCCTGCTCGCCGGACGCGGCAACTACCGCGCGTTCACGTTCGACCAGAAGCAGCAGCAGTTCGTCTTCACGTCCGACCGCGACGAGTTCGGCAAGTCTAACGCACGCTCGACGGTCTACTACGGCACCCTCAAGGGTGGCAAGGCCGAGTCGCTGGTTGCCTCGAGCCTGCTGCCGAAGGACATGCACGTCGCGGACAACGGGTCGATCTCGTTCACCCGCAGCGGCACCGCACTGCTGCTGAACATCGCGCCGCCACCAGTCGATTCCATTCCCGCGGACTCGCTCGTCGGCAAGTCGCAGTTCGACCTCTGGCACTACAGGGACCCGCAGCTTCAGCCGACGCAGAAGCTCCAGGTCGCGCGCGAGCGCAACAAGAGCTACCAGGCGATCTACAACCTCGCCACGAAGAAGCTCGTGCAGCTGACGACGGACTCGATGCCTAACGTCCTCGTCTCCGCCGACGGCCGCTCGGGGCTCTCGTCCACCTCCGTCGCCTACGACATCCAGCGCATGTGGGGCGACGACGGCAACGACGTCTACGTCGTCGACCCGAACACCGGCACGCGCAAG
>Ga0157380_10003969_pt1 | contig 10212 bp, 10 predicted proteins | sample S35metaG_FD_119757 | JGI IMG/M metagenome (GOLD analysis project Ga0157380, IMG submission 119757) | Switchgrass rhizosphere microbial communities from Kellogg Biological Station, Michigan, USA - S3-5 metaG | ecosystem: Host-associated > Plants > Roots > Rhizosphere > Soil | place: USA...
CAGAACCCCTCCTATTCGCCAGCTTACCGCTGTCTCGCGTCCGCTTTCGCCCATCTCGGACGCGATGCTGAGGCGCGTGAGGCGGCGGCGCGTCTGCTTGAGGTCGATCCCGCCTTTACAATCTCTGCGTGGATCGCCCGGGGCGGACAATCAAACGCGAAGCTGCTCATCGAGGGGCTCCGGAAAGCGGGGCTGCCCGAATGAGCCCGCGCACGCTTGCGCCGACGAGGTGATCGGACAAGAACCCGTTTTGTGCGGTGCATGAGTCCGGAAATGGCACTTTTGAGACATGCCGACCGCTTCTCACAATGTCCGTTGTTGGGGGAAGACCGGAAGTGCTCAGCGCATGGCCAAAACGACGCTATTGACCCTTAGCCGCCATTTTCCGGTCGCCGTGTTCTACCGGGCAAGCAAACTCTAATGCCATATCTAAAATTGTTTGCGTTTTGTCGTCGATATATTTTTCGGCACAACGTTTAGTCGTAGCCAATCATGCTGATCGGACGGAGGGAGTAGTGTCTAAGATGCGCGCGCTCAGGCTCATTACGCTCGCAACAATTGTCGTCGGTAACACGTCGGCAGTGGCAGCGCAGCATGACATCATCACCATTGCGCAGCTTGAGCGCGCGCCGGAACTCGATTGTGCGACCAAGCTCAAGGGGCTCATCATTGATATCGACGAACTGCTGGCGAGGAACCCACGCAACCTAAATGATGTGTACGCGGTGTTTCACCGCTATTTCCCCATCAACCGCTGCGGCGTGGATGAAGTTTCTCTCATTGTGAAGACATCGAGGTATTTTCGGAGCATATCGATGAACGGACCGAAGATGCATGCATACTCGCTTAACAGCGAGACCGCGTCTTCGCGCGGCGTTGCCGTGTCTTTTGGCCTCACGGATGCCGGCGAGTTAGTCTTTCCGTTCGCGATATGGTCGCCACCGTCTTTGTAGGCAGTCCGCTATTGGCACTTTGAGACATGCCCGCCTATCCTGAGAATGTCCGTTCACCGAGGTAGACCGGAAGTCGCCGTGGTCCGGCCAAACCGACGCGAATGACCCAGAACGGACATCGTCGCTCAACAGATACACCTCACCCTTGGCAGCTCAGTCGGCACCTTCTTGCGAACACATTCCTGGAACTTTCAGTGTCCCGAACGCGCAAGGAACCTTGGTACGTCCCGCCTAGCGAACGCAACTCGTTTCCGTGTCCAGAGATCGGCTCATCGTGATTGCGGGCGTCAGGCCCGAAGACATCGATGTTGTGCATTCCGGACTAAGCGCCGATGTGAATCTCCTGCCCCACAATCAGCGCCGCCTACCACGGCTTCATGGGACTGTTACGTTAGCGTGGCTCAGGGGACCTTTCGGTCGGTTGCAACAAATCCTGGTGGCCGTTCTGTCGTTCCAGGCTCGCTGCAAATATTGCGATACGCCGTCTCCGCTGCTGAATCAGCGGGTCCATAGACGACAAATCCGGCATCGTTCTTCACGAAATATAGAAACGGCCTATTTCTGGCTTCTTCGTCCGACGTATTTCTTGTTGTGACGCGGCCGCAAATGGTATCGACGGACTGTCCGACCATATTTTTTCGAATGGCTCGTTTCATCTCAATGAACTCGGCGGACGCCGGGTCCTCCAGCTTCGCGGCAATCGTGGTCTTGGCCTTGACAATGACTGGGTCGGACGTCTCGGCAGGCCTACCTGATGCGGGAGCCTCGATCTTCGCTTCAGTCACGGTGGACGTCGGCTTTTTTTCGGCGGGCTGGAGCCTGTCGCGGACGGCGGCAGTCGACCGCTCTTCCGTCTTCGCCGCGGTCGCGGACTTGGCTCTTGTTGCCGCGGAGCTGGTCCTGGATGAGGCTGGCGCCGGTTCAATCGACCGGCTGCCCGTCATCTTGTCGAGACCGCCGAAACCGTTTGGGTCCGCGCATGCTTCCATGCTGGCTTGTGGCGATAAAGGGTAGCTACAGCCAACCAGGGTCGCAGCCAGAACACCAATGAGAAGCGTTCTCATGCTAATCCCTGAGGGGCCTGAGGTCGGCTCGCACTTCTTGCGGCGATCTAATCTTGCGCTGGTTGTCTATCATTTGCGCAAAACCATTAACTGCTTGCTAACCGCCGGGCCTTTCGCCGCGGCGAGCTTTGCATGGTTAATGCCGACGCAACTCCACTGTCCTCATCACGGCATTGCTGAACATCGTCGCGAAGCGTGCGCTCCGATCCCAAGAGACCGCTGGGAGCGCCGGCGTCAATTCGTATGCCCCATGTCCGCCACTGGCACGTTTGAGACATGCCGGCGCACGGTAACGATGTCTGTTTATAGGGGTAGAGCGGAAGTCGTCGGTACGCGACCAAACCGACGCGAATGACCCAATTCGGACATCGGCTCTGCCGTTCGTTCACCCGTCATGACTTCGCGATGGTGCGCGAGCGGCCTATTTCATAAGCAGCGACATGTGTGCGCGCCAGATTGAGGACTGGCGCCGGGATGCTCAGGGCGTGAGCTCGGGCTACCATGTCGCCCAAGATGTGTTCCCCCTCGGTGGTTGAGCCCCGCTCGATGTCTCGTAGCATCGACGACTTCAGCGGCGATCCAACTGTGGTGATCAGGGTCGTGTCGAACTCGATAAAGGCGGGCCTCGGTTTGAAGCCCGAGGCGGTAGCGATGGCGCAGCACTCGCCGAAAATTTGAAACATCGCCTCTCGTCCGCCTGGTGCGGCGAGGATGTCGCCGAAACTGGCGCGCATTAAACAAGAGATCCCGGCGACGAGACCCAGTTGCACGAACTTCTCCCACATGTCCTGCATGACCGCATCGCTGGCTCGTCCATTGAAGCCCGCACCGTCGAAACAAGCCTCCAGCGCGCGCGTCCTGTCGCTGAAGCTGCCCGAGACTTCACCGAATACGAGATCATGGTTAGGAAAAAATTGGACGACACGACCCTCGGCATCCACACCGGCGCTGGTATTTGCCATTCCGCCCAATACGTGCTCGGCGCCGAAGCGCGTGCTCAGCCGGTCGAGATGCCCCATGCCGTTGAGTACCGGCAGGATCACGGTGGTTGGACCAACCGCCGCGGCAAAGTGATCCATGGCTTCATCGAGTGAATAGGACTTCACGCCAACCAGTATGAGGTCGAATGGCTCGCGTATGCCACCAGCCAGAACGGTGGCCGCAGGAACGGTGAAGTCGCCATGAGGACTGACGATCTGGAGGCCTTGGCGGGCGAGTTGTTCGGCACGGCGTGGGCGCACCAGAAACGTGACGTCGCGTCCGGCGCGAATGAGGCATCCGCCGAAATATCCGCCCAGTGCACCGGCTCCGATCACTAAGATGCGCATCTAGCCGTTCCCCAGAGAGCTTCGCGACCCTATCAGTAATCCGACCACGCAGCCACTACTCGTCGATGCATTGCTGCGTGCGTAAGGTCTGAACATGGTACCTTTGCGAGATGCCGACGGACTTTGAAAATGTCTGCTTATCGGGGAAGAACGGAAGTAATCGGCCGAATGTCAGAACGGCGCTTTTGACCCGAAGGCGACACACTCCCGGATGGAAAGTGCTGTCTGCGTAGTATAGTCTGATCCGAATATCGGTTGTGGGGGAGGAAACTATGCAAAGGACACTTGCTTCAGCATCGCTGGTTGCCGCGATGGTGGTCGGCGTAACCTTTCCATACGCCGCAAACGCACAGCAGGCTCAACTCGCGCAGGCTGGTGAAGACGTTGCGCAGGGCATGTCGCGCGAGCGACTAGATCGTATCGCGGGCGTTATGAAGCAAGAGGTGGCCAACGGCACGTTCTCGGGCACCGTCACGCTGATCGCCAGGCGCGGAGAGCTGGTCCATTTCGAGGCAAACGGCTTTCAAGACGTCGCCAAGACTAAGCCGATGGCGAAGGACAGCATATTCCGCATGGCATCAATGACTAAGCCAATCGTGACGGTTGCGGCGATGATGCTGGTCGAGCAAGGTGTCTTCAAGATCAACGATCCGATCGCGCGGTACCTGCCCGAGTTGAAGGATCTAAAAGTCGAGGTGAGCAGAACGAACGGTGACGGCACCACAACGACCGAAGATCTGCCAGCGAACCGGGCAGTCACGATCCAGGATCTCATGCGCCATACATCGGGCTTTTTCTATAGTGGCGCCATGAAGTCCAAACGGCTGAAGGGCGCCTACGAGCAGGCCAATATCGAGGCTGGCGAGCAAGATATCACCGGCGACGAGATGTTGAAGCGGCTAGGACAAATCCCGCTAGCTTATCAACCTGGCACGAATTTTCTCTATTCGATCTCGGTGGATGTTCTGGGCCTCCTTCTTGAACGCGCAACAAGTTGGACGTTGTGCTGCAAGAAATGGTGATCGGCCCGCTCGGCATGAAGGACACGGCATTCTGGGTACCGGGGGAGAAAGCCTCGCGGTTGGCGGAGGTCCTTGATAGCGATCCCTTCAAGAAATCGTCACTACGCTTCTGCAGGACCGAAAGCGAAATCAAGATGTCCTACTTGAAGGGTGGCGCCGGCATGTGTGGTACTGCTGAAGATTACTTCAAGTTTTTGCAAATGATCCTCAACGGTGGCGAGTACGAGGGCAGGCGGTATCTCTCGAAGAAGACTGTAGAGTTCATGCTGCAAAACCATCTGGTCGGCATGGGTGGTTCGACGGAAGCTTCAACGGGTCCTGGCTACGGGTTTGGACTTGGTTTCGCCGTCCGTCTGCAGGATGGTTTTGGTTGGAGCCCGGGCTCAAAGGGCGATGCGATGTGGGGCGGCATATTCGGAACCAGCTTCACCATAGACCCCAAAGAAAAACTGGTCGCCATCCAACTGACACAAGGTGCCACGGCCCGCGTGCAAAGCCGGCATTTGTTCAAGAACCTCGTCTACGGCGCCATGGTCGAGTGATGGAATAGTGGGCTTGGCACTCCGAGCGCGAAAAGCGCCACTTCGCCTCTTGGCACATTTGAGACATGCCCGCCTATCCTGAGAATGTCCGTTCACGGGGTAGACCGGAAGTCGCCGTGATCGGGTAAAACCGACGCGAATGGACCCAAAGCGGACTGTCGAGGCTACTGCCGAATTAGGGCTGAGCTATTTCAAATGCCTCGGTCCGCGCTGTGCCGTTGGTTTCTCCGGCGCTGACGGTGCAAAGGCCAGCGTGATCATCGCGGTTTGTGTCGTCGGCCGATTCTCGGTGGCTAGGTCCCAGTAGCCGCGGATGTTCAGATAACCCGTGTATCCTTCGAACGCGGGAAAGAAGAAGCCGATCTGCGGGCCGATGCCGACCGAGTGACCCTTGAAATCGCCAAGCTTCGCACCGGCGCCGCTGTCGCCGGTGACCTGCTGGTAGACATAGCCGGCGATGCCGACATGAACACTCTTGCTGACGAATTGCGACACCGCCCAGTCGAAATGGAGGTCGATGCCGTTGCGGTATTGCAGGGCGTCGTTCATACCGTTGTAAGTTAAGCCAACGACCGCTGTGAGTTCGTGCCCGGTGTGAGGGTTGAGGTAGGTATAGCCTACGCCGCTATCCACGGCGGTGTAGCCGGGGCTCAGATTTGCCAGACGCGTTGGGTCGTAGGTACCGCTCGGGATGTTTCCGAGCACGTACCACATGAAATTGTTGACGCCCTGATTCCATTTCAGGGTGGCGAGATAGTACACGTCGGCAAAGGTCGTGCGCTCATCGCGGGCGTTGCCCGAAATCTGGTTGCCGCGCGGCCCGGTCAGCGTTTCGCCGATGTTAAGTCCGACATTCCCGGGGACGCCGGCAGCGCCGACGGTCAATTGGCCGCCCAGCACTGGCGTCTCAAACGTATAGGCCGGCAGGAAGCCGAGGGCGTCGGCGCGCGCATGCAGCCCGGTGACGATGGATGCATTGTTCTGAAGCTCCTTGCCGCCGCCGGCATTTGCGTCGAGGTGAACATAGACTGTGGTGAAACTCCAGCCGGCTTGCCCCGGCACGGCGGAAAGACTGCCCATGCCCCCCGGTAACCAGAAGCCAACGCCGCCTGCATCCGCTTTTGCAGGGTGCGAGGTTAGCGCAAGTGCACCGAGCGAGGCGAATGCCAAGACGGCTCGCAGTAACCGGCGGCGCCGATCATGCCGCATGCGTACTCTCCAAAGGTGGTGTCGTTCGTCCGGTTAATCTAGGAGAAGGCAGTGCTTCTGTCGGTCCATTTTGTGATGACCTGGCATTGGCCCGCAAAGTTCTCGCGGCAAGTGACGAAAACGTCACACGGCCAAATAGTTGGCTCCGAAGGGTATGCACCATCTTCGCGCACCGCACATCCGTCGGCTTTTTGGTACTTAGCGAACATCGGTCCGGTGATAGAGCGAGGGAAACAGACGATAAAATTCAGCACGGCTGACCATTCACTCTTGCAGAGAAAAACAAGGAAGAAGTCATGCAAGCGTTCAAGACTTCCCTCAACATCACCGACGCGGCCACCGCTGCAAGCAACTTGGCGGAACTCAAGCGAAAGCCGTATGCCTCGCCTAAGGCATTTAAAAAAATGCAAAGCATCATCGCAATTCATGACGCTCGCGTGCTCAAACTCAATATCGAGGACTTAATCGAGGATCGGTTCGTTAGGAAGCTCGACGAAAGTGGCCAGTTAGATCATCAATATGCCGCTTACGGCAAGAAATGAAACGTCGAAGCCACCATTCCGAACGTTTTCTGGGGCTCTCGGAAAATCGATTGCGCACTGACGACAACTTCCGTTGTTGGCACGTTTGAGACATGCCGACCGAGCCGGAGAATGTCCGCTAGTCGGGGAAGGCCGGAAGTGAACGGAGCACGGTCAGAACGACGCGGATGACCCAACACAGACATCCATTTCGGAGTGCTGCGGAAACTTTATGATCCTCTGCCTCGTTGCGGGTTATGCCGGGAGAAGAAGGGTCGCCGGAGCAGTCGCGTGCAGGTCCTAGCGAGTCACTCGAAGATCGCGACGGCGCGGATCGGGCTTGCGGTGCCACCGCGGATCTTGAGGGGAAAGCCGATGAAGCGGAATCGACCGCGTCCCACAAGCTTGTCGAGATTGGCTAGGCATTCCATGTGTGTGATCCCCCGTTCGCCACATGCGAGATGGGCCTGGAAGTTGGGTTCGCCCTCAGGGGATGGGCTCACCGCCTCCACACCAAACATGCCGATGCCCCGGTCGGCCAGCCAATGCACGCTTTCCACCGCGAGGCCGGGGAAATCGTGGAGGTAGCCCGGCTTACCCAGCAGGCGATCGTTAGTGGCCATGTGCAGCAGCACGGTGTCGTCGGCGCGGATTTCCTGTCCGGAAGTCACCAGAGCCGCTTCCATTTCCGGGACCGTCACTGCATGGCGCAACGGTACGTGGGACAGATCAAGACAGATGCCGGACGTATAGAATTTCTCCAGCGGCATCTGGTCGATTGAAAGGGCATCGGGACGGGAATCGAAGTGCACCGGGGCATCCACGTGTGTTCCCGCATGATCGCTGAAGGCGATGGACAAAGCCTTGGAGGAAAAGTCTGTGTTTCCCGCGCGCTTCTTCTCGGCGTGGTCGTACCACACGGAGATGATCACCGGGGGGTGGGCGGGGTGCGTCTGCGTGCGGTGAAACAGGTCACGGCTAAGATCGATCATTTCCATGCGGTTCCCCCTTAGCGGCTCTTGATTGTTGCGTTTGTTTCGCCGCGGCGGTGCTCGGCAAGTGGACGTCCCAAAGACGGCGCGAATGCCCCCAAACGGACGTGACGACCCCGCGGGCCTTGTTATGGCTGCGCCGGGTAAGCCACAGCTTTCGAAATGGCATTCAGCAAGACATGCTGCTCGAACGGCTTCTGCAGATAGGCGATGCACCCGGCGTCTATGGCTTGGCTACGCGTGGCCTCGTCGTCGTTCGCGGTCATGAAGATGACGGGCCACTTCGATCCCGATGCCGCAAGCCGGCGCTGCAATTCGATCCCCGAAATTCCCCCGAGGTGAATGTCAAGCAGCAAGCAGGTAGCAGTCTGCACGCTGTCGCTCTCAAGCAACGCCTCGGCCGAGGCGAACGTACGGCTCTCGACGCCGTGGTGCGCTAACAGCCGCGCCACGCTGTTCAGAAGGCCCGGATCGTCATCGACCACGATCACGACTGTCCGCTGCGCCATCATATCCGTGTCCAGCCCCGAGGCGTATATGGCCCCCAGGGGGGTCGGCCAATCCTTGATCTGGATCAATGGAATCTGGTCCGCCATGAACACACGACGAGCAAATCGTCGGCTGTGGAGGCACTAAAGTAGGACTAGGCGCGAACGCAGGATGGTGTGGCTTACGCACGTGCACTTCCGTTGATGGCACTTTTGAGACATGCCGACGGGCGGTGACGATGTCTGTTCTTAGGGGTAGAGCGGAAGTCGTCGGTACGTCGCCAAACCGACGCGAATGACCCACAACAGACATTGGACATCCCGTCTGGTGTCTGAACCAAAGCAAGCGCAAGCGCGCCGAACGCACACCTGTCAACGTCTCAGGATTTCGCAGTTGGTCGGCGCGCGACGAGGACAGTGTTGATGCATTGCAGCACCATCTCGCGTTTTTGATTGTGGAGGTGCATCTGGTTACGGATAATGCCCCTATCAGAATTAGACTTCGACTCGCGCTTCTCTAAAACAGTCACTTCAAGACCAAGTTCGTCGCCTGGACGCACCGGAATCGGCAGCCTGAGTTCATCCCAGCCGAGCCCGGCAAGGACACGAAGCGAAAACGGCTGTGTCCTGCTCAGCAGCGAAATTACTATCGCGAATGTGTGGGCAGCCGATGCTGTTAGTCCTGCAAAAACTGAGCGCGCGGCAGCTTCTTCATTAGTGTGGAAGGGCTGCGGATCGAACTTTTTAGCGAATTCAATGATCTCGTCCCTCGAGACGAGGTACGGGCCAGCCACGCGCAATTTGCCAACTTCAGCCTCTTCGAAATACAGACTGGTCATCAAACGCCCCCAAGCAAATCAAGCTGGCTGCCTGTGAAGTAACAGTAGCCTTCGCGCCGCTCAATGTCAGCAGGTCGGCTTCTGGCACCTTTGAGACATGCTCACTGGCCCAGACGACGTCCGTTTACAGGGAAAGACCGGAAGCCATCGACGGAGGGCCGGACCGACGCGATTGACCCGTTTCGGACATCCGGACCGATCCGCCAAGCTCAGGCACCAACTCTCACAGCGCGATGCTCCTTGATCTGAATCAACGTCCGATTCCGATTCTTTGATTGCCTCAGAACTTGCCGAAATTGCATAGACGCCATCGAGCTCTCCGGCATGGTGCACATTTAGAAGCTTCAAGCGTAGGGGTACCCTATGACCACAAGAAGCACAGCTGCGCTCGTTACAATGCTGTTGACTGGTAGTATTCTCTCTTGGGGCGCTGACGTAGTGAGTGCGCAGACGCTCACCGGCAAAGTTCTGGGCGGTGGCCAACCGGTCGCCAATTCGACAGTCACCCTCTGGGCTGCCAGCGAGGGCGCGCCGCAGCAACTGGGACGGGCCCGAACCGGCTCCGATGGTAGTTTTACGCTCAATTCAGCGGGTGGTCTCAGCGGTGCCTCGCTTTACATGATTGCGAAGGGCGGCCAGCCCGGAGCCAATGCGCAGGGTGCTGACAATCCCGCCATTGCGCTGATGACCGTGGTGGTGGGAGGCAACCTACCGGCGACTGTCACAATAAACGAGATGACGACCGTGGCGTCGGTGTGGACCCACGCACAATTCCTCGACGGTTCGGCGATTAAAGGACCTGCGCTTAGCCTACGCATTGCGGCGGGCAACGTTCCGAACTTCGTCGATCTTCAAACGGGTGGCTGGGGTGCAACAATTCTGGACCCGCTCAATAGCACCCAGTCACCGACGATGGCCAATTTTGCAACGCTTGCGAACGTACTTGCCGGATGCGTCACGCACGTGACACCAGATGCGTGTCCTAAGCTCTACACCGCGACCATATCACCAAAGGGTGACGCCCCGAACGATACTCTGATCGCCGCTCAGACACTTGCGCGCTTTCCAGCCTACCAGCCCGCAAGACTATTTGCCTTGTTGGATGAGTTCTATCCCGTTCCGCAAGGCAAGACGCTGCGCAAGACTCCTTTCTTGCCGTATCTAAGCGTCTGTCCGGGAAGAAGTTGAATCCTATGAATCATTTATGATTCAAGAGAGGTGGCCTGATTCGGAGGGGCCGCCGATGTGGACGAA
>Ga0157380_10003971_pt1 | contig 10209 bp, 10 predicted proteins | sample S35metaG_FD_119757 | JGI IMG/M metagenome (GOLD analysis project Ga0157380, IMG submission 119757) | Switchgrass rhizosphere microbial communities from Kellogg Biological Station, Michigan, USA - S3-5 metaG | ecosystem: Host-associated > Plants > Roots > Rhizosphere > Soil | place: USA...
ACCGCTAAGCGGCTTTGGTTTTTCCACCTTTGTTCCCACCACGCGTTTTTGGGACAACAGGGGCGGGGTTCTTCTTTTCACAGGCCTCTTTTACCGACGCAGATTGGCGGGGTTCAGCGGCCTCTTTTAGAATTTCCTCGGCGATCTGGAGGGCGTCTGAATGCTTGCTTGAGTGTGTCGGCATGTCTCCTCCTAGACTCATCACCATTGCTGAGCCACAGTATGGCGAGAAAACCGGCAAGGGTCTGGTCAAATTTGCTCAGATGGCGGGAACTGATGATGCAGAAGATTGACCGTGCTCCAAGCAAGATCCGCAGCGATACGAGGTGCTAATCGTGAAGGACGACATTCAGAAGGGAACTGTGGACGTGGACGCCACCGTTGTAATCCAAGAAGCCCAGCTTCCTGAACTTGTTCATGAAGTGACTCACCCGTGACCGTGTGGTGCCGATCATCTCGGCCAGTAGTTCCTGACTGATCTTTGGAATAACCTCCTCCGACTTACCTTCCTTCCCGAAATGAGCCATTAAGAGCAGCGCCCGCGCCAGCCGTTTCTCGCTGGAGTTAAAGAGTTGATCGACCAAGTCCTCTTGGATGCGAATGTTGCGAGCCAGGAGATAGGCGAGGAACTGTTCGGAGAAAACGGGCTCGTCGTGGATTGCTTTGATCATCGCCTGTTTGTCAATGCGGATGATCGTAGATTTTTCTGTAGTGGCTGCCGTGGTCATACACACCAGCTGCCCAGCCAGACAGCCTTCACCGAAAAAAGCACTCGGCTCCAATATCGCGATGATGGCCTCTTGGCCCTGGGATGACGTAACGGAAATCCTGACCTGGCCCGTCTGGATATAGAACACGGCGGACGCCGCATCCCCTTGTGAAAAGAGAACCTGTTTCTTCGGGCAGGTCAGCGTGGTCTTGCCGTGGCCGACTTGGGCGAGGAACTTCTGGGGATTAAACTTTGCCATGCGTGTCGCTCCGACTCTTGAGGTAGGCTACACTTTGTCTAGACCAGATCAGTATAGCAAACCCTGGGTGGAAACTATCAGCGCCATTCTCCCACCAGGTGCGTCTCACGTCTCACACTTCACAGATATCGAGGGTCTCGGCTATGTTGAAACTTCATTTCCGCGTCTGACGGAGGGATCTCGTCCACTACCATCACGCATTGAGAGGAGATCCTGATAGGACTCTCTTGGGCCGGTCGAGAACAGACCGATAGAGATCAAGAAAACTGGAGGAGGGAGTTGACTGACCCTGGCGCTTTTGATACAAGCACACGCATTCTCCTGACAGACTGCAGCGCACCTTCTTCCGGAGCAGTTTTTTGCAGCGTCCAGATCCCTGGTCTTTAACTCGTCGATCTTTCTTGAACACATCTGTTGTCGGGCTTCTGTTGCTCGGCAGCAAGCTGCTGTGTCCTTCCATCGCGCGCGCGACTGAACTTCCTGACGCCGAACTCACCTTCTTCAATGTGCACACGAACGAACGACTACGGGTTCGCTATCGTGATCAGGGAGGGAATTATGACCTGACGGCATTGGACGAGGTGAATCACATTCTGCGGTGCCATCACACGGGAGAAGTCGCCGCCATGGATGTGCAATTGTTGGAGCACGTCAATCTTGTGCACAAGGCGGTTCATGGCGCCGGTGAGATCCATGTGATTTCCGGCTATCGGTCGCCCGAGTACAACGCACTGCTCGTGAAGCGGAGCCGGCGAGTCGCGCAGCATAGCCTACATGTCCAGGGTCAGGCGCTCGACTTCTATATTCCCGGTGTCAAGCTTCGCGAGATTCGCCATGCCGCATTGAGGTTGCAGTACGGTGGAGTAGGGTATTATCCACGCGGGAAATTCATCCATCTCGATTCCGGTCCGTTCCGAACCTGGTAGCTCCCTTCCCTGCAGGATGCTGAAAAAGTCCGCCAGCTTCGTTCTCGGCTCATCACAATCCTCAACGTACCCCTGAGGGTACGCCTCCGGTTCTGACTCGCCTGCGGCCTTGCTGGACGGCCTTTTTGAGCATCCTGCTAGCGGCTGAAGTTAAGATTGAGTGAGGATCAGATTCTTTTCTCAACCTCGACCTGAACCGTAACCTTCAGTGAGCCGGCGGACTTTTTCAGCATCCTGCAGAATCAGATTCGTTTCAGGAACAATACTGACAGGGGTGGGAGTGTAACTGCGAGCGAATGGGGCATCCCGTGGGAGAGGACGGGGCTCGTGTGAAGGCCTCCAGAATTCCCCACGTTGCTTCCCCCGTAAGTCGAGGCATCGCTGTTCAAGAGTTCGCGATAATAGCCTTCGGCAGGCACGCCAACTCGATAGTTGTAGCGAGGAACGGGGGTGAGGTTACACAGGCATACTATCTGATTATCCTGGTCCTTGGCTCTTCGAAGGAAGACGATCACGGAATTACCTGCATCGCAAAAGTCGATCCACTGGAAACCAGTCCAGTCATGATCGAGTTCGTGCAGCGCCGGCTCCTGGCGGTGGAGGCGATTCAGGTCTCGAACAAGCCGCTGGAGTCCCGCGTGCCGTTCGAAATTGCAGAGATGCCATTGCAGGCTGGTATCGTGATTCCACTCATGCCACTGTCCGAACTCTCCACCCATGAACAGCATTTTCTTGCCGGGATGTCCGTACATGAAGCCATAGAGGGAACGGAGGTTGGCAAAGCGTTGCCACTCGTCGCCGGGCATTTTGTCGAGCAGCGACCGCTTCCCGTGCACCACTTCATCGTGCGACAGTACGAGGACGAAGTTTTCATTGAAGGCATAGAGGAGCCCAAATGTAATCTGGTTCTGGTGAAAGCGGCGGTGGATGGGATCGTGGCTGAAGTATTTCAGCATGTCGTGCATCCAGCCCATGTTCCACTTGAAGGTGAAGCCCAGCCCTCCTGCATAGGTGGGGCGTGAGACTCCCGACCAGGACGTGGATTCCTCGGCAATGGTGATGGCGCCAGGGAAGTCACGGTGGAGCAGGACATTCAAGTCTTTCAGCAGCGTGACGGCTCCGATGTTTTCATGCCCTCCGAACCGATTGGGAATCCATTCTCCTTCTTTCCTTCCATAATCGAGATAGAGCATCGAGGCGACGGCATCCACGCGCAAGCCGTCGATATGGTAGCGATCCAGCCAATAGAGCCCACTGTTCAGAAGGAAGTTCCGGACCTCGACGCGATCGTAATTGAAGATGCGGCTGTGCCAGTCCGGATGATAGCCGAGCCGTGGGTCGGCATGGTCGTAGAGATGCGTACCGTCGAACTGGGAGAGGCCATGCGGATCGTCAGGAAAGTGCGCAGGGGTCCAGTCCATCAGCACACCGATTCCGGCCTGATGAGCCGTATCGACAAAGGACATAAAGTCTTCAGGAGATCCATGACGGCTGGTGGCAGCGAAGTAGCCGGTGGTTTGATAGCCCCAGGATCCATCGAATGGGTGCTCGGTAACCGGTAATAGTTCCATATGGGTATAGCCCATATTCTTCACGTATGGGATGAGCTTTTCCGCAAGCTCTTGGTATGTCAGCCAGCGGTTCTCTTCCTCATGGATACGCATCCAGGAGCCAAGGTGAACCTCATAAATTGAGAGGGGGCTAGCAAGGGGGTCTTGCTTCGCACGCGCAGTCATCCAGGACTGATCCTTCCAAGGGTAGGAAGAAAGTTCACGGACGATCGAAGCTGTCTTGGGGCGCAGTTCCGATGCGAATGCATAGGGATCGGCTTTCAGGAGTGGTGAGTCGAGATGGCGTGAGCGGAGTTCATATTTGTAGAGCGTACCGTCTATGAGTTCGGGAATGAAGAGTTCCCAGAGGCCGGTTGCTCCGCGGTTCGTCATGGGATGACGTCGGCCATCCCAACGGTTGAAGTCTCCCACAACGCTCACTCGGGCGGCATTCGGCGCCCAGACGACAAAATGGACTCCTGCGATACCCTGCACCGTTCTGAGGTGCGCGCCCATCGTCTCATAGGCTTTGAAGAAGGTTCCCTCGGCAAAGAGGTGTAACTCAAAGTCGGTGAGAAGAGGTGGAAAGGCATAGGGATCATGCCGCTCCAAGACATCCCCCGCATGGTCGATTATGCGGAGACGATAGGGGGCGGATTCTGGCAGTCCGGCTACGGTAGCTTCGAATAGACCGGCCTCATGGAGGCGTGTCATGGGAATGGGTTGTCGTCCTCGTTCACTGAGGAGGAGGGCAACGTCGCTGGCTTCGGGGAGGAAACAGCGAATTGCAACGGCAGGGGAACTATCCTGGGCTATCGGATGAGCACCAAGAATTGCGCGCGGGTCCCAATGGTGACCTTGGACGAGTTGTTCGAGTTGATCGAGCGGTACGTCTGACATGTGAGAAGCCTCTTCGCGATGCGAGAACAACGTTGATGGACATTTTCAGCATCTTGCTGGCCGTATCGTAAGGGGGGTGAGCGAAGAATGGAAGAGGAAAACGTCTTGAGATTTCAGCCCGCAGAACTCACGGTCTCAAGCCGTCTTCAACATAGCACGCGGTATTCTGCATCCGGAGGGTCATTGCCAGCCTCGCGCCTTTCTCCTACAGGGCATAAGGCGAAGGACCCGTTTTTTCTGCTGTCACTTCTTGATCACGGCCGCGCTCGCCACGGTTTGAGCCTTATCGACGATTCCTTTGGCGGTTTCCAACGAATGGATGGTCGCATTAATTCCCGTCATGTGAGTGGTGTAATTTTTGATCAGCGTCCCGGGCCCAGCGTAGTTAAAACCCTCGAACCCCACCACGACCTCAAGAAAGATGGCCCCACACCTAGGCGCCGCCTGCTTATATTCCTGAATGATCAGAGGAGATCCGAGGGGCTGGAATTCGACGTTCCCAGGCTTCAGTCTGGGGCAACCGGCGAAGCTTGTTGCGGAGGTGGGTTTACGCAACGTTCCATTGCTGTCGTAGCGCCATCGATAGGTACCGAGGGAATCCGGTGGCAACTCGGTGGGAGTTCCGTATTTCTCCACCAGTGTCTTCGCGAAGGCGTCAACAGTCGGTTTCTTGCTGGCAGGAATATACTCGGTTTGATTGAGCAACACGATTCTCTCCTGTCCAGGGACCGGTCCAAAAAATACGGTGAGTAAACCACCAGAACTCTCAGTTGAAGGATATTTTATGTCATTCATCGCACCGGATATCCGGGCGACATAATTCGTGTTTCGAACAGGCTGCGAAGCCTGTCCGGGAAGACCCACTAACAGCGTATTCGTGACCTCAGCATAACTGTCAAAGGGTCTACTCGGAGATTTGTTCGATGATCCGAACCCATGCGACCTGAACATCTGGCGGGCCTGATCAGGCGCCATGCCGATGCGCAAACCGAGCACCTCCGGGCCCGACCCGCCGCGTCCGACGGGTTTCGATCCGCCTTTGTTTGAGGCGACATCACCGGCCGGAGAATCGATGGTGCTCGACTTTTGATCGGGTGTCCGACTTGGATTGGACGATGCCGCCTTCTGGTTATTCGGTTTCCCGCTGCCTGATGCCCTCGCGACTGCCCCGAGTGCAGACGACTTTGTCGAAGCCGATGAGTTGGTCGCCGTAGGGTTCGAGCGCCGCGGAGACGATTGGCCGAGCTTAGGTTCCTTATTCAGCTCCGCTGCTCCAGGAGAATGAGGTGGCTGTTGTTGGATACGAATTCCCGAGAGATTGATCCCGCGTTTTGTTGCAATCTGGCCCGGGACCGCTCGACCGTGAGCGTCCATCTTCATAATCCCGATTTCCCCACGCAGGGATAAGGTCAGGTCTGTAGAGGATTGACCGATCTGATAAAAAGAGAGAGCGCTCTGTGCGTTCCCTCCCGGTTCTATCGCCACTGGATTCGTGGGGCCGCCAAGGCCTTTGCTATCCCCCGTATTCCACTTTTTTCCGCTGCTGTCTGTCAGAGAGGTGAACCCGATCAACGTGATGAAGAGTTTGTGCCCGGTCCGGTTCATGAGCGACAGATCGACATCGGCTTGTGTTTCATGACTGAGCAGGTGTACCTCCGTCACACTCACACATAACTCCGGCGTTCCGGTGAAGGACACTCCTGCAGGCTGGCAGGGAGTCAAGGACTGACTGGTCGGCGTCGGCTGGGTCATACTCTGATCTTTGTGCCCTTTGGCGCACGACACCAGCCCGATACAGGCTGCCAAGACAATGCACGCGTGCAGCAACCGACATGTGTTCATCATCGAGCTTCTTTGCAGAAGATCGTTGAACTGTGTACCCATGTGATGCCTCCCCACTTCAAAAACTGGCGCGCCGCAAGCAGCGGAGACAGGGGAGTCAGCCGCGCAGGAAGGAGCCAAAGAACACGCGGGTAATGAGAAAGTCAGCGTGGCTTAGAACGTCTTGAGGAAGATGCTACGCACCATTGCAAACACCGTCAAGTTATACTTGACTCAATACTCGATGGATGGCGTGGGGAAATGCTGGACCGCGCGGTCGTGGCAGGAGTGGAACGCGAGGAGGGACGCCAGGTCGGATGGGTTGTCGGCACTCCACCGTCATGCTGAGGGCGGCAGATATCGATCGAGCTCGTGTGAGCGAGGTCAATGCTTGGTGTCGGATGGCGCGGATGGAGGTGTCGAAGTGGTGTGGTGATCAGGGGCCAAGTACGGCGCGGGTGGGTTGAGCGTGCGGACACCCGGTTTACCACATGTGTTACAGGTGTAACGTTCCCTGGAACGCTTGAGGTCAGTCCCTATCAATGTCAGGTACCGCCCTTTCAACGTTAGGTATTGATGCTCACAGGGTGAACGATCCGTTGGCTGGTTGAACTTGAAGCGTATCCTCATCGGTGTCTGCGCATTTCTGCACTGTAGCAAATCCCCTGCTCCTCTTCAACCGGCTACGGATGGTGAACTTGAAGCGATATGGTGGGGGCGCCGTGTGACGGTAGCAAATAGAGTGTGGGAGCCCGCTCCTACAAAGGAAATTGTGAGGTCGAGAAGGGGAGGGGGATATGATTAAGAATGATTAAGCTGGATTGAGAACTGGGACCTAAACTGGGAGTAGATTGCAAGTCCTTTCCCTTCGGCAGAATGAGCGTGACGCCCTCGCCCGTGGTGGCGGTGCCAAGGAGAGAAGAGTTCGTTGAATGGCCGGGGTGAGAGGACAAGTAGAGACATCACGCAGTGAGAGTGGCGCGCCCAGTCGTATGGCCCGGCCTTCTGGCTCAGGGGAGTGATCGAATCGACAGCGCGTTATCCTGATCGTCCACCTTCGCCTCAATACGATCACCCTTTTTGAGTTGTCCCATCGTCTGGGTCTTTGGAGTCATATGCAGACGGACTTCCTGGCCGTCCTTGTCTTTCACGATATAGTCGCCATAATCGATGCGCACCAGATCCCCCTTGATCACCTTGGCTTGCGCGAGTCGGTTCGCTCCCTTCTCCTCATCAGCGGCGTGCGCCGCTTGGGTCAGCCCGAGGCACAGCAACACGCCACATGACAGGACACCGACAACTTTGGTAATCGAGAACATACGCGCCTCCTCGGTTAGAGAATCAGCAGATCTCGGATGAAACCTCGTTTGGGCCTGAGGTTAGAACAAACAGGGTCTAAAGAGTGGTCAATACTGAACAGCTTTCAGTTGAGCCCGTGGGTTATATAATCCATGGGGTGTAGTTACCGCTAATCGTGGTGCACATCATGAGCCTCTGGCGTCGTCGTCAAAAATTTATTGATACAGTGGTACGAGAGACTCTCCTCTTACTCGCGCCGATCGCCGCGACGTTTGCGATGATTCTTCTGTGGTTCTTCGGCTAATCCGCCGTTATCTTTTCTTCCCCCTGTCGAGGTGCCGATATGGGGGGTCTAATACGTCAGCGCCTCGCCCGTTCGAACCCTTAGTACCAGGGAACCTCCGAGTGCCGATACCATTCTCTTGGAGCATATAGTTGTGAGAATATTTTCAAGGAGGTGCTCCATCATGAGACCTTTTGATAATCCACGCTATCCGGTTAGTTTGATGATGCAAGACGCGCTCATCATGCTAGTGCCCGTCATCCTGTCGATTGTCGGTATTCTACTTCTGGGATAACTTGGTCCCCCCTTCCTTGGGGATTGAGAGTTGAATTCTCTGTTAAATAGATGATTAGCAATCTTCAAAAAACTGTCCGCAAATTAAGTGGGGCAGGACATGGCGTTGCGCCACGGCAGACCACAGTCGACTTACCGGTCGCTTGCAGTGCGGACAAGCCGAAGAAACTGTCCGAGACGGCTGAGTTATGTGATCTCGATGAGGGGTTAAATGGTTCATAGTCCCGTTGGGAACACCAACGTGCCGATAGGGAGGGCGGAGGGGCCTGTTGCTAAAGACGGTTAACCGTCTGCGGGACGAGGATATAATTAAGAACTAATTCGCTCGATCCTCTACGAGAAATAGCTCCATCCTACTCTTACTGAATTGCCAGACTGAAAACGCCTCACTCTGTGTGCCTTGCTCATTGTGATATTGAGCTGTAAATTCCACGGTTAATTTCGCCGTGCCATTCATCACTTTCTCAAAGAGTGTGTCTGGCAGGATACCACGCAACTCTCGAGCGGCATTCTGGGCAAGTGTTGATTCGAACCCGTTAGCATCTTCCTCTATCGGCACAATTAGCGCATCCAGAAATACGTTAAGGTTGGTTATCACACGATATGCGTGACTCTGACCAGAGTTCCTGTATCGGATAGAAATTATGGATTTTTGGCTCTCATGATAAAACCTTGCATCACTAGACTGTATACTGGGGTTGCGCACGAATGCATTAATACCCTGAATGGTTTTCTCCTGTGCATTTGATGGAGTGCTACAGCCATATAACAGGGAAGTCAAGACAACCATTATCAGCGCGCTAGATCGAAAAAACATCGCGGTTCTTCCTGAATCAGTGGACATACTATTCACGCGCGGTCACTCAGCTTAACGCTGGATGGCAAACTGCACCTCGATGGCTTTCAAGTAACGACGATTGCAAGGACCAATTACTCTGAATACATCAACAGCTGAATCCCGATGAGCAGAATCAACCCGGCCCAGAGCCGCTCCCATCTGGACGCCATCACATGCGAAGGGGACTGAAACCATCCTGACAGCAGCTTAGATGACCCTGCCATAGCGGCCATCGTGCCCATCATGGCATGGTGCGTAGCGATTTTTTCAGCCGAGGGGTGGACGCCATGTGAATGTCCGAACAACATCAGGCCACCGATAATGGCAAACAACGGTAACGGGGCGCTCCACAGAGCATATGAGATCCGTCCAAATCGTCGAAAGACCTCTATCGTGCCAACCAAGAATAACAAGACTGCATAGATCTTGTGTTGGATGATTTCAGGGTCGTGACCGGAGAGGGTCTGTCCAATACTGAGCGATCCAACTGGCCAGGCTTCGTGGTCGCTCCAAACCAGCAGGGTGATGCTGCCGAGCAGCATGGCAATCGGGAGTAGGAGTCCTGCCCACCGCAGAGACGGAAGACGGAATGATTGACTCAACTCGGCACAGCCCATCAGCAGGACAAAGAATCCCGCGAGGTGGTGGTTAAACTCCGAATAGGCTATGCCTTGGACAGAGCCTTCCCACCCCCCGGCGATGGTACTGGCTCCTTGATGATCGTGAGTGGCCGGATGCCCGCTTTCGCCCGCCTGGGCATAGAGCAAGGTTGTGCTGACGATCAGCGTGCAGAGAATTGCTAGGACCATTCCCGCCCACCCCAACTGTTGAATGGAGTTACGGAGCGAATGGGTAGAATGGGTGAAGCCACATCGCAGATCTGTGTTCGGGAGCATTATTCTTGTTAGCAAGATAGGCCCTCAATCTCCACTCGAACATCCCCTAGATGGTGAATAGATGAACCCTAGGTTGTAATGCTAGCTAGATAGCGATGAGGGCTGGACTTTTTCAGGGTGGCGAAGGATTAGGAAGAAGTCCTCGCCGGCAGGAAACCAGTTCGCTTCTTTGCCATCGGGCTCATCCCGCAAACTCTCAAGCACTTTAGTCAGAGGAAAAAGCTTTGGATTATGGAAGCCCCGTGATCATAATGGTGCCGATCGCTATGATGCTCGCAAACATTATAAGCGCATCATAGAGTGCACGCATATCCCTCATGATAGGCACCTCACAATAGCCGCTGCCCTCTCGCTTTTACATTTTGGGCATATCATTCCCTTCTTCCTTTCTCTCTACTGCCTGGAAATGTTATTACGCGTATCAGACTGTGGTG
>Ga0157380_10003973_pt1 | contig 10206 bp, 2 predicted proteins | sample S35metaG_FD_119757 | JGI IMG/M metagenome (GOLD analysis project Ga0157380, IMG submission 119757) | Switchgrass rhizosphere microbial communities from Kellogg Biological Station, Michigan, USA - S3-5 metaG | ecosystem: Host-associated > Plants > Roots > Rhizosphere > Soil | place: USA: Michigan...
CATTACGGTCTCGAGAAGATTAAAGACCGCATCATCGAAGCACTCGCGGTGCGGAAACTTAAAGAGAAACCCAAGGGCCCGATTCTTTGTTTGGTAGGACCTCCGGGCGTCGGCAAAACTTCTCTGGGGCGATCCATTGCTCGCGCTCTCGATCGAAAGTTTGTGCGTCTCTCTCTCGGAGGCGTTCACGATGAGGCTGAGGTTCGTGGTCATCGACGCACCTATGTGGGTGCGATGCCTGGTCGTGTCATTCAGGCAATTCAACAAGCCGGCACCAACAACCCTCTGATCATGTTGGACGAGATCGATAAAGTCGGAGCGGACTTTCGAGGGGATCCATCCTCAGCTTTACTTGAAGTCCTCGATCCGGAGCAGAACAATACTTTTCGCGATAACTATCTTGGGGTGAACTTCGATTTGTCGAATGTCATCTTCATGACGACGGCGAATGTGCTCGATACGATTCAGCCTCCGCTGCGTGATCGCATGGAGATCATTCGACTCGCCGGTTATACCGAAGAAGAGAAACGGGAGATAGCTCGTCGCCATCTGCTGCCGAAACAGATGGAAGAGAATGGAATCACCGCCAAAGATCTGCATATCTCCAATACTGCCCTGACTGCAATCATCCAGCAGTACACGCAGGAAGCTGGCCTGCGTCAGTTGGAAAGGGAAATCGGAACCATCAGCCGCAAAATCGCTCGCAAGCTGGCTGAAGGTCACAAGGGCAGCATTCGAGTTTCAAATAAGAATGTGCACGAATTCCTCGGCGCTCCAAAGATCATCCCTGAAGAAGTTTTGAAACGCGATCAAATTGGAGTCGCGACCGGTCTGGCGTGGACAGCAGTCGGCGGTGATGTGCTTTTCATTGAAAGCCTGAAAATGAAAGGCAAAGGCAATCTGGTTCTAACAGGCCAACTGGGCGAAGTGATGCGCGAGTCGGCTCAGGCTGCCTACTCGTACGCCAAATCACGAGCGAAAGAACTCGAAATCGACGAGGAAGATTTCAGTACCTTCGATCTACACATTCATATTCCCGAGGGTGCCATACCAAAGGACGGCCCTTCAGCGGGAATTACGCTGGCCACGGCGATGGTTTCGGCGTTGTCATCGCGGCCAATCCGCAAGGATGTCGCTATGACGGGCGAGATTACGTTGAGAGGGAATGTCCTTCCCGTGGGTGGGGTAAAGGAAAAGGTTTTGGCGGCACGTCGAGCTCGAGTCTCGACAATCATTCTGCCCGCTCAAAACAAACGGGATTTGGATGAAGTACCCAAAGAGCCTTTCAAGGGCATCCGGTTTGTGTTCGTTGACCATATGCGGCAGGTTTTCAAAGAAGCTTTGAAGGAAAAAGTGATCCCGGCAGTTCCCGCGGGACCTCGTCCTCAGCGTCTGCCACAGGCTGCGTCGGGCAGGGCGCGGGAATCGACCAGTGTCCGGCGCTAGCGTTGGCTTTTTCTAGCTGGTGCGGGGACGCAGTTCTAAAGAGCCTCTTGCAAAACTCCTCTCATTCTCACCCGGTTTCAACCGGGTGGTAAGCGGCCCCGAGAGGGCTGTTAACCGTTTCAACGGTTTCCGTTTATTTGTTTGCGTGAGAAACCGTTGAAACGGTTAAGGGATTCTTCCTGACTCTCAACACCCGGTTGAAACCGGGTGAGAATGAGAGGAGTTTTGCAAGAGACTCTAAAGTCCACGCCACTTTAGGGGCTCAGGCAGTCAAACCGAGCTTTGGTGCATCTCTTAACCCTTGGAACAATTGCTCGACTATTGCGTGCAATTGGAATGGAAAAGCGCGCTGTTTTGCGGTTTCTTAATAACAGGACATTGTTTGACACTGTCCAAAACCGTGTGATAGCCTCAGGGCAGTTTTTGGTGCCTTCTCGTCTTCGGTAGACGTGCGCCAAAGCGGATCCAGGTGGATTAATCAAACCTCGCCCTGTTCGAATCATTCGAATGTGTTCCGACAGCCCTCGTGGTCGTCGAGCGTTTTCCGGGAAAACTGGTTAAGGAGAACCTGAATTTGATGGTGTCTAGTGTTCCTCGATTGGTTGTTTGCGCTATCGTTTTGATGTCCATCGTTGGCGCCACTACCGCTCAAATCCCTGCAGGATCGTCAGCTCGTTCTATTCAAACCGACGTTGATAAGACCAACGTCAAGGTTTCGCAGATTATTGCCCGCTCGGAAGATCACTTTCGGAAGGGCAAGCTAAATCTCGATGACAACAAGCGCGAAGCAGCCCGCGACGAATTCGATCAGGCTGTCGACACGCTGCTCGAGGCCGGGCTGGATGTGCGAGCAAACCAGCGGCTGCAGACTTACTATCTGGAATTAGTCGAGCGAATCTACCGCGAAGAAGTTCCGATTGGCCACGGTCTTCCGCATGCCACCACCGCTCTGGTTGCCCAAAATGGCCAAACTAATTCAGCTCAGGATGGTAAGCCTCAGATTGCTCCTCAAGTGGGATTTCGCGAACAGAGGTTCGAGCCTTCACCACTTGATGAATTGAGCAAGTTGATTCTGACGGCTGAAGAGCAGAACGTCTCGCAGGATGACGTTAATGCTCTCGAACTCGCTAAGGGCAATGTCAATTTTGCTTTCAAGATTAATCCTTTAATTCAGCAATACATCAATTACTACCAGGGTCGCGGCCGCTCCACCATGGAATCCGGGTTGCGACGTGCCGGCAGATACATGCCGCTGGCTCGCAAGATCTTTAAAGAAGAAGGCGTGCCGGTCGATATCACCTGGCTTGGACAGGTTGAAAGCGCCTGGAAGCCCAACGCCCTGTCACATGCTGCGGCGTCAGGTCTCTGGCAGTTCGTGCCGGCCACAGGCAGACAATATGGACTGCGCCAGTCAGCCTGGATTGACGAACGCAACAGTTTCGAACAAGCGACTCGCGCCTCCGCTCGTTACTTGAAAGATTTAGCCAGGCGTTACAACAACAACTGGGAGCTGGCGATGGGCGGTTACAATACCGGCGCCGGCAATATCGATCGCGGCATCGCACGAGCCGGAACGGCTGACTTCTGGGAGATATACCCGTACCTCTATCAGGAAACCCGCAATTACGTTCCAAACATTTTGGCGGTGATCTTGATTGCCAAGAATCCTGAGAAGTATGGTTTTGCCGGTATCAAGCCCGAGGCACCGCTCGCTTACGATGTAGTTCAGCTTCCGACAACCACCAGCCTGCAACTCATTGCTGATGCGACGGACTCGAACGTTGATTACCTTCGCACCATCAACCCTGAGTTGCGCCGGGATGTAACGCCGCGCGATGGCATCTACAACGTGCGCGTTCCGGCTGGCCGCTCAAAACAGTTGGTTGCTGTCCTCAAGAGAATTCCTGGCGATCAAAGAGACACGGCTCGCATCATTTCAGTTGTGCCAGGTGAGGATCTGCAATCAGTTGCGAATCGAACCGGAGCTTCGGTCGCGCAATTGGAAGCAGTCAATCACGGCATCGATCTGAAAACCACCAACAAGTTGGTCATTCCTTCGGGCGGACTCAAACTCGCAAGTTGGAAACGAACCAAGACCGGCGCTGAAGAAACGCCGGCGACTCCCAGCTTGACCACGGTTCGCGCTCGCAAGGGCGACACCATTGCTAAGATTGCCGAGGCTCATCGCGTAGCCGCCGGTGATGTAGCTCGTTTGAACGGACTATCGATCAATGGTGAATTGAAGGCAGGGCAGGAAGTTAAACTGCCGGGCTCAGCTGCCGCTACCAATACGCCGGCTCCGCGGCGTCGCCGCTAGTCAGGTCTTTGCTCGTCAGTGAAGCTTTAGGGCGCGCCCTCGAACAGTCGAGTGGCGCGCCTCGTTCTTGAAAATTCAAACTCCGCTACTTTTCACGACCACCTCATGAATAGTTGCCACTATTTGGGGAGGTCGTATGCTGTTTCGCACTCTTTCAGCTGCCGTCTATGGAATCGATGCTGACCTGGTTGATATCGAGGTCGATCTAACTCCCGTTCGAGGCGAAAGTGATCAGCCGCCTTCAGTCACCATCGTAGGCTTGCCTGATGCCGCAGTGCGCGAATCGCGTGAGCGCATTCGTGCGGCCATTAACAACAGCAGTTTCTTCTTTCCCTTTCATAAGACCACGATCAATCTCGCGCCTGCCGACGTGCGGAAGGAAGGCGCGAGCTTTGATCTGCCCATCGCGCTCGGAATTCTCGGCGCTAACGGCGATCTCGCCGAAGCAGAAGGACTCATTGACTTGATATCGGTCGGTGAACTCTCGCTCGATGGCCGTGTGCGTCCAATCAAAGGAGCGCTGCCGATTGCGATTCTTGCGCGCGAGGCTTTGATCAAATACCTGCTGGTTCCGGAGGAGAATGCGAAGGAAGCTGCGGTCGTTTCGGGCATCAACATTTATCCAGTCGCGGACTTGCGCGGTGCCGCGGATCTCGTGGCCGGCTTACGCTCACCAGAGCCGCCGGCTCCGTTGAAGATCGATCCTGCCGAAATCCTGAGTCACACTGATCGATACAGCGTGGACTTTCGCGAGGTGCGCGGTCAGCAATCAGCAAAACGCGCCTTGGAGATTGCTTCTGCTGGTTCGCACAACATACTTCTGATCGGTCCGCCAGGATCGGGGAAGACGATGCTTTCGAAACGACTGCCGACGATTCTGCCATCGCTCGAGTTCGAAGCTGCGCTTGAGCTAACAAAGATCCACTCGGTAGCTGGACTCACCGGACGTTCAGGGTTGGTTACTGAACGACCGTTTCGCTCGCCTCATCACACCATTAGTGACGCCGGACTGATTGGAGGCGGAGCTGTTCCACGACCGGGTGAGGTGTCACTCGCACATCAGGGCGTTCTCTTTCTCGATGAATTACCGGAGTTTGATCGCAGCGTGCTGGAGGTGCTGCGTCAGCCTCTTGAAGACCAGAAGGTGACCATCAGTCGCGCCTCGATGTCGTTAACATTTCCTGCGGCGTTCATGCTGGCCGCCGCAATGAATCCATGTCCTTGCGGATTCTGGAATGACCCGACGCGTGAATGTCGCTGTTCGCCTCTGCAGATTCAGCGTTACGTGGGACGCATCTCGGGACCATTGCTTGATCGCATCGACATTCACATCGACGTGCCGGCGGTAAAGTTTCGCGACCTCGCCGGAGATGTAGCTCCGGAAACGGAAGGCTCGGCGGAAATTCGAGAACGAGTTATCACCGCGCGCGAGCGTCAGACGAAGAGATTTGTCGGTGAGAAGATTTTCTCGAATGCTGCGATGACGCCACGATTGATTCGCCAATACTGTCGCATCGATGTCGAAAGTGAGCAGATGCTCGAGCGCGCCATGACTCGACTGGGACTGTCAGCACGAGCTTACGATCGCATCCTGAAAGTGAGCCGCACGATTGCCGACCTCGAAGGCACCTCCGAGATTCGTTCCTCCCACGTCGCCGAAGCCGTCGGCTACCGCTCACTGGATCGCACGTATTGGACGTAGCCTCGCAATGGTTGTGTCGACAATCGAGTAGCACATCTTGTGTGAAAGCAAACCTCGAAACGAAGGATCGATTTCAAGACAAACACTCGAGCGTTTTATTTCCGTTGACAGGCTACGTGTACTAAGAGTAAAGTCCGCGCTGAAATTTCTCCAGTCGCTTGCGGTTGATCCAACGGACCGAGTCACTCGACGCTTGACTTAACAAACCAGCAACACAGAGCTTGCATTGAACCACGCCAAGTGGTCTGGTGTTCGTCCATCATGGTATACCGCCCGCGCGTCAGCCATCCTGAGCAGCCGTAACGAGTCGGCGCAATTGCCAGAAGGTTATTGAGCAACGTACACAAACAGCGGGGCACGACTCCGCACACTCAAGGAGTGTTCTCATGCCCTGCCAACTTGCTTCCCATGTTGCCAAACTTTTCTTCGCGCGAACACACGTAACTCCCGGCGCCGTCATAAAACCGACTCGCCTGGGACTCTTGATTGGGTTAGCGTTGTTCGTGCTGCTCTGGTGTCCGGCGACTTATCAGGCACAGACTGCGCTGTCAGTTCAATATACCCAGAACACTCCCGATCAAACGTTGCGTAGCGACATGAAGGTGGATCCGTCGACGTTGGGTCTGAGCATACAAGTGCCGATTGCCGCCTATTCCGGACGCGGGGGAGCGAGCCTGCCTATTACCCTCTATTACTCATCAAAGCAGTGGCGTCTGCAATACGATCTTTCCTGGACCGACATTCACAATGTTACCTACAGCGAAACCCATCCGGTTTACGCCGAACATTCAAAGTCGGGATGGTCCAGCAGTCTCGGGGTGCCCTACATAGAGTGGACCAACTACTCGCAACCTTATGTTGGAGAAGGCGAGCCTTACTGTCCCGGTTGTCCCGATCAAACTGTCACTTCGCTCGAGTTTTTCAACCGCATTCACCTGCACATGCCGGACGGTTCAACTCACGAGTTGCGGCTGAATGATGACGAAGCTACCTCACCATCGTTCAGCGGGGTCTTTGTGGCGGTCGACGGCTCACACATAAAATATGACTCCGACAACAAGATGGTGTATCTGCCCGATGGCTCGCGGTACTATTTGGGCGGCAGCTCAGAGGATTCTTATTACATCGATCGCAACGGCAACTCACTCACCTACCATCACTTGACCAGAACATGGACTGACGCCCTGGGCCGCGAGTTGGAGTTGTCCCTCCCGGACACTCCGTCGGCAGGGGACTATACTTACAACCTTCCCGGCGTAAACGGCTCGACCATGTCCTACACTGTCAGATGGAAGAACCTCGGCGACAGCGGCGTGTTCTCTGACTCGGGCATGGCACTCAATTACATGTCACTGCAATGCGCCGGGGCCTCAACGCCTTCTCAGACGCCGCATCTCTTCAACAACATCGTCACCACGGTTCGCAATCATGTTTGCTCGGGAGCCGTCCAATTCAATCCCGTAGTGCTTTACCAGATCGAATTGCCCAATGGCTCCAGCTATACCTTTCACTACAACGAGTGGGGTGAGATCACCAGGGTGACTTATCCTACGGGCGGTTACGAACGATATGCTTACGCCAAGATCGAATCAATGGCGAGGTATGAAGAGCCGTATGCGCAAGCCAATCACGGCGTGTCAGATCGTTGGATCAGTCCCAGCGGCAGCGGCACGGATGAAATTCATTGGCAGTACGAGTCAAGTGGCTTTCTTATTACGACGACGGCGCCGGACGGAAGCCGCACCGAGCGGGCAATTTATCACGATGATCCCACTAGTCCCGGTCCTGCTTTTGGCCTAAGTGACGCCAAGGACGGAATGGCATACGAGCAACGGGCTTACTCAGCAACAGGAACGATGTTGCGGCGTACGTTGACCGACTGGGCTACTTCCGGGCCGACGTCCGGAGGGTATGGGATTGCGACGCGTGATCCGCGACCGACCAAAGAAGTGAACATCATCCTGGACACAGGCGGCGATGCGCTTGCCATCACCACCACGATGACGTATGACGATGATCTCAACGTCATCTCGACCAGCCACTACGGCTTTGTCACGCTGAATTCGACTACGGCATTGACCGTGGCGATAGGATCAGTCTCTGCCGGTTCCTTGTTGCGCACGGATGAGACCACTTATCTGGTAAATGACACGGCGATAGGATCGACCACGCGTACTGCCTACAGGGACCGGAACCTACTCAGCTTACCGACCTCGACACGTGTCAAAGACGCCTCTGGCACTGTGGTGGCGCAGACACAGGCAAGTTACGACGAGGTAAGCACCTATCCGCTGCTGACCTACAGCGGCACGATGGTGGAGTGGACTGATCCGTCAACGAATCTGCGCGGATTGCCGACGACAAGTGGCGTATGGCTGAACACAACGAGCAGTTATCTGCAAACCCATGCTCAATACGATCAGTTTGGTAATGTACGAAACGCCTGGGACGCAAACGGTAATCAATCGCAACTGACCTACTCGAGCACTTACTCGTATGCTTATCCGACAAGTGCAACTACGGCTGTACCAGACTCCACTGGCGTACATGGATCATCCACGTCTCTGACGACGACGGCTGTCTATGACGAGAACACTGGCTTGATGACATCGCTGACGGATGCGAACGGCCAGACGACGAGCCATGAGTACGATTCGTTTAATCGGCTGGCGACAATAACACCACCGACTGGCGGCGCCATCGTGAGCTACGAATATGGCGACACTCCTGGTAGTCTATTTGTGCGAACGCAATCCACAATCGATCCACCCGACTTTGAGATATCAACCGAGCGTGTAGTCACTCGTGTGGTGGAGAGCTACCAATATTTTGACGGACTGGGTCGTCCCTCACGTTCCTTCCTGAGTGTTGGGCGTGGCAACTATGTGACCACGGACGTTCAATACGATGTAATGGGCAGATCGTGGCGCGTCTCAAATCCGTATGACACCGATAGCTTAACGGCCGATGTAAATCCGAATGACGAATGGACAACTAAGGGGTACGACTACCTCGGTCGCGTAACGTCCGTGACGACGCCCGACAGTGCGGTGGTGACCACGGTCTATAGCGCCAGCACCTCAACGCCGCTTGCTTTAGTGGTGACGGTGACCGATCAGGCGGGCAAGCTGCGGCGTAGCCTGACGGATGCCTTGGGAAGATTGACGCGGGTAGACGAACCGGATTCCAGTAGCAGCGTGGGCAGTCTCGGCACTGTTGGCTCACCGCAGCAGGCTACCTCTTATTCGTACGACGTGCGGGGCAATCTTACGGAAGTGACTCAGGGCAGCCAAAGTCGGACCTTTGCATACAATTCCCTGAGCCGTTTGACCTCGGCGACGAATCCGGAAAGCGGCACTATCAGCTATGGCTATGACAACAACGGGAACTTAACAAGCAGGACCGACCCAAGAACTACGGGCGGCTCGCATTGGACTACAGCGATTGCCTACGACGCGCTCAATCGGCCCATCACGAAGACCTATTCAAATGACGGTGGAGTGACGCCATCGGTGAATTACTATTACGACAATGCGAGCTTGCCGTCAGGAGCGCCGTCAAGCTTCGATCGTGGCTACTCAAGTGGCCGGCTGGTGGCAGTGACATACGGATCGAGCAGCAGCAATGGTGACTACGACGGTTATGACGAACTGGGTCGTGTCGTCCGGCATGTCCAACAAACAGACAGCGTGAACTACTTAACGGAAGCAACCTATTACTTGAACGGTGCGCTACAGACTGAGACATATCCGGTAGTGCCCGGCGCTTCTGATAGGAGAACGGTCAGTTACAGCCTGGACTCGGCAGCGCGACTCTCATCGCTGACCTCATCAGCTACGAGTTACGCAGCGGCGGCCAGCCTCAGCAGCGTCAGCTACAAGCCGCATGGCGCGCTGGACAGCGAGACACTCGGCAACGGCCTCATTCACCAGCTGAGCTACAACACTCGTTTGCAGCCGACGGCAATAAAGCTGGGGACCTCTGGGAGCCCAACTTCGGTGCTCAATCTCACGTATGATTACGGCACCACGGACAATAACGGCAACGTCAAAAGCCACGTAAATACAATCGGCAGTCTGGCGATTACCGACACCTATTCCTACGACTCACTGAATCGCCTGGCAGCAACGGTAGAGACGACGACCTCGGGCAGTGGCTGGACGGAGACAAATGGGTATGACCGCTATGGGAATCGCTGGATCGATCTGGGCGGCGGCAGTCAGAACCTGACGTTCAGCACCACTACGAACAAGATCACAAACTCAGGCTACAGCTACGATGCCGCCGGTAATCTTACGGCGGATGGCAGTGCGAGCTATGGCTACGATGCCGAGAATCACTTAATCAGCTTGAACTCGACGACCGCATACAAGTATGACGGCGCTGGTCGGCGGGTGCGCAAGCTGGTCGGCGAGAACACGCGCTTCATTCATAGCCTTAGCGGTAAGCTCGTGGCGGAGTTCAATGGTTCGACGGGCAATCTGCAGAAGGAGTATGTCTCGGGCGGCGGGATGATGGCGGTGATCGATCCGTCTGCTGGAACGCGTTACACGACAAGTGATCATCTCGGCAGCCCGAGAGTGATAACGAATTCATCAGGCAGCGTTGTGAGTCGACACGATTACATGCCGTTTGGCGTGGAGATCGGCTCAACAACGAGCGGCCGCTCGACCGGCATTGGCTACGGTGGCACAGATGGTGTGCGTCAGAAGTTCACCCAAAAAGAACGGGATATTGAAAC
>Ga0157380_10003975_pt1 | contig 10204 bp, 12 predicted proteins | sample S35metaG_FD_119757 | JGI IMG/M metagenome (GOLD analysis project Ga0157380, IMG submission 119757) | Switchgrass rhizosphere microbial communities from Kellogg Biological Station, Michigan, USA - S3-5 metaG | ecosystem: Host-associated > Plants > Roots > Rhizosphere > Soil | place: USA...
AAGTGAATCCTGCGGAAGCCATTATCAAATGTAAAAGCCGTTTGTACGATCTGCATTTTAAAGATATCAACTCAACAGAACCCAATGGCAATACGATACAGGCTGGTCGTGGGGTACTCGATCTTTCTTCTGTACTTCGTGCATTGGTGAAAATTAAATATCCATATCTTCTAAGTATAGAATATGAAGGTTCCGAAGATAACCCACTTCCGCAGGTGGCCGAAACAACAGGCTATGCAAAAGGGGTATTGGCGGGAATATCAAGCAAAAAGTAAATCTTAAATAAATTCGTAAATAAAAACCTGGTCATGAAAAAAACAATTTTATTCGCCCTGTTAATCGTATTGTTTGTTGCTACCACCAACGCGCAGCTAACCGATACCAAATGGAGAAATGCAATGAATATTCCAGATCCTATTGAGACCATCCTTCATTTTAAAAAAGATAGTGTTTCCTTATTTATTGCCGGAGACGGAAGCCTGGTTGAAACCATGAGTTATAAAATCAGCAACGATACTCTGAAACTTACCAAGATAAGTGGAATGAGCCCTTGTAGTGAAAGCGTTGTTGGTATTTACAGGATAGAAATAAAAGATGATAAAATGACCATCGTTGCTTTGGCGGATGATTGTGTTGAACGTTTCAATGCGTTTAAACCGGAGCCGTGGGTGAAAGAAAAGAATTGAAATCGTGAATCGTGAGTGGTGAGTCGTGAGTAGCGAATGAGACTCTCTAACTAATAGTATGTAGCCGGTAGTCGGAGTGCCACTCACGACTCACGTCTCACGATTCACGATTCACGTTTTATCTACGTCACGAAACAACAGCATATCTTTTACCTTCGAGGATGCTCCATTATAAAATCCTGTTTCATTTGCAAAATGGGATGGATTTTGAAAGGTTCGAAACAGGATATCGAATAAGGGGAGATCTGAATAATTAAAAGCATGTATCCCTTTGGCATGATGTATTGAATGACTCTCCGGGCGCTGTATAATATATCCCAACCACACTGGCGTTTTGATATTTGCATGTTGAAATATTCCGAGAAAGTTGGTGAATAATAAGGTAACTGTTATGGCCTGCGGACTAAGGCCAATCAATACGGAGAAGCAGATCGTCCCTAATACAGTCCAACCAATCATATCGAAAGGACTGAAATAAAAAGCGCCGTATGTATCCAGGCGTTCCGCGCTGTGATGCATTTGATGAAACACTTTCCACAAATAATCATTGCGATGCATGAAGCGGTGCCATACATACACACCGAATTCATATAAGAGAATACCAGCCAATCCTCCACCTATCGCACCCCAGGATGAAAGATCGATTAATTGTGAGTTGGGTAGAAATCGGCCCCATAATAATGGCAGGTAGGAAGAGAGATAAAAATAAAAAGCAAACACTGCTATACCTCGTAGTTTCCAGTATTTAACAAGAGGCAATTTGCGGGCCGGGAATAAAGCTTCCCAGATCATGAGGAATACATAGATCCCTATTAAACCTAAGGAAATGGGATCGATTAATAATTCTATAGGATTAGGTAGATTATTCATTTTTTACTTTTTTGCGACTGCAAAACTGGATCATCAGAGGACTTCTTCGAATAACCAAAAATGGGAGGTGATTAACCGGAATTGGGGAGGGGGAAGAAGGCTGTTAGCTATTAACAATTCGCTGTTAGCTTTTCACGAAATAGTCGGTATTATGTCATAATAAAATAGCATTTCATCAAGAAGCAAAGCTTTTTATTGTATTCAGGTACGTGCTTTGTAATAAAAAATGAAGAAGTTCTTACTGGCAATAATAACTCTCGCTACCGGAACTATTATATGATCCGGAGAAAAAGACGAAAATTATAATTGCTGATGACAAAATGCTGATCGGTTTACTTTAATTATCCCTTTTCTATTCCAAATAATCTACGCAGGATAGAGCCACAATACTATTTCTGAAAGCGAAAATTAATAAATCTCATTAGGTTGTTTAATTTTCGCTTTGTTTTTATTCATTATGATTACTATTATAAAGTAATTTCTAATTTTACATTATTAAATTATCAATTATGGATCGGCAGGATAATAAAATATTGCTGGCGCTTATACAAAATGCGAGAATTACGGCAGCCGATATCGCCCGTAAAGTAAATCTATCGCTGCCGGCTGTAACGAGCCGGTTGCGGAAGTTGGATAGTTCAGGCATTATAGACCGCTACACTATTCGTTTGAACCGAAAAAAACTTGATTTCCATTTAATGGCTTTTATCCAGGTATGGATCGATCATACAAAAGCAGGAACTGTTAAAGAACAGATCATCGCGATGCCCGAAGTATTGGAATGTCATCATGCCGCCGGTGACTATGACCTTCTATTAAAAATATTGGTGAAAGACACATTGGCTTTGGAAACGTTACTGGTGAATAAAATCAAATCTATCCGGGCTATAACCCGTACAAGCACTACTATTATATTAGATACATATAAAGAAGAAATGAACATAAAAACAGACTTATTATGAAACTGGTAGCCGTACAAGAAATGATACAGCAATTTGAAGAAGGCACCTATCCCAAAGAAAAATGGACACACTATTCTCATTTTGTAATGGCGTTCTGGTATTGTTATCACCAACCACTACGGACAGCTATCCGGAGTATTAAAGAGGGAATCAAAAAATACAATATTAGTGTAGGGGGAAAAAATACTGATGATGCAGGATATCATGAAACCATAACTGTATTTTATATTAGCCAAATAATGCAATACCTGGCTCATGGGGACGAATCCGCAGAATTAGAAGATTTATTAGCACAGCTCGATCATCAACCATTTCTTGCAAAAGAATATCCCTATAAATTTTACAGTAAGGAAACACTTATGAGTAAGGAAGCAAGGAAAAAATGGGTTGCGCCCGATAAAACAATGGCAAGCTTACTAAATGCTGTTGGCGATTAGCTGTTAGCTTTGTTCGTATAAATTCTGTCGGTGGTTTTTTTATATTTCATTCGATTAAATATTAACGAAAGAAGCTAACAGCTAATAGCTAAAAGCTAGCAGCTCCTCACCAGCTATTGGAAGGTTTTGGTCTTGCCTCAATCACTTTCATTTGCCTTCCATCAACCATTGTACCATTCAGCTCTTTAATGGCTTTTTCCGCCTGCTGAACATCTGCCATCTCAATAAATGCAAAACCACGACTACGATTGGTGATTTTGTCCATTATAATTTTAACGGAGCTAACATTTCCATATTCTTTAAAAAGATTGTTTAAAGAGGATTCTTCTACAGAAAATCCAAGATTCGAAACATACAAATTCATATACTAAATTTTGATTTGAAAATACTATTAGCGCAGATTAGTCAGAGGACTGTTCGATTATTTGAAACGCACAGCCTCTAAAGCAGGTTCTGTTGCTGAGAGGACATCACAGTTTCTGTAAAGTCCTGCTTCATTCCCTTTTCTTCCTTTTAAGGCAACCAGTAAAGCGGGCCAATGTTCTTCAGTAGTGAAATATTCATACACATATCCAAATAGGCAATTTTCATAAAATGCCTGGTATTTGTTGAGATGACTAAAATGTTTAAGTTCATCGTAATAACTGAGATCAGTTTCATTATGATCGATAAACACTAACACAGTCTGAAGGTTTGTTTCCAATTTCGGGCGATAAGTCTTTCCCAACTCTACATAACCACCAGCTTGTATCACTTTTACATGTTGTTCCTGAAAAAATTCTGAACGCCTCTTATTCATAAAGCTAAACTGAAAATCATCAATGGGCCAGTAATGCTTGGAAACATAATTAAACCTTGTCCTTGTAAAAGTTTGCTGCTGCAGGGTGAATTCCCGGGGTTTGCCGACGAAACGTTTTGCATACAGATCCCATTCCTTTATAAACTCATTTATACGGATGTTAGTTGTAAAACAAACGAATTGAACAATGAAAGAATCTTTCATAATAAATGTTTTAAGAATGCAGTAGGTCTGGAAGGGTCAACTGATATCAGGAGGAAAGGGTTATAGACTCTAATGAATGCATCACGCCGTTGGATGCCTGTCTGTCCTTAGAAAGTATACGGGCACCATTAATACGCACTTCCCCATTTTTTACTGATACGGAAACATCTTTCCCATTAAGGGTTTTGAAAACTTGTCCATCCCGTAAATCGCGGAACATTTTTTTTCCGGCTAGCACATGACCCCGAAGAATATCAGAAAGCTTATCAGTATTCGTTGCCTTCAGAAGACTTTCAAAATCGGGAATTGCACTGGAGAATGCGAAATTGACGGGTCCAAATAAAGTAAAGGGTCCTGCTTCATTTAAAGAATCCTCCATACGGGCCGCTTTTAATCCTTTTACCAAAGTGCTTAAATTTTTATCCGCACTGGCCAATTGAAGAATAGTTGACATTAAGAAGAGCTTTAACGCAGAAGAAATGATCTGCTAGAGTGTAATGTAAGCTTAATAAACGGTTCGGGCTTCTTTATTATTTATTGACGGAATTAACGTTTTGTTGCAGTAAATCGTCAATAATGCTATTTATGAATAGAAAGAAGAATTCAGTCTTTTTCAATTTCAACATACAATTGCATTTAAGACTCTTCAGGATACCATACATACTCCGGCTCGAAGGATAAAAACACTTCTTCTCCTGTCGCAAATAAATTATTGCTTGTCTGAACCCTGATAAGATCCTGATCTACCATTACATCAACTGTATAATAATTTCCCCAGAACAATGAATTTTGAACGATTCCCCGTAAGCCAGGTTTACCAGTTGTTTCAATAAGGACATGTTCAGGTCGAATTAATATCTGTTTGGCGGTTGGATTAATACCGGGTAAATTGCTGAAAGCAGTTGCTTTCTTCATATCAATCATATTGAAGGCCCCTAGTAGACCTGCGCAGTAACTATTTAAGGGTTGTCGATATACCTGTTCAGGCGTCCCTTGCTGAATAATTTGTCCCTCCTTCATAACCAATACCGTTTCTGCCCAGGAAAGAACATCCAATGCATCGTGCGAAACAAGAATGCAGGTAATATTTAGTTTATTACCAATGTCAGTTATTACCGATTTGATAATATTCTTATGCGTCATGTCAAGATTGGAAAATGGTTCATCAAGCAATAATAATTGAGGAGAGCTTGTGAGAAGTCTTGCCAACGCAATCCGTTGTTTCTCGCCACCCGACAACTGATCCGTTCTACGTTTCAATAAATGTTCGATACGACAAACAGTATAAATAGTATTGGCTTCCGTTTGCGACAATTCATTCGCGTACTCTAATATCTCATATACCCAATAATTATTGCGCAATTCAAAATGCTGCGAGAGATAAGCAATTTCTTTCCTGCCGGGAATCAATTGTTCAAATGGTCCGAGTATCCGCTCGTCCCTGAATCTCATCTCACCTTCGTCAGGCTGTATCCAACCGGCAATCATTTTTAGAAGTGTGGTTTTACCTGATCCCGTTTCCCCGGCAATGGCAATTTTTTGCAATGGTTGCTGATCAAAGTAAATATCCTTTACCGAATAATTCCCCTTTTCATGCTTATTGATTCCTGAAACCGTTAATAAAGCCATGGCCCGAAATTATAGCATTACGGGGATTTATTTAATTTGCCCTTACTCACCACTAATGGTTAGGTGTCTTCTACAAATAACATTTATCTTTCGCCACCAAAATTTTAAATATGGTTGCTACCATTTGGCCGGGGCATAGTCAATGGCCCGCCGTTCAAAAAATCAGCTTTCGCTTTTTCTGCATCTATTTTCTTTTATATATCGAGCCCTGGGGCTGGATCGATTATATTCCAAAAGGAAATAAACTCTCTCAGTATTATACACAATTTGCAAGCTGGCTGGTGGAGAGCGCCAACCGCTTTTTATTTCATCAGTATAAAGAATTGGTTTATCCGAATGGCAGCGGCGATACTTCTTATAGCTGGACGCAGCTTTGGCTTTATTTATTGCTGGCACTAATTGGTTGTTTGATTTGGTCAATATTAGATAGAAAGAGGGCTAACTATAACAGATTTAGTTATTGGGTACGCATAATAGTTCGCTATTTTCTGATAATAAATTGCTTCAACTACGGGATAATAAAACTCTTTTCGCTGCAAATGCCATTCCCGAATATGAGTCAACTGGCTACTCCGCTGGGCGATTATTTACCGATGCGTTTATCCTGGATGAATATGGGTTATTCCACCAATTACCAGTTTTTCTCCGGAGCCATGGAGGTAATGGCAGGTATCCTGATGTTGTTCAGAAGAACCAGTACGTTTGGAACGCTCTTAGCTGCTGGTGTATTTGCAAACGTAATGGTAATGAACCTTAGCTATGATATACCGGTTAAATTGTATTCAACCCATCTTCTAATAATGTGTTTTTTTCTGTTGTCTTTTGAATACAGACGAGTTGTTGATTTTTTTGTGTTGAACCGGGCAACCATTGCAGGAAACCTTTATTCGGTGAGGTTTCCCAAAAAATGGATGCGCATCAGCAGAATAGTATTGAAATGTCTTTTTATACTCGTGGTGGTGATCCTTCCTTTTATTAACAGCCGCGATCGGTATATCAAAGTACAAAACCCAAAAGAAATAAAACCAATACCTGCTGGTATCTATGATGTCACGCTTTATGTTTTAAATAACGATACGCTTCCGGCACTTATCACTGATACCCTTCGATGGCAGGATGTGATTTTCGAAAAAGGGGGCTTTGGTAGTATAAAAACTACGGATACAATGTTCAGGCAACGTTATCGGAGAGGATACTTCAATTATGAAACAGATACATTAACGAATGAAATCAGTTTTAAAAAAACATTGGTTACCGGTGAATCTTTTCAGTTGTTCAAACTCAGATACAATTTTCCCGACAGCAATACCATTCATTTAAGTGGATCTGTCCGGCAAGATTCTGTATTCGCGGTTTTGAAAAAAAGTAACCGGCATTTTCAATTGGCAGAACGGCAATTTCATTGGTTGAGCGAGTATAACCGGTAGAGAGGGTAGCCCCTACGGGGCATGTTTAAATTTTTATCATTTTTCTACAAACAGGTAGTCCCTACGGGACAAAATACCTAGTTTGCAGATCCGAATATTTTATCGCTATTCGCTATTCGCTATTCGCTACTCACTACTCACTACTCACCGCTCACTACTCACCGCTCACCCCTCAATCCATCACCTCATATATAACAATGGAGTGTGCTTTATTTTTCAGCGTGATCTCCCCTACTTTGTGACAGCTAAACGATTCTTTTACTTTTTCGTAAGCCTGTTCACTAATGAAAATCTGACCAGGACCTGCAGCGGTCTGTAATCGTTGGGCAGTATTCACAGTATCTCCAATCACTGTATAATCGAGGCGCTTCAGACTGGCGGAACCAATATTACCGGAAATCATTTCACCTGTATTAATGCCCATTGAAACTTTAGGAACAAAAGAAACAGTTTCTGAAAAAGAAGGCAGTTTATCAATTTCGGCACGTACAGCAAGACTGGCATCCATAGCACGATCCAGGTGGAAATTACCCCGGAACACCGCCATAATCGCATCGCCGATAAATTTATCGACATAACCTCCTTGTGCGATGATTTCTTTTACCATCACATCAAAATAATTGTTCAATAACTTAACCACAGTATCTGCAGGGGCATTTTCGCTGATAGAGGTAAAACTACAAATATCAATAAAGAGCACTGTTGCATCAACCGTTTCATTCGCCATCAATGAAGTTTCAAATTCCCGGCTCCCCATAAAATTTAACACTGTTTCATCTACATACATCCTGAGTATGTTATTCTCTTTAATTGCTTTAAGTGTTTGACGATTCTGTGCTACCTGCTTTAATGTTTTTTCCATCGTCAACGACAAATCCTCAAAATTGATGGGCTTTGTAATAAAATCGAATGCTCCCCGGTTCATTGCGGTGCGTATATTATCCATGTCGCCGTAAGCAGATACAATAACGGCCTTGATCAGTGGGCTTGTTTCATTTAACCGGCTAAGTAAAGTCAGTCCATCCATCTCCGGCATATTAATATCACTGAGCACGATTTCAACATCCGGGTTCAGTTGAATTTTTTCTAACGCGTCTTTACCATTAATCGCAAAAATGAATTCATACTTCTGTTCACGTATCTTTTGCCTGAATTTTTGCTTGATCAGAATTTCCAAATCCGTTTCATCGTCGGCTACCAATATTTTGGACATCAGTGTATCGTTTTGAGTTTCTCTTTTAATAAAGTAAAATCAACTGGCTTTGTCAGGAAATCATCTGCTCCCAATCTTTTAGCGGTATTGAAATTCTCCGCGTCGCCATATGCAGTTATCATCATTACTACAGGTGGGGGCTTCATAAATTTCTGTTTGATATGTCTCAGCAATTCAAGTCCACTCATACCCGGCATATTGATATCCGACAATATCAGCACGGCTTCGTGTTCGTGATTATTTAAATAGGCCAATGCCTCTTCACCAGAAAACGCAAAAACAAATTCCATTTCCGCCGTCTTTATTTCCTTTCTGAATCGTTGTTCAAAGAGTACCTGTACATCTCTTTCATCGTCCACTACTAAAATTTTCATTTTTTGATCTTAGGTTATAGGGGTAAAATAATTGTGAATTCCGTGTATGTTCCCTCTTTTGTGTCAACTTTCAATTCACCTCCATGACCTTTGGTCACGATATCGTAACTCATACTCAAACCAAGTCCAGTTCCCTGTCCTGTTGGTTTAGTGGTGAAAAAGGGTTGAAATATCTTGTCGATTACTTTTGATGGAACACCATTCCCGTTATCATGCACTTTTATCTTTGCTTTCCCTTGTTCCTTTTTTGTAGAAACGGTAACAATGGGGTCATAAGTTGAGCCCTGTGGAAGATTTTTCTTCTTCTCGGTTACGGCATAAAATGCATTAGTAATAAGATTAAGAATGACTCTTCCAATATCCTGCGGAATTATATTGATTTCACCAATAGACGAATCAAAATCCGTTTTCATCGACGCATTGAACGTTTTATCCTTTGCCCGCAACCCATGATAAGCCAACCGGAGATATTCGTCGGCCAATTGATTGATATCCGTAGGTTCTTTCATACCGGTACTACTGCGGCTGTGCTGAAGCATACCTTTTACAATGGCATCGGCCCTTTTACCGTGATGATTTATCTTTTGCTCATTATCCTTAATATTATTAGCGATTGCCATTGCTTCCTCAATCTTGCCTTTTTCCAACTCATGCGTCAACTCATCAATTAATTCGGCATTTACTTCGGAAAAATTATTGACGAAATTCAATGGATTTTGAATTTCATGCGCTATACCGGCGGTGAGTTCTCCCAGGGAAGCCATTTTTTCCGATTGAATTAACTGCGATTGCGTAGCGTTAAGTTCGTTGAGGGTCTTTTGCAATTCTTCCTTTTGTAAGGTAAGAGCATGTGTACGTTCTGCTACCTGCACTTCCAGTGCCGCTTTCAAGGATTCTGTGATTTTAACTTCCTTATCCTTTTCTGCTGTTTTTAGTTGTTCTTTTTCAAGCGCCTTTCGTTGTTTTCTGTTTATGATCAGCATGGCTACCAGCCAAATGAAAGCAAATACTCCCGCCGTATCAAAATAATTGGCCCAATTGTCATAAAAGGAGAAGCTGATCAATTTGACAACATCTTCAATAAAATTAATTGCAACCAACGGTATGATAGCATATATGATTGAGAGTGCCGGTTTAAATTCCTTTTTTGTAATAACTAAGTAAATAATTGAAAAAAATAGTGCATGAGCAATCCATGGCATGATACCCTGGGTGGATTTTACAGTAGTGCCTATTATTAAAAGTCCGATAGACACCATCAAGCCGGCAAAAAGCACCTTATCCCATTGGGGATATAGCGTTTTTGTTTGCAAATTATTTCGCAAATAACCAAACAGCACAATTAAAACTATAAACTCGAATTGCATAATTACAAGAATAAAGAATTTGCATCAGACAGGCAAAGAAATCACAAAAGCCGCGTATTCGCCTTCTTTTGTTTCCACTCTCAATTCACCTCCATGCGCCTTAATTATATCATAACTCAACGATAAACCCAATCCTGTACCCTGACCCGTAGGCTTTGTGGTAAAAAAGGGGTGAAAGATCTTATCGAGTGCTTTCTGAGGAATGCCCGAACCATTGTCCTTTACTATTATTTCCA
>Ga0157380_10003976_pt1 | contig 10201 bp, 8 predicted proteins | sample S35metaG_FD_119757 | JGI IMG/M metagenome (GOLD analysis project Ga0157380, IMG submission 119757) | Switchgrass rhizosphere microbial communities from Kellogg Biological Station, Michigan, USA - S3-5 metaG | ecosystem: Host-associated > Plants > Roots > Rhizosphere > Soil | place: USA: Michigan...
ATCGAGGCCGGACAGATGACAGCATCCGACTACGTGCCAACATACCCCGATTTACTGCTTGCATCCGAAGGGGCGTCCACAGATGCCGTTCGGTGCTGGTCCGCACCCGCCGACGAGTACGAACCCGCCATGCGTTCATGGAACTTACCAAGGGACGCCGCGAAAATCAGCCAGGTTAGGGTGCTGACGTCAGTCTATTGGAGGCGTTTCTTTTCTGTTTGAGGGCGGCTTCTCAGTGGGCGCCGCTAGTGTCGATCGGCCCCTTGGGCTTGGGCACGATCCAGATGATCGTGGCGGCAACGCCCAGGGTCACGGCGATCACCCCGAACATATCGAGCGTCGCCAGCATCACGCTCTGGCCTTCGACGATGTAGGACAGCATGGTCCTCGCCGTTTCAACCGGAAGGCCTTGCGAGGCGATGGCATCGACCGCGGCCTGGCCGCCGGGCATCGCGTTCGCGATCTCGGTGTTGTTGAGGCGAGTCGCGTTCGACCACTCGCTCTGGATGAGCGAGGTCGCGAAGGCGCCGGCCAACGTCCGCATGAAGTTGGAGAGGCCGGCGGCGTTCGCCTGCTCCTCGGGCTCGACGCTGGCCATGGCGAGGCCGGTGACGGGCACGAAGAACATGACCATGAAGACACCCGTGAGAAGCGTCGGCCACGCCATCTGGAGGAATGTGACGTCGTTGTTGAACGTCCACATGCGCCAGAGCATGATCGCGCCGAGGCCGAGGATCCCGAGGCAAACGATCGCCCGCGGATCGAACTTCTCCACCGCCTTGCCAACGATAGGCGAACAGACGACCGCGAGGATGCCCATGATCCCTGTCGCATACCCCGCCCAGGTCGCGGTGTAGCCCATGTTGGACTGCAGCCAGAGCGGCAGGATCACGATGCTGGCAAAGAAGCCGCCAAAGCCGACCGAGTAGGTTGTCGCCGCACCCACGAAGCCGCGGTGACGGAAAATCCTGAGGTCGACGATCGGGTTCTTCTCGGTCAGCTCCCAGATCAGGAAGGCGACGAAGCCGATCGCGGCGATCACCGCCAGCACCTGGATTTCGGGGCTGTTGAACCAGTCGTGATTGCGGCCTTCGTCGAGCATGATTTGCAGTGCGCCAACCCAGACGACCAGGAGAGCGAGGCCGACCTTGTCAATGAAAGCGGGAAACTTGGGATCCGCCTGGCCGCGCATCAGCAGCAGCAGGACGAAACCTGCAGCGGCGGCGGCCGGCACCTTGATGAAGAAGATCCACTCCCAGCCGTAATTGTCGCAGATGATACCCCCGAGGATCGGACCGGCGACCGGACCGATCAGCGTGGTCATCGCCCAGATGACGGTCGCCAGGGTGGCCTTCTCCTTGGGGAAGATGCGCAGCAGCAGCATCTGGGAGAGCGGCATGATCGGGCCGCCGAAAAGGCCGAGCAGGACGCGCGCGCCCAGCAGCATGCCGAGCGAGCCGGAGAGGCCGCACAGCAGCGAAATCGCCGCGAACGCCAGGTAGCAGGTGATGAAGGTGCGCTGCGCGCCGAACTTCTTCGAGAGCCAGCCGGTCAGCGGCACGGTGATCGCCTCCGCGACGGCATAGGAGGTGATCACCCAGGTGCCCTGGGTCGATGACACGCCCAAATTGCCCGCGATCGTCGGAATCGACACGTTGGCGATGGTGGTGTCGAGCACCACGAGAAAGTTGCCGAGTCCGATAAGGACTGCAGCTGCATAGAGCCTGACGCCGGTCAGCGGGGCGGCTGTGTGAGCCGCCCCCGGTGCAGCGATGCTGGACATGGGGCTACCCTTTCCGGTGCGTCACTCGGACGTCGTCACGGTTGCAGTCATCGACAGGCCGACGCGCAGCGGATGCTGGGCGAGTTCGCGCGGATCGAGCTTGATACGCACCGGCAGGCGCTGAACCACCTTGATCCAGTTTCCGGTCGCGTTCTGTGCCGGGACGACCGCGAATGCCGCACCGGTGCCGCCGGAAAAGCCAACGACGCGGCCGTGATAGACCACGTCCTCGCCGTAGAGATCCGACGTCAGCTCGACCGGTTGGCCGGCGCGCACCTTGTCGAGCTGCACTTCCTTGAAGTTCGCATCCACATAGGCCGCCTGGATCGGCACCACGACCATCAGCATGGCGCCGGGCTGCACGCGCTGTCCGACCTGCACCTGCCGGCGCGAGACGACCCCATCGACGGGAGCACGCACCACGGTGCGTTCGAGATCGACGCGCGCCTGATCGAGCGCGGCGCGGGCGGCGAGCACTTCCGGATTGTTCTCGATCGACGTGTCGGCGATCAGCGCGCGGTTGGCTTCGCGGCTGCCCCTTGCGGCGTTGCGGTTTGCGGTCGCCTCGGCGCGCGCGGCTTCGGCAGCGCGAAGGTTCGCCGCAGCCGTGTTCAGCGCGTTGCGCATCGAGGTCAGTTCCTCTCCCGAGACCGCGCCTGTCGCCGCGATCCCGTCCCGCCTGCCGAAGTCGATCCGCGCCTTCTCGAAGTCGGAACGCGCGGCCATGAGCTGCGCGTCGGCGCGAAGCTCGTCTGCCTGCCGGGCGGTAACTTGCGCGCTAAGTCCGCTGTCGTTGGCGACGAGGCCTCTTACTCGGCGGATCGTTAGCGCCAGCTCGGCTTCGGCGCGCGCAACCGCAATCTTGGCATCGGTGTCGTCGACCTTGACCAGGACGTCGCCGCGCCGGACGTACTGCGCATCCTGCACCAGTACTTGCTGCACTGGCGCGCCGATCTGTGGCGTCACCTGCGCGATGTCAGCGCCGACATAGGCATTGTCGGTCACGACATGTTGCGAGGCGACGAAGGTATCATAGCCCCAATAACCGGCGCCGAGCAGCGCGACGCCGCCGGCCAGGCCGAGGAACAGTCGCTTGCGCTTGGCGAGACGGGCCGCGTCCTCCTTGGTTTCCAGGTCGAGGTCGGACGGAAAATCGTGTTCGATAATAGTCATGATGAATTCCCCATTACGAATGAAAGCCGCCTCCGAGTGCGCGGACGAGGGCGATGTCGAGAGCGAAAGCCCGGGTTTCGAGCCGGGCGACGTTGAGGCGGGAGTCGAGCACGCCTTCCTCGGCCGCGAGCACGTCGAGATAGGTCGACAGCCCGCGCTGGTAGCGAAGCCGGGCCAGCCGGTTCGCTGCTTCGAAGTCGGCCAGCGCGCTGCGCGAGTCCGCCAGCCGGGACGAGAGCATCTGCCGGCTCGTCAGGGCGTCGGCGGTCTCGCGTAGCGCCTCTATGACCTGGCGATCGTAGAGCGCGATCGCTTCGTCATATCGACCGCGCGTCGCGCGGTACTGGCCCTGGAGCGCGCCACCGTGGAAGAGGGGGAGAGTCACCGCAGGGCCTGCGCTGCCAAAGACCGAATTTTGTTTGAAGAGATTGTCGACGCCGAATGCCTGCAGTCCGATAAGCGCGCTCAGGTTGACGTTGGGATAGAAATCGGCGCGAGCCTGCTTGATCCGCTGTGCTCCGGCATCAGCGCGCGCTCGGGCGGCAGCGATGTCCGGGCGCCGGCCGATCAGGTCGATCGACGCATTGTCCGGAACGCCCTGTTGCTCGATCGCGGCGAGCGCCGGGCGCGCGACACTCTGCGCGCGATCTGGTCCCGATCCAGTGAGCGCGGCGAGCGCGTTCTTGGCAAGCGTGATCGCTTCGTCGGTCGCGCGGAGGTTCGCCTGGGTCTGCGCGAGGCGTCCTCTCGCCAGACGAAGCGTCGCTTCGTTGTCGAGACCCTGCGTGACGCGCTGCTCGATCAGCACAAGCGTTTGCACGCGGATTTCACGCGCTGCTTCCAGGCTGTCGCGCTGCGCGTAGAGCGCCGCGAGTTCGGCATAGGTCGACGCGATACTAGTGGTCAGTGCGAGCCGCGCTTCCTCGGCTTCGTAGCGAGCAGCCTCGAGGTCGAGCTTGGCGGCGCGCAGCGCGGCACGGTTTTTGCCCCAGAGGTCCAAATCGATGGAGAAACCCAGGCCGAGGCCGGCAGTGTCATTCCAGCCTCCGGGCACGATCTGCGCCGGCACGCCATTGTTCTTGCTGAGCTTGGTCGCCTGAACAGAGGCGGTGCCATCGATCGAGGGCATCAGCGCCGCTCCCGCCTGCTGCGCGAAACCTTCGGCCTGACGGATGCGGGCGCCCGCGATGTCGAGGTCAGGCGATGTGGCGAGCGCCTCGTCGATCAGCTCGGTGAGTTGTCCGTCGCGATACCGCTCCCACCATCGAGCCGCGGGCCATTCGGCGGCGGATCCGGCCAGTGTTTGGGCAGAGTGCTGTATTGGCGCCACGCGTGGCTTGGGCATGGGCCCGAGATCCGGAACCGAGGCGCATGCGCTCGTGCAGAGCGCAAACAGCAGAGCCGCGCGAGCGCGTCGCGCAGGAGAAAGGCGGACCATCTATTGAATTCCCTGTTCTCTTAAACGGTACAGTTCGGTTTAAATATGATTCGCACTCTTGTCAATGCAAAAATAAACCGTAATGTACGGTATTGTGTTTTTGCAGGAGAGTGCGTCATGCGAGTGAGAACCGATGAGAAACGTCGTGAGATCGTGGAAGCGGCCGCTTCGCTGTTCGTCGAACAGGGATATGAACGAACCTCGATGTCCGCGATCTCGGAGCGGGTCGGCGGATCGAAGGCGACCTTGTACGGCTATTTTCCGTCGAAGGAGGACCTGCTCCGAGCGGTGCTCGCCTACGACGTTTCGCAAGAGTCGATGGCAATTCTGCAAGAGTTTCCCGAGGACGAGGATATCTGCGAAGGTCTGACTCGGCTCGGAATACGATATCTCACCGAGCGGCTCGCGCCCCTGCCGATTACCAACATGCGGACGCTTGCCAGCCTGCCGGTCGACTCGAACATAGGAAGGGATTTTTATGCAACGAGCTTGAAGCCCGCGTGGGAGTTGTTGGCCCAGCGCCTTTTATCGCTGATGAACAGCGGGCGATTAAAGTACGCCGATCCCTGGGTGGCAGCGATGCATTGGAAGGGCCTGAATGAAGGCGAGTTGCTCGAGCGACGCCTATTGGGAGCAAGCTCGATCCCCGACGCCAAAGAGATAGCAAGAGTCGCGAGACTGGCTGCGGATGCGTTCATCAGAATCTACGGTCTGGATCAAGACGAGCTCGGCGGCGCAAGCTAGTGAGGGGAAGGATGCGAGAGTTGCGATTCCGCCGACATTTCGTGCATTAAGCCGCCACAACTGGCGGCTGGAAGGCTCCTAACCGTTGAGGTGGAGAATATCCTGGTTCACGTTGATTCACGCCGTTCAGGGGAACGCCGAAGCTTAAAACCTGTTTTGGTCCTCGATCATCCTGCCGACATATGTTGGTGCTGGCTAAAGCAGGGTCTGGCGCTTCATATCATCTTGGGTCCGATAACGTGACAATGGCTTGCGCGACAGATTCCTGATGCCTTTCATTGGGTTTACGTTTGGGCCGCGGTTAGTGCTATGGGCATCTGTGACCAGCCAGTCATGCCGCGTTCGCTCCGGCAGAATGTGCATGTCGAGAGGGTTATCGGTTCGGCCGAGAATGCCTTAAGCATCATTTGATCTGTAGCGCGGCGCACCCGCAATGCATGAAGGCTTATGCTTACTACAATAATGACCGGATCCCGCCTTGAACTCCGAAAGGGGAACCACTTGGACGCGTTCAATCGAACTGCCGCCGGTCTTTTCAGCCCCGACGCACGCAGTACTTCATCGCCATATATATAGCTGCAACGAACCAACGGGGACGTTTGGAAGAGGCGCATTTGGCGGTTGCTTCAAGGGTTACCGACCGCGCAAGGAGGCGTCGTTGTCCTTTCGTCAACTAACGGCATTTTATAGCGTACACTCATTGAATCCCACTGTATCGTGAAATTGCGAAGGGTGATTATCATGCTCTTTGAGCCTGTCACGGGAGCGTTGAGCGAACCGCTTACCGGCCGACATTGGGATGCCCAGGAAATCAGGCGGAAGATCGCTGCGCGCGGCGCCCATCTTGACGGTCAAGGCCTTGCCAAAGGTGATCGCGTCTTCATCCATTATGGCAACAGCCTCGAATTCTTCGTCGATCTCATGGCGGTCTGGATGCAGGGCGGCTGCGCGGTGCCGATCGATGCCCGGCTGACCGCATTCGAGATCGAGACACTGGCGAAGGCTGCGCGGCCCGCTGTCGCGCTGATCAATGATGCGACCGATACGTCAATACTTGCCGTACTGGAGGCGGTTGGCGCGAAGCGGGTAAAGCTCGAAGCTGCGCCAGCTACCGATCCGGGCCTGCGATCGGGCCGCATCCATCTGGACGATCCTGCGCTGATCTTGTTCACGTCCGGCACCACCGGCGATCCGAAGGGGGTTGTTCATACGCATCGATCGCTACGCGCGCGCTGGACGTCGCTGCGCGATTCGCTCGGCAAGGATGTCTACCGCCGCACGCTCTGCATGCTGCCGACCCATTTCGGGCATGGCCTCATCTGTAACGCGCTGTTTCCCTGGCTTAGCGGCAATGATCTCTTCATCCTGCCGCCCTTCCGTCCCGATTTTGTCGCCAATCTCGGCACGCTCGTCGATACGCACGAGATCACCGCGATGTCGTCGGTGCCGACTGTGTGGAACCTTGCGTTGCGCATGGCGCGGCCGCCGCAGAAGGGCACGCTCCAGCGCATCCATTGCGGCTCGGCGCCACTCACCAAGGCGATGTGGGAACAGGTAAGCGACTGGGCAGGCGGCGCCAGGGTGCTCAACACATACGGTATCACCGAGACCGGAAGCTGGGTGGCCGGGCCGGTCGGCGATGACATCGAGCCGGAAGACGGGTTGGTCGGTCGCCCCTTCGGCGCGGTGATCAAGATCACCCGGCAGACCGAGGACGAGACCGCCGAGCCCGAGCTTTGCGCGACCGGCGAAGCCGGCATGATCTGGCTCAACACGCCTGCCCTGATGGCCGGCTATTTCGAACGCGATGATCTGACCGCCAAGGCGGTGCGCGACGGCTGGTTCATGACCGGGGACATCGGCATGCTCGACGAGCGCGGGGTGCTCTATCTGCGCGGGCGCGAGCGCGACGAGATCAACAAGGGCGGGATGAAGGTCTATCCAAGCGACGTGGACGGCGTCGCGATCCAGTGCCCCGGCATCGCCGATGCCTGCGCCTTTGCGGTCGCGGATCGGCTCTATGGACAGGATGTCGGGCTGGCGGTCGTAATGGAAGGTGCATCGCTGGATGACCTCAAGATGTTCCTCGGCGCCAAGCTTGCGAAGCATCAGATGCCGGTGCGCTATTTCGTGACCGACGACATCCCGCGCACGTCGCGCGGCAAAATCAACCGCGATCATGTCGCCAAGGCTTGTCTCGGGCTCGCCACATGAGTGGCGCGGCCAGCGTGATCGCCTTTCTGGAGACCACGTCGGCGCAATTTCCGGCGCCGATCGCGGCTGATACGGTAATCATCGAATCCGGCCTGCTCGATTCTCAGGCGCTGTTTCAGCTCAGCCTGTGGATCGAGGATCAGATCGGTGCGCCGCTCTCGCTGGAGAGCCTGGACATCGCGGCCGACTGGAACACACCCGAAGCCGTAGCCCGCTTTATAGCACGCGTACGCGGGCAATTATGAGCGCTCCCGGTTACGAGATCGTTCCCTATCGGCCGGAATTCGCCGAAGCCGTCGCCCGCTTGCACAGTACGCTCAATCCCCTTGACGATCCGTTGCTGAGCGCCCGCTATCTGCAATGGAAATATGAGGAGAATCCGTGGCTGCCGGAACGGCTGATGTATGTCGCGTTGTGCGACGGGGAGCCGGTCGCGATGCGAGGCGCCTTTGGTTCGCTGTGGGAGATGGGTCCTGACCTCCAAGTATTGCCCTGCCTCGCCGATCTGGTTGTCGCGCCCGAACACCGGGATCGCGGCCTGTTCACCCAGATCATGCGGCCGCTGACGGCGGCGCTGATCGATCGCGGTTTCCCTTATGCCCTGAATCTGAGCGCCGCGCCCGTGACCGCGATGGCCGGTTTGGCACAAGGGTTCAAATCGATCGCTTCGGTGGATCAATGGGGTGGCGGGGGGACCCGATCACCGACCTCCCGCACACGCCTGTTTCAGCGGATCGATCTGGAAGACGAACCAGGGCCGGATGCCATGGCCGCGCTGATCGAGGAGATCGGCGGCGGCGGCCCCGTCCGACACCGGCGCGATCATGCTTTCTTCATCTGGCGCTACCGCAACCCCTTGAGCCGCTATCGCTTCCTGTACAGCCGCAACCGTTTCACCGGCCGGCTCGACGGCTATCTCGTGGTGATGGACCGGGACGATGATGTCGTCTGGATCATGGACTGGGAGGCCCGCGATACAGGCATTGCGGGCGATCTGCTGGATGCGGCATTGCGGGTCGCGGGTCCGCGTTACCTTCTGGGCTGGAGGTTCGGAATAGCCGAGAGCTACCGACAATTGCTGGTCAGCCGTGGCTTCGAGCAGTCAGCGCAGGGATTCGGCGTGGAGAATATGGGTATTCGGGTGATGGCAAAATCCCTTGCTGGCGCTCGGCTGCATTATCCCGATAGTAATACCCCATCGATATTCAGTGCCGGCAACTGGGATTACAGATTGGTCTACGCCGACTGCTTTTGAAGCGGTCATACCGGTCGCGCGGGGGCGGGGGCCGGTTGAGTGACTTGGGGGATTTGTCTTGCGGGTGCTGTTCCTGTGCAATGTCGTGCCCTATCCGCCCGACGGCGGCGTCCATCTGCGCATCTTCAATCTGCTGAAGCGGGTCGCCGAAAAGCACGAAGTGGTGGTCGGCGCGCATTCCTGGGACGAGAGCGACGAAGCAGGCGCGGCCTGGATGACCCGAAACGGCATGCGCACTGTCACCGGAAGGCTGGTCGCGGGGAACTGGCGCCATGCCATCCCGGCGCTGCGCGCGCTGCTGACCTCCGGACAGCCACCGGAGGTCGTGCAATATCAGGCACCTGAACTGCGCAAGCTGATCGCGACGGAGCGCTTCGATGTGATCCAAGTCGAGGAGACCATTCTCGCACCCTATCTGGATTATCTGCCAAAGGACTCGACCGCGAAGACGGTGATCACCTTCCATAACATTCACTATGTCCAGGAGCGGCGTATCGCCCAGATCGAGCAGACGCGCTGGACAAGATTATGGCGCCATATCAACGGTCTGCTGATGAAACGGTTCGAGGCCGCGATCGCGCGCCGCTTCGATCGCAACATCGTCGTTTCCGAGCCGGATCGCGCGTTGCTGGCCGATATCGCCCCTCGCGTTCCGATCGATGTGCTTCCCAATGGTGTTGACACCGAGATGCTCGCCCTGTTGCCCGAACCAACCCACAAGCGCACGCTGCTGTTTGTCGGTACGCTCAACTATCGCCCGTGCATCGATGCGGTGCTGTGGATGGCGCAGGAAATCCTGCCGCTCCTGCGGACGCGTTATCCCGATCTCGAATTCTGGATCGTCGGTAAGCTGCCGCCGCGCGAGATCGAAGATCTGGCCGGCAACGGCATCTTCGTGACCGGCCACGTGCCCGACGTCACGCCCTATTACCGGCGCGCCACCGTCTCGGTGGTGCCGCTGCGGGCGGGGGGTGGCTCACGGCTCAAGATCCTTGAGGCAATGTCCCTGGGAAGGCCGGTCGTTTCCACCACGATCGGGGCCGAAGGTTTAGAAGTTGTACATCAAAACCAGCTACTGCTCGCGGACGATGCCGAAGCTTTCGCCGAGGCCGTATCGCGTTTATTCGATGAGGAGGAACTGTGGCGATCCCTCGTGGACAATGCACGCCGCCATGTCGTCGCGCATCACGACTGGGAAGCGATCGCCCAACGGCAACTCGAAATATACGATGAGCTCGTCGACGGAACCTGATATGGACAACCTGCCCCCGGTGGAAACCGGGTTGACCGTGCTCGCCTATCACCGCGTCGGTGATCCGGAAACGACGGCCTTCGATCCCTGGGTGATCACCGCAAATCAGGAACAGCTCGAAGGTCAGCTCCGCTTCTTCCAGCAGCACCATCGCCTCGTCGGGCTGGACGAAGCGATCGAGATCGCAGCCGGCCGCGACAAATCGCCGGGCAGGGCGATCCTGATCACGTTCGACGACGGCTATCTGGACAACTATCAGATGGCGCTGCCGGTATTGAAGGCGGTCGGCTGCGAGGCGACGTTCTTCCTCGTTTCCGGCTTCATGACCGAAGGGCTGTTCGG
>Ga0157380_10003978_pt1 | contig 10199 bp, 8 predicted proteins | sample S35metaG_FD_119757 | JGI IMG/M metagenome (GOLD analysis project Ga0157380, IMG submission 119757) | Switchgrass rhizosphere microbial communities from Kellogg Biological Station, Michigan, USA - S3-5 metaG | ecosystem: Host-associated > Plants > Roots > Rhizosphere > Soil | place: USA: Michigan...
ATCCGCGCATTACGAATAACAAATGTCCCACGCGGTGGGAGCACGCCCTGTTGAGCCGTTGGATTACCAATCTGCTGCGCGATCGAAACCGTGCACAACAAAAGTATCAGTGGAATCGTTGCCAGTTTCACCATTCTCTTTGCCTGCCCCTGCCTCCTGCTCCTGATCATGGCTGCTCTCCTTCCCAGATATCGTCATCTCGATGTGACGGACGTCGTCCTCTCGGACGCTGTGGAGATTGGCCCGCGGCGGGTGGTTTGTTGGGTTCTGCTTGTTCCAATGTTGCGCGCTCCTTAGCGAGATCAGCGCGACGCGCAATGTCTGTTTGACGATCGAAGAAAACTTCACCATCAATGAAGGTGGTGTCTACGCGTGAATAGACACTGAAGGGATGTCCGTTCCAAATCGCGAGGTCCGCATCCTTACCGACTTCAATTGAACCCACACGATTCTGAATACCGAGTTGAATCGCCGGATTCAGCGTCACGAGTTTTAGTGCTTGTTCTTCGGTGAGTTCGCCATAGTGCATCGCCTTCGCCGCTTCGATGTTCAATCTGCGCGCGCGCTCATCCGAGTCAGAATTCATCGAGACGACGACTCCGGCGCGCGTCATGATTGCTGCCGTGTAAGGAATCGCATCGTATGCTTCGATCTTGTAGGCCCATGAATCGGCAAACATTGAAGCGCCTGCGCCATGCGCCGCAACCTCTTTTGCGACCTTGTAGCCTTCGAGCACGTGCTGGAAGGTTTTGATTTTGAAACCAAACTCGTCTGCCAAACTGATCAGCATCAGGATCTCGTCGGCACGATAACAGTGCGCATGAACGTAGCGCTTTCCTTCGAGAATCTCGACCAACGGCTCGAGCTGAAGATCACGGCGTGGTGGTATCAGATTCTTTTCGCCCTGGGCTGCCTTGGCGCGATATTCATCCCAGGTCGTTTTGTAATCTCGCGCACGCGTGAACGCATCGCGAATAGTTTCCTCAACGCCCATGCGCGTGTTTGGATAACGACGTTGCACGCCGGGTTGATTGGGCGTGCTCGAGCGCTTCACATTTTCACCGAGCGCGAACTTGATCCCGGGCATTGCGCCCGGAAAAAGAAACTCGCTCGCCGGACGTCCATACTTGATCTTCACCACCGTATTCAGTCCACCGATCGGATTCGCGGAGCCGTGCAGCAGATTCAGCGTTGTAACGCCGCCTGCCAACTCACGATAGAGATCGACATCCGTTGGATTCAGCACGTCCTGCGTTCGCACCATCGACGTCACAGCGAGCGTGCCCTCGTTGATGGTGTCGAGCATCGAGTGCGAATGGCAGTCGATAATGCCGGGCATGACATACTTTCCGGTGCCATCGATCACGCGCGCGCTCGAAGAGGCATTCAGGTTTTTTCCAACGCCGGCGATTTTCCCATTCCGAATCAAAACATCGGTGTTACTGAGCGTGCCGCGCGTTATCGTCAACACCGTCGCATTTTTGATCAGTGTTTCTGAAGGCTGTGCGGGTGTACCTTGCGCACGCGCGTTACACACAGGTAGAGCGCTCGCGATGGAAACCAGTAGAAGCCGACTAATGAATCTTTTCATTGTTAACTCCTGAGTTGAAATAATCCGCTCTCATTCTCCCAAGGCTTCAGCCTGGGGTTTACCGCCGATCCTTGGCCGTGAAACCGTTTCAACGGTTTTCGAATCCTCAGTTCAGTAGAACTCAACGAACATCTAAAATCGTCTCCGCGGGGTAAACCGTTGAAACGGTTTCTGCGATAACTTGCGTCGCTCCGGCCCCGGGCTGAAGCCCGGGGTGAATGAGACGTCAGCGCCAGAGCGCTTAGGGCGTTCTTCGTCTAGCAGTAAACGTCGCCGGCGGACGGCCTTCGACAGTTACTTGGCCACGAATTTCATTACCAGAAAGCGTTCCCGTGAAAGTGGCTTCGCGAGTTTCGCCGCCCATGTCGACGGGCACTGTGAATCGCACCTCACCTGCAGCAGAGACAGTGGCGTTCGCAATGTTGCGCGAACCCGAGGGGCCTTGCATGACGCCGCGTATAACGTCGCCTTCTTGTTCGACATTCAGCGTCGCGTTTTGTTGTCCCTGCGGAGACTCGATCACAACGGTCCATGCGCCATCCAGATTGGCCCGTGTTTCGCCACCCGCAGCCGGTGCGGCGGCAGGTCTCAGATCAACTGGACGGCCATCGATGAACATCTGAGTTACGCGTGCGCCGCGATCGAACAGGTTTCCGCGCACGAGCAAAAGGTTAGCGATCTTTCCAGCTTCAATCGAGCCGAGTTGATTGCTGACGCCAAGAATGTCGGCCGGCCAACTCGTGAACGCGCGCAGCGCATCCTCTGAAGACAAACCGTTCGCGATGAATTTGCCGGCGTTAGTCATCAGCTCCGACATGTTGCTCAAGCCGCCAGACTGAAGCGCGAACTTCACCCGCGAGCGCGCGAGTCGTCCCGCCGTTTGTTGTGCTTCTACTCGATCGCGCAATACGCGCATCGGTTCAGGATCGGCTTCAGGCAGCGCCGCTGTCGTTCGACGCGGCAGATTGAGTGACAACAACACCGGAACGTTTTGCTTTGCCAGTCTGTCGGCCACACGATCCGATTCGCGAGCGCCCGCGATGATTGCTCGCAGCTTGAATTCTTCAGCGAGGTCCAAAGCGCGAGCTATCTCTCTTTCTGAGTTCGCGAACATAACAACCGGCATGCTTCTGTCGAGCACCGGAAGTAGCGATGCGAGTGACTTGTCGATGTCAGGACGACGCGTACCTCTCGGAGAACGTTCGTAGATCTGAATAGATTCCTTGTAACGCTGAGCGTCGAGCAACATCTGCCGCAACTGCGCAAACACACCCAGCAAAGAACCCGGATAGACACCACGCAGTGGAGTGAAACTCACGTGCATCGCAACCGGCGAACGAACGATCATCTGTTGTGGCGTTTCACCAGCGAGGTTGATGAGTGCCGACTGGCCCATCCAGATGCCGGATCGGGCCAACGTTAACGCTGTCGTGATACCAACGTTGCGCGCGGCTTCAATCTCGTTGCCGCCTGGTCGGATTACCTCGTCGACCATCACCTCGGGCTGGAGGCCAACTGGCTGAGTTGAATTTGGTCCACCGGGACTCGGTCTCGCCTGTGCGATCTGAAAAAAGCCCGGGCCTCCGCCGCCAGCTGGCGATGGCGCAGCCTCTGGCAAACCGAGATTCGTGTACGAATCGATGAGTCCAGGATAAACAGTTAGGCCATTACCATCGATAACGCGAGCGTCCGCAGGAGCACTGACGTTCGCTCCTACCGCCACAATCAATCCATCGCGAATCACGACGGTACCTTTTTCGATTGTCGCTCCGGAGACAGGAACGATCCGGGCATTCGTGATTGCGTATGTATCAACGGCGCTGCGTTGTGCCTCGCTGTTACGATCGACTGCACAGACGAGTGACAGAACAGCGACTAGTGCGAAGAGAAGTCGCAGGTGGACTTTGGGCATGATGACCAGATCCCCATCAATTTGGTTTGCGAAAAACTTTTTTGGCCAAAGAAGTCGACCAACAGAAAGAGTGGGCGAAAGCTTAACGTAAAAATCCGCGAGAAACAAAGGGGGCTTTTGGAGTGCGGCGACCTGTCGCCGCTTTTTGATCGTCGTATCGCGGCGAGTCACGCAGAAAAGCGGCGACAGGTCGCCGCACTCCAAATCTGTTACTTATTTGTGTTTCGAGCTTTATTTGCGTTAGCCGCATTGGTGTTGCCGGGCGCCACCTTCAGCGTGTCCTTCACGCTTTTTACACCTTCAACGGCTTTTGCTACCTGCACCGCTTTTGTCTTTTGCGCAGGTGAAGCAACGGTGCCACTGAGAGTAACTACCTCATTATCGACATCGACGTTGATGGTCGAGTCACGCAAATCATCAGCGGCGGCCAGTTCAAATTTAGTTTTCACCCACAGCCAGCCATCGTTCAATCCGGTTCCAACCTTACGTCCAGACTCCTTCGCTTCGCGTTGATAACGATCCTTGTCGCGATCGTACTCTTCACGTGTGGGTGCACGGCGGGTGTTGGTATTCGCGTTGGCGACAGCCGTGTTCGCATTGGCGTTGGTATTAGCGGCTACATTCGCGTTGGCGTTCGCGTTGTTAGTGTTCGTAGTCTCATACCCGCAACCGGCAAGTGCCAGGGCCAGCAGACTTACTGCTATGAATCCAAAAACTCTGTATTTCATCCAATCCTCCTTAGTAGCACAATCTTCAGTTCTGAAAGCATACGGGCGCATTAAAACGCGCCAGCGGACGCATTACGGTGCATCGTTTTAGGGGCTATTTATTGGAGGTGGATTAAGGGAAACGCGTCAGGCAATGGAGGAGCAATCGTTGGGCCAATGGGCGGAGACGGAGAGACGCGGAGAAAGGGAGACAGGGGGACGCGGAGATCTCCGTGTCCCCGTGTCCCCCGTTTCCGCGTCTCATTCGCAGAAGCTACCATTCCACAGAGCCTTCTTTGGTTGTATCGATTTCCGCGGTCTGCGGGATTTCACCGAACAAAAAGCCTTTGATGTTGTCGAAAAGAAAGTTCTGCGCATCAGGCGTCGATAGATCTAAACCGTAGTGATTGATGATCTGCGTCTGCTTCAGCAGCCATCCACTCCAGCACGGTTGGCAAATCTCTTTCGCGATGCGTTGGCCCAGTTCGTTTGGTAGCGGCGCAAATCCGAGCGCGGGCCGCTTCTCCCCACAGTGCGCGCATTTAATGTTTTCAGCCATGATCGACCCTCAATTGATTGTAGATTGATGATTGCCCAGTGTCGGTCAATCAAAAATCAACAATCTTCAATGCTATCCGTTCTTAGCCGCGTTGATTGCCTTAATCGTCTCATCATCCTTTGGGCGAAACAACCCGAGCGGTCGGATGTCAGCGTGTCGCAATACGCCCTTCGGATCGATGACGAAAACAGAACGCGCCACCTTTCCAGGTATCAACGATCGGGCGCCGTAGAGTTTCGCAACCGCCGCGTCTCGATCTGACAGCAATCGCAAAGGTAATTGATGATGCTCGGCGAATTTTTGGTGTGACTCTGCTGAATCCGTCGAAATACCAACGACCTCCGCGCCAGTTGCGACATAGTCTTCCCAACGATCTCTAACCGAACAGAGTTGTCGAGTGCAGATTGGGGTTTCATCGCCCGGATAAAAGAGCAACACCACAACCTTCCCGCGATGATCAGACAAACGCCATTGCTTACCATCGCCATCAGGCAAAGAAAAATCAGGAGCTGAAGAGCCCAGAATATTGGTCATATATCATTTGAGATTTCTCATTCGTTATTGAGGAGCAGCCGCAGATTTTCGCAGATATACGCGGATTAAAAAACTGATGACAGAGAGGTCATAGCTCTTGCCGGTCTTGAGCTGTGTGTATCTGCGAAAATCTGCGGCTGTTCCTCAATAACAAATGAGAAATCTCAAATCATATATGATCAATCAATGAGCTCGGCCAGCACATTCAAGGCTTCCTGGACCTCTTCATCCGTATTGAAGAAGTGCGGCGAGATTCTCAGCCCAGCCTGTGGACGGCAATCGACGAAAACTTTTCTTTCAGCCAGGCGCTCGACCATCGTTGGACCATCCTCGACACCGATCATCACAGAACCACCGCGTCGCTCAACCTCTCGCGGCGAATTCAGTTTCCAGCCATGCTCAAGAACAAACTCAACCATCTTCTGCGTTCGACGTTTCGACTCAGCCGCGACAGTTTCAATACCAACAGACTCGATGATCTCCAGGCCCGGCAGCGCTGAATACAGAGCCGGAATACTGGGTGTCCCCTGAGCGAATCGTCTGACTGAGCGCGCGTAACGCATTGGCGAATGTGCAAATTCGAATGGCGAGTGATGGGCCACCCAACCTGTCAACCTTGGTCGTAAATCTCGCTGAAGATCCGGGCGCACGTAGAGATAGCCACACGCTGGACCGCCACAGAGCCACTTGATCGTGCCACCGATCAGAAAGTCGACCCCCCATTCCTCAGCCTTGAGTTCGACGACCCCCGCTGATTGGTAAACGTCGAGCAGCACGAGTGCGCCTTTCGCATGCGCCTTTTGAGTGATTGCCGCGGCATCGACACGATAAGAACTGCGATATGAAGTATGCGAGAGAGCTACGAGGCACGTTGTGTCGTCAATGGCGTCGAGAAGTTTTTCGAAAGAGACCGACACGCCATCTTCTGATGGAACAACCTCGACGCGAGCGCCGATTTGCTGTTGTGCTTCCCAGATATATTCCATCGACGGGAAGTCAAGAGAGGTCGTGACTACTTTGTTTCGCGCTGAGGATTTGAAATCAAAACAGGACGCGACTGTTGCCAGTGCTATCGACGCGTTTGGTTGGATTTGGACTGATCCCGCTAAGCCACCGAGTATGTGGGCGATGCGATCGCCAATGCGTTGTGACAGTTCCCACCAGTTCGTGGCCCAGGCATCTTCACTGGTGTGGTGTTCCCAGGCGTCACAATAAGCGGTCATGGAATCGCGCACCGCCCGCGGCACCGGTCCAAGGCTGTGACTCAGCAAATGGATACCGGATGCGAGAGTGGGAAATTGATCACGGTGACGGTTCATGTTGTTAATTCTTTGGAGTGCGGCGACCTGTCGCCGCTTTAATCTGCGGCAGCCTGACGCACGTGCAAGTGATGCTTAACGGAGCTCGAAAGCGGCGACAGGTCGCCGCACTCCAAAGATCAAGCTTTATACCCAGCCAACATCTTCTCCATTCCGACCGCATCCTTCGCTAACGATTCAATCACGCGGTGCGCTTCGTCACCGATTGGAGGATCGTGCTTCTCCAGTCGAATGGCTTCGAGTATTTCACTGGCGACAAACTCCTTTCCCATCTTCGGCACATTCGCGTCACGGCTCATGTCGCTATCAAAAGTTGTTGGCATCACTGTGATCACTCGCACACCTGAGTCTGACAGGTAAGCCCGTAATGCCTGGCCTAGCGAAAGAAGCGCAGCTTTCGTTGCGCAGTAAGTGCCGACAATCGGAAGATTCACCTTTGCGAATGCGGTTGCGATGTTCACGATCACGCCGTCGCGCTGAGCGATCATCCCCGGCACTATTGCGCGAATCATTCGCAGTGTTCCGACATAATTTACTTCCATCTCTTCACGAAAACTTTCGAAACTCATTGTGACTGGATTACCAAACCCGGCAACGCCCGCATTGTTTATAAGAATGTCGCAGGCGCCCAGCTGCGCGACAGCATGCACGTCTGCATCGTTGGTGACGTCTAATCGCACAGGCGTGAAGTTGGCGCCGACCTCAGCGGCATCAGCTTTTAGTTTGTCGCCATCCTCCTGTCTGCGGTAGCCTGCGACCACTTCACGAGCACCGGCCTGGGCGAAAGCAAACGCGAGTGTGCGACCAAGTCCGCGACTCGCTCCCGTGATCAGCACACGCTTTCCGATAATTTCCATGTTTTCCTATTTGACAGGATTACAGAATTAACAAGAAGTCGTAATGATAAGACGCGGAGGCTCCTGCAAACGGGCGCTACTTCTCATTGATCTTGTCAATCCTGCAATCCTGTCTCTGTTCTTGGTTTTCGAAATCGGGCCAGCGCGTACAACACAGCGCCGACGATCGACCAAACAACGATTAGTTCCGTACTCGTCAGCGAATGCTCCATCAGTCTTTCACGAAGGGACGTTACTCGCAGACTCTGAAAGTCGCGCACTAGCTGAATCACAATCATTAGCCCAATCGATATAACTGAAACGATCGCCGAAATCTGCTGCAAAGGTTTCGACAGCGTTAGATTTATCTCGCTGTTCAGATCCGGATTCAGTCGGGGCAGTAAGAGAAATATTAAGCTGTGAAGGAAGTAAAGCACGAGCAGTGCAAAGACCGCTATGTTCAGCGCCAGGGATAGCTGCCCGCTCACCAGCAGCAACACACAGGCAACCAGCGTCAGCGTCAATCCGATGATTGGTGTTCCTGTCTTCGCGTTGACATGGCCCAGCCACTTTGGCGCGAGCCGGTCTGCCGCAAACATCAGCGCCAGCCGCGAAGGCACCAGCATCGTTCCATTGAGGGCCGTCATGATTGCCATGATTGCTCCAAAGGTCACGAACATCGCGGCGCCGGACGGTAGATACATTGAAGCAACCTCTGCCATCGGTGCGTCTGTGGCCTGCAACCGCGACCCGGGTAGCACGCCAAACGAAACAATCGATGTAAAAACATAGATCAGCGCCGTCACGATAATCCCGTTCACTAGAATTCTTGGCAGACGTCGCGTGCTGTCTTTTACTTCACCGGCGGTTTGCGCTAACGATTCAAATCCGGCGTACGCGAAAAAAAGTGGCAGCAGGCTCGATGCGAATCCCGAAAAACCATGCGTGACAAACGGCGTGTAGTTTTCGGAACGAATGAAGAACAAGCCCGGAATGATCAATACGAAGAGAGCCAAACACTTTAGCGTGCTCATGATCACCTGCATTCGCCCAAACCAACGCACCCCGATAACATGAATCACGTAGAACAGAACCAAACTCACCAGGGCCAACGGGAGTTGCAGCGACGCGCTCAATCGACCACCAGCGAAGGCCAGCACGTAACCGGCCCAAGCATTCGAGAGATATGCGGCGGCACCAATGTACGAGATGATTTTCAGCCACGAACCGATGTAGGCGAGTCTATAGCCTCCGAGCGTTCGTGAGATGTGCAGGTATTCCCCTCCAGGTTCTCGGCCAAGAGGGGTTGAAAGATATGCGGCGTAGGGAATCGACGTCGAAAGAATGACTGGAGTAAGAAGCGCGTAACCGAAAATAACACTTGGACCATTCAGTGCCCACGCGTCACTGGTGACTCTAAAAATTCCCGCGCCAATCAGGATTCCGATTATTGCAGCGTATGATTCGATGGTGCCGAGATCGCGGCGCAGATGGCTGGTGGGTGTTTTTTCGGTCATCCTGGAGTGTTATAGGACGTATAGGTCCTATAGGTCCTATATTCTTCACCTGTTCATCAATGAATTCGACGGCAGTTTTGGATCAAGCACCTTTTCCGCGCTCCCCACACCGGCCACGGGCAGCGCACTAGAGTCAATTAATCCTAGTTGCACGAGCACAGACGCCTGGTCCCAGTAAATATGCTCATGGGCCAACTTCCCGTCGCGAAAGTGAACAATCACCACCAGCGCAACCTTCACATGTTTACCGGTCGGCTCAACGCCCGGCAACATCCAGTCCATCTTGATCGTGTGCGTGAACTCAAAAACCATTTCATCAACTACACGATCCACACCGATGGTTCGCGATACCGGCGTCATGTTTGTATCAGGCGGCATCTGCGGAATGAAACGCTTTGAATAAAACTCGCGGAGCTCGTCGTGGCCCACACCACCAGTCATAACAGGAACGTGATTGACGTAAGCATCCGCAACCATCGTCTTCAAAGTGTCTTCCGTGTCGCGCGTGGCGAACTCGTATTTCACATGATCGTCCCACTTTGCCGAGAGGGTTTGTTGCGCGGTCGCCAAACCGGAACCGGCGAGATGCGTTACCAGGAATTCCAAGCTGCGCAGATTTGCCAGCTCTGCGTCGGCCTGGTGGTAATGCTCACCTCCGGGCCTGCCAAAAGCGTGTTCGCGTTCTGAATAATGATGAAGGCTCGCGAGTGGATTATTGCCGAGTGTCTGAACGATTGCTTTCTGCGCGTCAGGTGGACAGAACTGATCTTTCCCGGCGATGTGTAGCATCAACGGCGATGTGAGATTCTTCGCCTCGTCCAACGACTTTTCAATGCTGACGCCGTAATAACCGACAGCTACGTCGGGCTTGAACCTGACCGACAACAGATAAGCAAGATTGCCACCAAGGCAAAAACCGACACCGCCAACACGACCATTGCAACTGCTGTAGCTGCGCAGGAATTCCATCGCCGCCGCTGTATCTTCAACAGCTTTTGCCTCGTCGAGACCGTTGTAAAGCGCGAAGGCTTTCTCGCGATCAGCCTCGGAGAGTTGCACGCCTGGTTCTTGTCGCCAAAAGAGATCCGGGGCTAGCGCTACAAATCCGTGGGCCGCATACCAATCAGCGACTGAGCGAATGTATTTGTTGACACCGAATATTTCCTGAATAACGACGATGCCTGGTCCATAGCCGCTCGCAGGTTGGGCCAGATAGCCGTCGAA
>Ga0157380_10003981_pt1 | contig 10197 bp, 8 predicted proteins | sample S35metaG_FD_119757 | JGI IMG/M metagenome (GOLD analysis project Ga0157380, IMG submission 119757) | Switchgrass rhizosphere microbial communities from Kellogg Biological Station, Michigan, USA - S3-5 metaG | ecosystem: Host-associated > Plants > Roots > Rhizosphere > Soil | place: USA: Michigan...
AGCTTCATGCCGCGCGCGACCACGGAAATGTCGTTGGCGATGAGCGCGGAGGCGATCGTGTCGCCCGCGAACGCGGCGATCTTTCGCCCATTCCAGCGGAAGTGGATCGCCTGCGAGCGGTCGATGTGGCCGCCCTTGTCGAGCCGGTAGCCCATCAGTGCGCGACGCCGGAGGCGGCGCCTTCGTCCACGAGCGCGCCGGACGTGAAGCGATCCAGGCCGAAGCCGCGGATCATTTCGTGCGGCTCGCCGTTCGCGAGCGTCCAGGCCATGGTCTCGCCGCCCGCCGGGATCGCCTTGTAGCCGCCCGTGCCCCAGCCGGCGCTGATGAAGAGTCCTTCGACCGGCGTCTTGCCCATGATCGGGCTGGTGTCCGGCGTGATGTCCGCGGTGCCGGCCCACTGGCGCATGACGCGCAGCCGCCCGAGGCACGGGAAGAGCTCGAGCGCCGCCTGGACGTTGGCCTCGAAGACCGGCAGGCCGCCGCGCTGCGCGTAAGAGCCGAAGACGTCCGCGCCGCCGCCGATGACGACTTCTCCGCGCCCGGTCTGGCTGACGTAGACGTGGATCGAGGCGGAGACGAGCACGTGGTCGATGATCGGCTTCACCGGCTCGGTCACGAACGCCTGCAGGCAGGTGCTCTGGATCGGGAGCTTGAGCCCGGCCTTGCTCGCCAGCTCGCTCGCGTGGCCGGCGACGGCCATCAGCACGCGCGGCGCGGCGATCGGGCCTTGCGTCGTCTCGACCCCGCGGACTTTGCCGCCCTCGATCCGGAAGCCCGTGACCTCGCAGCCCTGGATGATGTCGACGCCGAGCGCCCCCGCCGCGCGCGCGAAGCCCCACACGACGGCGTCGTGGCGCGAGATGCCGCCGCGCCACTGCACGGCCGCGCCCTCGACGGGCAGGCGGCTGTCCAGGTTGAGCATCGGCTCCAGCTTGGCGAGCTCGCGCGGAGTGACGATCTCCGCGTCCACTCCGTTCATGCGGATCGCGTTGACGGTGCGGCGGGCGAGCTCCATCTCGTGCGGGCTGTGCGCGAGCGAGATCTTGCCGCGCTGGCTCAGCATGATGTTGTAGTTGAGCTCGCGGGAGAGGCCCTCGTAGAGCTGCAGCGAGCGGTCGAAGAACCTCGAGCTCACGAGGTGGTAGTAGTCGGAGCGCACGACCTGGGTGTTGCGCCCGGAGTTGCCCTGGCCGATCGCGCCGCGCTCGAGCACGGCGACATTGCGCAGGCCATGCTCCTTGGCGAGGAAGTATGCGGTCGCGACGCCGTGGCCGCCGCCGCCGATGATCACGACCTCATACGCGTTCCTGGGAGTCGGGCGGCGCAGCGCGCGCGCCCACGGGCGCTTGCGGTTGACCGCGTGGCGCACGAGGGAAAAGAATGAATAGCGCTCGCTCATGGGAATCGTGGAATCATAGAGCATGCTCAGGATCGAATGCCCGTTCTGCGGGCTGCGCGACGAGCCGGAATTCACCTACGGCGGCGAGTCGCAGGTGACGCGGCCGCCGGCGGGCGCCGGCGACCCGGAATGGGGCCACTACCTCTTCTACCGCGCGAATGCGAAAGGCGAGCAGGCGGAGCGCTGGTGCCACAGCTTCGGCTGCGGGCAGTGGTTCAACCTGCTGCGCAACACCGCCACCCACGAAATACTCGCGACCTGGGCCATGGGCGCCTCCCGCCCTCAAAAGGGGAGCGTGCCCTCTTAAGGCCGCTTCCGTTTCCGCTCGTACATCGCCCGGTCCGCGCGCGCGAGCAGGACGTCGAGCGCCGCCTCCGAGTGGCTGGCGAGCTCCTCGATGCCGACGCTCATCGAGAGCCGCAACGACGGAGCCGCCTCCGCGTTCACCCGCTCGATCGCGGCGGCGAGGCGGTTGTTGAGCGCGCTCGAACCATCGTTCTCGTCGAGCACGGCGAGCACCGCGAACTCGTCGCCGCCGACGCGGGCGACGACGTCGCTTTCGCGGAACACCTGGGCGAGCACGTTCGCCGCGGCGGTGATCATGGCGTCGCCGGCCGCGTGGCCGCGCGCATCGTTCACACTCTTCAGCCCGTCGAGGTCGATGAAGACGAGCGCGCACTTCGCGCGCGTGCGGCGTGCCATGCGCAGCGCCTGGTCCGCCAGCACGAGGAAGCCGCGCCGGTTGCGCAGCCCGGTGAGCTCGTCGGTGAGCGCGAGCTGCTCCATTTCGACGCTGAGGCTGCGCAGCTCCCGCTCGGAAGTGCGGTGCCCGCTCACGGCCGCGGCGAGAGTCAGGGCCATCACCGTCGTCAGCCCGATGAAGGCCTGCAGCGACAGCAGCGACTCGCCGGACCTCTCGCCGCCGAAGGGCCCGCTACCCGAGGCGGTCGCGGCGATCGCGATCATGGACATCACGCAGATGCCGAGCGCGACGCCGCTCGGCCGGAAGCGAAACGCGATCCAGAGCAGGCACGGCAGCGGCAGGAAGAGGAGCGGGCTCGCCGGGCCGGTTTCGGTCGGGGGCGCGGCGAACACGATGGCCGTCGAGGCCGCGAGCAGCAGGAACGCGACTGCCACCTCGCCGAGACGCCAGGCCTTGCGCCCGATCGGCAGCGATTGCCGCCAGGTGAGGAAGACCGGCGCGAAGACGAGGATCCCGATGAGGTCGCCGAGCCACCATGTCATCCAGCTCTCGAAGAGCTGCGACGTGCCGACGACGCCCGAGAGTCCCAGCGTGGCGATGCCCCATGTGGAGGCGACGAGGCAGGCAGCTGTAGCGATGCCGGCGAACGTGAGCGTCGCCGGACCGGTTTCGAACAGCTGGGGAACGCCGACGAAGCGCCGCAGGGCGCTCGCGCAGACCAGCGATTGCAGGGTGGAGCCGACGGCGATCGACATCGCGACCAGGATGCTGCCGAACCCGAACGCTGCCTCGGCCGTGGTGAGGGAGACTGCCAGGTTGACGAGGATGGACCCCGCCGCGATGCCGGGCCAGACGCGCGGTCCCCACAGCAGGACGGCGGCGAGCGCGATGCCCGAAGGCGGCCATACGGCCGTCGCATAGCCCGGCGGGATGGCGAGCGAAAGCCCGACGATGCCGGTCAGCGTATAGCCGGCAGCGACGATGGCGACGCGGACCCAGCGGTCAGCGGTGGATGATGCCCTGATCGCAGTCGACTCCATGTCGGCTCGCCTCCCGCTCGCGGGCAACATTAGCAGGCGGCCATCGAAAATGGGACGTTCCCCCCTTAAAGGGGGTCGTCCTGTTTTTCTTCCCCCTTCGTTTAGGGCGTTGCCCTCTTTCGGCGGGCGAGGGGCAGGAAGGCGAGCAGGAGGAGGGCGAGGCTCGAGCCATTACCGCCGCCGCCACCGCTGGGCGGGGGTGGCGGCGGGGGTGGAGGCGGCGGCGCGGTGACGCCGCATTCCGCATCGGCGGCCGGCGCCACGGCGCCGGCCTCGGGGGCGACGAACGGCCGGAAGGAGCAGTCGGTGCCGCCGGCGTCGCCCTCCGCGCCGGCCTCGTCCTCGTAGCGCAGCCAGTGCCCGTTTCCCCAGTCCACGGCGCTCGCCGGGTCGCCGTCGAGCGCCATCTGCGCCAGGTCATCGATGTCCAGCGACAACGCCGCCGGCGTCGCCTCGGCGACTTCGAAGGTGTCTGGCAGCGTGAAGTCGACGGCGAAGGCGTCGTCCGCGTAGCGCAGGAAGCCGTTTGGCGCACCGCCCGGCGTGCCGAGCCAGGCGCCGCCGCCCAGCTCGACGCCCTCGGCCGGCGAGCCGACCTGGAGCCCGACCGTGCCGACTTCCGCGCCGCGGCCCTGGCCGGCGAACGAGACGAGGTTGCCAGCCGGATTCCGGATGCGCATTGGCTTGTTGAAGGCGACCCAGAGGCGGTAGTTGCCGCCGGGGACGAGCGCCTCGTTCACCTCGACGGTGAGTTCGCGCACGCTCGCGCCGGTCCGGTCCCAGTGCGCGCGATACACGACCGCGTCGGCATCGGTGTCGCGGATCTCGGCCGCGACGGCGGCGGGCGGCCCGCTCTGGCGATAGAGCCCCAGCAGGTACTGGCGCGCGACGTCGGCGCGCATGCGCGGCGCCTCGGCGGCGGGCAGGATGAAGCCGCTGTGCCCGTGCGAGGCGAGGCCGCCGTAGTCCTGGCCGCCGTTGGACGGCTCGAGCTCCATCGTCCAGGCTGGTACCTGGTACGTGAACGCGAAGTAATCCGCGGTCGTGCCGATGCCGGGCGAGCCCGCAGGATCGGGGCCATAGCCGTAGCCGCGGTTCGACGCGGCGATCATCCGGTTGGCGAGCGACTGGGTTATCGCATTGAGCCGCGCGTTGTCCGGCCGCGGCGCGAGGTACACCTCGCCGAAGGAATGCGTGTCGCTGTAGAGGCGCAGGCGCGCCGCCGGCCCGAGCGTCGCCGCCTGCTGCAGCGCGAGCGTTTCGGGCTCCGAGGCCGCGGCGCTGCCGCGATAGATGAGGCTCGTCACGCTGCCGCTGCTCCCGCCCTGCTGGCCAAAGCCCTGCGCGGAGTTGCGGTTGAGGTCCACGCCCCAGAAGTTGTCGGCGACCGTGCCGATGTCCGAGTCGATGGGGCTGCCCGTCTGCGGGTTGTGCAGGTTCTTGCGCCGCATGCGGCCTTCGCGCGGCTGTTCGCGATCGGCCGTGACATTCACGGGATAGAGCTGCGTCTGGATGAAGCCGTCCACGTTCAGGACCGGCACGACGACCGTGTTCAGGTTCTCGACCAGGTACTGGTAGAAGCCGCCGTCGTCCTTGCCCTCGACGAGCGCCTCGAAGAGCGCAGTCGCAGCCTCGGGCGTCTGCCATTCGCGCGCGTGGATGCCGCCGTTCACGAGCGCCGCACCTTCGGGGAAGCCCTCCGCCGTCGTCGCGTCCGCGTCGCCGATGGCGTACGCCCAGATGTCGCGGCCGGCGAGCGTCTGGCCGACGACCTCGCCGCCCACCTCGTCATTCAGCGTGAGCAGCTCCTGGTGGCGCGCGAACAGCGAGGCGTAGTCGCGGAAGCCGGTGACCGGCGTCAGCGAGGCGACCGGCACGGGCGGCTCGTAGCCGAGCGCGATGTTCGTACCGGCGTTGTTGTTCGCCGTGTAGGTGAAGATGACGTCGCCGCAGCCTGGCGCGAAGGGATTCGTGATCTCGCCGTTTGCGTCGATGATGCAGTCGCCGCCCGCGGGCAGTGCGGCGCCGCAGAGCAGGGCGAGTGCCACCGCGCGGCTCAGCGCTCGAGCCACTGGCGGACCTCCTTCTGCAAGGTGGCGGAACCGGCGTCCGACTTCGCGAAGCGTGCGAGCTCTGCGCGGGCCGCGGGCGTCGCGTCGAGCTTGAGCGCCAGCACGAGGCGGCGCCGGGCCGCTTCGTCGCGCGACTCTGCGAGCCGCTGGCCGAGCTCCGCGCTCACCGCGGGATCGCCGAGCCGGCCGAGCGCCGCCGCCGCCGACGGGCCGACGTCGGGCGCCGCGACCGCGTCGAGCAGGAAGCGCCGCGCCGTCGCGTCGTCCTCGGCGAGCCGGCCGATCTCCAGCACCGCGGCCGAGGCGATGTCGGCGCGCCGGCTGGCGGCCGCCAGCCGCTCGAGCGCGGATACCGGGTCGAGCGCGCGGGTGACGGCCGGGATGGCCTCCAGGGCAACCGGCTCGTCGGCGTAGTCGAAGACCCGATCGAAGAGCGCGGCGTCGGCCAGCCGCTCGGCGACGATCAGCGCCAGCGCGTCGACGCGCCGCCCAGCCGCTAGAGCGTCCGCGACGGCGGCGCGCTGGCCCGCGACCACGGCGGGGGGCGCGCTCCGGAACGCGTCTGCGATGCCCTCGGCGGCCGGGCTGCCCGCGGGAGCGGCGGCGAAGCGCGCGACCGCCTCCGTACGCCCGGCGGCGAGCGCCGCGGACGCCACGCCACGCGCGGTGGCACGGTCCCATTCGCGGAGCACGAATCGCGCGGTCGCGCCCGTGTCATATAAAGGAGTGGCGCGGTCGCCATGATCCGGGTCGATGCGCGCGAACACGAGCGGACGGGACGCGGACAGGCGCGCGACCGAGGCACGCGCCGCGGGAGTCGGCGTCGTGCGCGCGAGTGCGTGCAGCCCGCGATCGAGCAGCCATTCCCGCGCGACGTCGGGAAGCGTCGCGTCGTGCGCGATGCGCTCGAGGCGCGCGGCGAGGTCCGTGGCGAGGCCCGCCGCGGCGAGCGCGGTGAGCTGGGCGTCCTGCGCGATGACCAGCGGGGCGGAGGTTTCGCGCCGCGCGCTTGCGGGATCCACGAGGCGTGCGCCGAGGGCAGGCCCGGCCGCCAGGCCGAGCGCCACCGCAAGCCCGAGGATACGGGTCGTCCTCCCTCTCACGAATGAGTGGGACCGGGGAACCTCGACCGGGTTCCGGGCGGCTTTACGAAGGATCGAGCGGCGAGCTGGGCGCCGAAGCGACGGCCGGCTGGCCGTTCAGGAGGTCCTTCCAGGTGAGCTCGTGGCCCTTGCGCTTGCCCTTCGGGACCAGCTTCAGCCCCTCCGGGGAGATCGTCAGGGTGTACAGCTCCTCGTTCACGGGAAGCTCGCGGCGCAGGGGTTTTTCCAGCTTCGTTGCCATGTTCTTGGACCGCCTCGGTGACTGTGGGGTAGTCGCGCTGGCATTGGTATAGCACCCTTGTGCGCGGAGCGGCAAATCGCGTCAAATCCAGCGGATGCCTCTTTCCGTCGTGATCCTGGCCGCCGGCCAGGGCAAGCGCATGAAGAGCGAGCTGCCGAAGGTGCTGCAGCCGCTCGCCGGCCGGCCGCTCCTGGCCCACGTCGTCGCCACGGCGCGCTCGCTCGAGCCCGCCGCGATCCACGTCGTCCATGGCCACGGCGCCGGCGAGGTCCGCGCGGCGATCGCGGGCGGCGACATCCGCTGGGCGCTGCAGGCGGAGCAGAAGGGCACCGGCCATGCGGTCGCACAGGCGATGCCGGGCGTGCCGGACGGGCACGACGTGCTCGTGCTGTACGGCGACGTGCCGCTGATCCGCGCCGCCACCTTGCGCGACCTGGTCGCACGTTCCGGCCCGAGGTCGCTCGCGCTCCTGTCCGCGCGCCTGGCGGATCCGGCAGGTTACGGGCGCGTGGTGCGCGACGCCGCCGGGCGCGTCACGCACATCGTCGAGGAGCGCGACGCGAGCCCCGCGGAATGCGCGATCGCCGAGATCAACACCGGCGTGCTCGCGGCGCCCGCCGCGCGGTTGCGCGGCTGGCTCGGCGCGCTCAGGGCCGACAACGCACAAGGGGAGTACTATCTGACCGACTGCATCGGCGCCGCGGTGCAGGACGGCTGCACGGTCGAAGCCGCCGTCGCACGGACGCCCGCGGAGGTGCTCGGGGTGAACGACAAGGTCCAGCTCGCCGAGGCAGAGGCCGCCCACCGCGCGAACCGCGCGCAGGAACTGATGCGCGCCGGCGTCACGGTCGTCGACCCGGCGCGGCTCGACGTGCGCGGCGAAGTCGCCTGCGGCCGCGACGTCGTGCTCGACGTCAATGTCATCCTCGAGGGCAAGGTGCGGCTCGGCGACCGCGTGAAGGTCGGCGCGAACTGCGTGCTGCGCGACTGCGAGATCGGCGACGACAGCGACGTGCGCGTCAACAGCCTCATCGAGGGATCGGTCGCCGGCCGGCAGTGCGTGATCGGCCCCTTCGCGCGCCTGCGTCCCGGCACGCGCCTCGCCGACGGCGTGCACGTCGGCAACTTCGTCGAGGTCAAGAACAGCGAGCTCGGCGCCGGCAGCAAGGCGAACCACCTCACCTACCTCGGCGACACGACGCTCGGCGAGAAGGTCAACGTGGGCGCCGGCACCGTGACCTGCAACTACGACGGCGCGAACAAGTTCCGCACGACGATCGGCGACGGCGCCTTCATCGGCTCGGGCACGATGCTGGTGGCGCCGGTGTCGGTCGGCGAGGGCGCGACCATCGGCGCCGGGTCCACGATCACGAAGCCGGCGCCCGCGGGCAAGCTCACCGTGGAGCGCAGCCGCCAGGTGACGGTGGAGAGCTGGAAGCGGCCGGAGAAGACGCCGGAATAGCGAGGCTGCGATGAGCTCAGTCTTTACGCTCGAGCCGCGCGAAGGCTACCTCTACGTTCACCTCGAGCCGGGCTTCGAGCTGACGCCGGACAGCACGGCTGCCGTCTGGACCGCGATCTGCGAGGGCTGCCAGGAGCGCGGGCTGCGCCGGGCCCTGGCGGTGGGCGACGGCGTCACGCGGCGCCTCACGACGAGCGAGACCTTCGACATCGCGCGCCTTGCAGGCAGCCTCCTGCCCGGGCTGTCGGTTGCCTGCTTGTTCCGGGATTATGTCCCCGACCAGCAGAGCGAGTTCTTCCGCGCCACGGCGATGAGCCGGGGCGTGCGGATGGAATTCTTCGAGGACCTGAATGCGGCACTCCAATGGCTCGGGGCCGCGACCCGCGCCTTGGACTAGAATGTCCGCCTCATGTGCGGAATCGTCGGAGCAGTCGCTGACCGGGACGTCGTCCCGATCCTGATCGAGGGCCTGAAGCGCCTCGAGTACCGCGGTTACGACTCGGCCGGGGTCGCGGTCCTCAACGGCGGCTCGCACGTCGAGCGCCTGCGCGCGGTCGGCAAGGTCGCGAAGCTCACCGAGGCGCTCGCCGCCCACCCGACCTCCGGGCACCTCGGCATCGCGCACACGCGCTGGGCCACGCACGGCGTGCCGAACGAGCGCAATGCCCACCCGCACGTCTCGCGCGACGGCGTCGCGATCGTGCACAACGGCATCATCGAGAACCACGAGGAGCTGCGGGCGGAGCTCGAGAAAGCCGGCTACGAGTTCAGCTCGGAGACCGACACCGAGGTCATCGCGCACCGCATCCACTTCCACCTCGACGGCAGCCGCGACCTGTTCAATGCCGTGCAGAAGACGGTCGCGGAGCTGAGGGGCGCCTACGCGCTCGCCGTGATGTGGGGCCAGGACCCGGACTGCATCGTGCTCGCGCGCGCCGGCTGCCCGCTGCTGATCGGCCTCGGCGAGGAGGAGAACTTCATCGCCTCGGACATCGCGGCGCTGCTGCCCGTGACGCGCACCTTCGTCATCCTGGAGGAGGGCGACGTCGCCTGCATCCGCAGGAAGAGCATCGAGATCGTGGATTCGACGGGCCAGCCCGTCGAGCGCAAGCCCTATGTCTCGGAGCAGAGCTCCGAGGCGGCCGAGAAGGGCACTTACGCGCACTTCATGCTCAAGGAGATCCACGAGCAGCCGCGCGCGGTCGCGCAGACGCTGCAGGAGCGGGTCGCCGGCGGGCGCCTGCTCGCGCAGGCTTTCGGGCCGGCGGCGACCGAGGTCTTCGGCCGGCTCGCGTCGGTGCACATCGTCGCCTGCGGCACCAGTTACCACGCCGGCATCGTGGCGCGCTATTTCATCGAGCAGATATGCCGCGTGCCCTGCCGCGTCGAGATCGCGAGCGAGTTCCGCTACCGCGAGCCGGTCGTGCCCGCGAACTCCCTGTTCGTGTCGATCTCGCAGTCGGGCGAGACGGCGGACACGCTGGCGGCACTTCGCCTTGCGCGCAAGGCGGGTTTCCTTTCGACGCTCGCGATCTGCAACGTGCCGGAGAGCTCGCTGGTGCGCGAGTCGGAGCTCACGCTCCTGACGCGCGCGGGGCCGGAGATCGGCGTGGCCTCGACCAAGGCGTTCACGACCCAGCTCGCAGCGCTCGGCATGCTGGTGATCGCGATCGGCAAGCACCACGGCTTCACCGCGGAGCGCGAGCACACGCTGGTGCAGCGCCTGCGCGAGCTGCCGCACATGCTCGAGCAGACGCTCGCGCTCGACGGCGTCGTGCGCGCGCTCGCGAAGAAGATCGAGCCGAAGCACCACGCGCTCTTCCTGGGCCGCGGCGCGATGTTCCCGATCGCGATGGAAGGGGCGCTGAAGCTCAAGGAGATCTCCTACATCCACGCCGAGGCCTATGCGGCGGGCGAGCTGAAACACGGGCCGCTCGCGCTCGTGGACGCGGACATGCCGGTCATCGCGGTCGCGCCGAACAACGACCTGCTGGAGAAGGTGAAGTCGAACCTGCAGGAGGTCCGCGCGCGCGGCGGGATGCTGTACGTGTTCGCCGATCCCGAGTCCGGCATCGAGCCTTCCGACGGCGTCGAGGTGATCACGATGCCGCGGCACGTGAGCTACTTCCAGGCGCCGGCCGTGTACACCGTGCCGCTGCAGCTGCTTGCCTACC
>Ga0157380_10003983_pt1 | contig 10196 bp, 9 predicted proteins | sample S35metaG_FD_119757 | JGI IMG/M metagenome (GOLD analysis project Ga0157380, IMG submission 119757) | Switchgrass rhizosphere microbial communities from Kellogg Biological Station, Michigan, USA - S3-5 metaG | ecosystem: Host-associated > Plants > Roots > Rhizosphere > Soil | place: USA: Michigan...
CGGCCACTGATTCAGGACGTGCGCCAGCCGGAATACCGCGATCATGGTGTTTGCGTCCCGTAGTGCTTCGATGTGGGTGAGCACGTCCTGCAGGCTGTAGAAGTCGCAGCGTTCATGCCAATAGGGACCCGGCTCCGTGATGACGAACGGAAAGACCCGGTTTGGCAATACGCCCAGGCTTGGAAAGTATCCTTCGCCGAGTTTCTTGACGGCGCCCTCGCGCACACCGGTCTGCCGGGCAATCCAGGCCGGAACTGCCTGCGCGTATTCGATGGAGGAGGGCAGGCGCAAACCGGCAATGGTCACGTGTCCGCTGTGGCCCTCTTTGAACTGCACCGAGGGAAATTGCGACTGCTGCTCGCTGAGCCGCTGCAAGCCGATGAAGAACTTGCCGGTCTTCGTGTCCTTCACGACGGGCAGAAGGGTCGCCCCGTTGGTCGACACATCGCGCGAGCTGGCAGGGTTGGGAACGATGAACTCGAGTTCCCGCCTGGCAGTCACGCGCTCACGGCCATCCCGCAATTCACGCTCGTGGAATTCCGAACGCACGATGTCGATCCAGCCGGATCCGTCTGCAACTTCCCGGAACACTCGATAGTTCTTCGCAGCCGCCAGCGCCTCGTCGATGCGGCACGGCTTCACCTCGGATACGCCGGGCTCGAAACTGCCGCCGATCCAGGCGCCGACGGGTTTACGAAGCCTCCTCAGCAGGTTGTAGAGGTTCAGTTCGAGTCGCGCTTCGGCAAGCATGCCCACCTGGATGGCCGGCAGCAGGCGCAGCGCCTCGTGACTCCTGATGGAACCGTCGTGACTGAACCCGGAATAGTGGGCATGGGATGGCCGATCACGATCCGCGAGTCCCTTGATCTCCACATACACGGACTGAACGCGTTCGTTCAATTCCGCCGGCGCCGTGTAGTAACTCAGCGCGGGTTCGATCGCGCCGATGCTCTCCGGGGCAAAGCTGGCGCGCGCCAGCAGCACGTCGTCGACGGCGCTACGCCAGTCTCCTGCAGGGGCCGCCGCCAATGGCTCGATCATGTGGCCCGACCAGATCTTGCCATCGAGGTTGGCGGTCATGCGGCGCGGCTGCGTGTTCGCGATCGGGCGCGGATAGTCGCACTTGGAAAAAATGACGACGTCGCCGGCCGGACCCAGCTGCCAGGGAATCACGTCGATCACGTCTTCGCCCGGGCGCTTGACCATGTCGAAGCGCATGCCGTTGGTCGCGTTCTCGTAGAACGCGAGTTGCAGGAAGGAGGGTGCCTGTTCCGCCTGCCGGTGTTCACGCAGGAAAAACGACGCGCTACCGGCGGATTTCTGCATCACGCAGACGAAATTCGACGGTGGCAGCGGCAGGGCATTCAAGCCGCTGTCGAACAGCCTGGCGCTGGGCGCGTACCAGCGCTCCAGGATCCATGGATTCTCGTACGGCGCGGAAAACAGCACGCGGCAGCCCAACTGCTCGGCTTCACGGCGGTGCTGCATGGCATTCCAGTAGCCGTACTTTTCGTTGGCCTCGGGGTAGAAACGGCTGCGATATTCCTTGCGCCAGATGAACTCCCAGGCGAAGCCGTGTGGCAGGTAGAAGATCCGCCAGTGTTCGTCCAGGCCGAGCGCCGCCAGGTCCATGCCGGCCGTGCGTTCCTCGAAGAAGAAACCCTTGATGTGGCCGGCCGCGTCGCCGTTGTCGTAGGCCATGGCCTCCTGCGAATACAAGTGCAGGAGATCCGGGAGGGACATGTCGTCGGGCGTGGAGCCCCTGCGGCCGTCGTCACGCAAGGCCATGTAAACCGGCTTTTCCGGCTCGGGTGGCAGCACGAAATCGCGGTTGATGATGATCCCGCCCGGTGAAAGGTTGCGCAGCTCGGCCGCCAGGATTTCCTTCACCGTCTGCGTGCGATAACCGGTATACGAGTACGGTTCATGAAGGATGCTGAGGTTCAGCACGGCATCCAGTGGCCGTCCACCCAGGTCGAAGTTGCGCAGGTCCGCCTCGATGAACTCCAGGTTGGGCAGGTGCGCGAAGCGTTCGCGGGCCCTGGCGATGAAACCGGCGTCGTAGTCGAGGCCGATGACATGAATCCTGGGATTGCTCTGTGCAAGCCATGCCGTGGCGAGCCCGTCTGCGCAGCCGGCATCCAGGACGGCCGCGCCGTCCTTGAGCAGCAGGTGCGCCGCGCACACGGCCACCTTGTGCGCAATGGTCGTGCTCATCGCGCGCAGCAGTTCCTTGCCCTGGGCTTCGTCGGCGACCTTGTTGTCCAGGTTATTCCTCCAGGTTCCTCACGAACGTGAATCTCCCGGAACGTGCGCGCATCTTGTACAGGGCCGCGGGCCGGCCGCCTTCGTAGCGTTTCAGGCCGGTATCGATCAGCAGATCGGACTGGTCGATGCGGCGGCGAAAGGACTTTTTCTGCAGTGGTTTGCCGATGAGGATTTCGTGGATGCGCTGGAGCTCGGGCAGCGTGAACTTCTCCGGAAGGGCGTACGCGGGCACGATCGAATACAGCGCCTTTTGTTTCAGGCGTTCCCTGGCCAGCGAGATGACGCTGCGGTGGTCGAAGGCGATGTCGATGGTGTCGAGTTCGTCGAATCCTACCCAGCGGGCATCACTCACGCTGTCGATGCCGGGTGCGCACTTCTGGTGGGCAATGAGCGCGGTGTAACTCGCGGTCACGGACCAGCCGCGTTTGTCGCGGCTGTCGTTGCCGATCGTATGGAGCTGCTCGAGGTAGGGCGGGGTGACGCCGGTCTTTTCGAGCAGCTTGCGGTTGACGGTGTCCTCGAGAGTCTTGTCACGGGCCGGGTCGATGAAACCGCCGGGCAGGCCCCACTTGCCCATGTCCGGATGATTCGAGCGCTTCACCAGCAGGACCAGCAACTGTTCCTGGTGGAACGTGAACAACACGGCATCCACCGTGACCAGCACCGCGGGGAAGGCCTTCGGATCATAGGCGGCCAGGAAGGCCTTTTCGTTCATTCGCGCATCCTAGCTTCTCCCATCCCTCGCCGACAATGACATAAGCCGCCGCGAGGCGCCTTGCAATATTAGTGACCTTACGCCACTATATAAGTGACTAAAAGACACTAAATAGGCAACAAGGCGGAATACCCATGTTTGGCATCAGTTACTACAAGGCGGACTCCTCGACGTACGTCATCCAGACGACCGGCGGCAAGGTGCGCAGGACGGGCAAGGGGCTGGGCTTCTTCTACCACCCGGCGTTCACCTCCGTGGCGGCCATACCGACGAACGTGCAGGAGTCGCCATTCATCTTCAGCCTGCAAACCTCGGACTTCCAGACGGTGAAGGTGCAGGGGCAGATCACCTGGCGGGTCGCGGATCCTGAGATCACGGCGGAGATGCTCAACTTCAACCTGAAGAAGGGCACGGCCGCATACGTTTCCGAGGACCCGCTCAAGCTCAGCGACAGGGTAGTGCGCACCGTGCAGTCGGCCGTGCAGGGCCTGGTGGCCGCCGCGACCCTGCGCGAGGCGCTGGCGCTGAATCGTCAGCAGGTGGGCGCGATGCGCCCGCAGATCGGCAGTGAAAAGGCGCTGCTGGCGCTGGGCATCGAGATCATGAACGTCGTCATCGCGTCCATCGCCCCGACCACCGAAACGGCGCGAGCGCTGGAGGCGGAGGCCAGGGAAGCCATCCTGCAGGAAGCGGATGATGCGATCTATGCGCGGCGCAAGTCGGCCGTGGAGCAGGAACGCGTCATCAAGGAGGCCGAGCTGCAGACTCAGCTCTCCTTGCAGCAGAAGGAACAGGAGATCGAGGAAAGCCGCATCCTCAACGAACGCGCGATCCTGCGCGGGCAGACGGAAACGGAACGGGATCGCCTGCAGGCCCAGATCGAGGCGGAAAACCAGCGCCGGAAGTACGTCGAGCTGAATGCCGCAAACGGCAAACAGATGGCGGACGCCGAAGCGTATGCGATCTCGGCACGCCTGAAGGCCTATACCGAACTGCCCGTGGACAACCTGAAAGCCATGGCCATGGCCCACATGGAGCCGGAGCAGTTGATGGCGATGGCCTTCGAAACGCTGGCGCAGAACGCCGGAAAAATCGGTGAAGTGAACATCACGCCTGACCTCTTCAGCCGGCTGCTCAGGAAGACGGAGAAGAAGTAGATGGTTGCCAGTGAGAAGCGCCGCATCGTCCTGGTGTCGCGCAAGACGCGCTTGCAGGAGTTGACGGAGCGCTTCAATACCTGGCCGCAGGCGAAGTTCTATCTCGAACACAACCATGTGGACGCCGTGGACTACCTGCGCGAGCACGACGTCTACATGCAGCAGCTGCTCGAAGCGGAACGCATCCTCAAGCGTCACGCCCGATTCCAGCCGCTGGAGCGCAGCTACCTGCCTGACTACCGGTTCAGCCCCGAGGACATCGTGGTGGTCGTGGGGCAGGATGGCCTGGTGGCGAATACCCTGAAATATCTGCAGGGTCAGCCGGTCATCGCGGTGAATCCCGATCCGAAGCGCTGGGAGGGTCGCCTGCTGCCATTCGTGCTGGCGGACCTGGCCCAGGTGGTGGAACGCACCTGCGACGGAAAGAGCCACGCCAAGTCCATCACCTTCGCCGAGGCCAGGACCAACGACGGCCAACGCCTGCTGGGGGTCAATGATCTCTTCATCGGCCCGAAGTCACACACCTCGGCGCGCTACGCGTTGCAGTGGCGCGGACAGCAGGAGGAGCAATCTTCTTCCGGCATCATCGTCTCCACGGGGTTCGGGTCGTCGGGCTGGTTCAAGTCCGTTCTCGCTGGCGCCATTGGCGTAACGAGGGGTGTGACGGGTCAACAGGACCATCCGCTCGCGAACGGCTTTGAATGGCAGGCGAAGAAACTCTACTTCACGGTCCGCGAACCCTTCCCCAGCCGCAACAGTGGCGCCCGGCTGGTGTTCGGCGAGATCGGGGGCGAAGATAACCTGCGGCTCGAGTCGCACATGCCGGAGAACGGCGTGGTGTTCTCAGATGGAATCGAAAGTGATTTCCTCGCTTTCAATTCCGGCACTGTGCTGACCGTCGGGGTGGCAGCTGAATGCGGGCAATTGATCGTGCATTGATTCTGGTGGCTTTCGCGGCGGTGATCGCGGGATGCGCGTCGGCGCCCAATGACTTCGAAATGCAGCGCAGGCAGGCCGTGAAGGATTCAGGCACGCCTGAAGCCCAGGCCTACGAGCGCGAGTTCTATCCGGCCATCGGCCAGGATCTCGCCAACCTGCTGAAGAAGTGCACCACGGAGTTTCCCGCCGCGGGAAACGACTCGTTTGAAATGGTGTTCAGGATCGACCACTGGGGCGAACCGAAGGCCGTGCTCGTCAATCCGGTCACCGACGTGTCGAGCTGCGTGGCCAAGGGTTCCTGGTATTTCACCTTCCCGCATCCCGGCGAAAGGTTCGCGAAGGAGGGCCTGGCGATCCTGATGCCCATCTCGATCAAGTGAAAAAGGGACGGAGCTATTTTCCGGGAAAATAGCTCCGTCCCCTTTTCATTTGCGTCTTGCGAGGCGGGCGAGGATCTCGAGCCGTCGCGGATGCGACTGGATCCACTCGCGCATTTCCTCGACTCGCGCGAAGTCGCCGCCCAGCACACTACGCATTCGCGAGGCTTCCATCGCTTCGGTGACTTCGACGTTCACCATGTTCTGCCAGGCCTGCGTGAAGAGGCGGGCGAAATCCCCGGACAATGCGAGTCCCTCGACCAGGCGCCATTCGCCGTCGTCGAGCCAGACTTCGTCGCAATGCGGGCAGTAATCGAGGCGGTTGGTTTTCTCCGCGCTGATGCGGTACTTGCTCATGAGCGAGCGGCACTTCGGACATTTTTTCGCCGCGACGGAATCGGCGGCGCCCGTGTCGGGGACGGCGGCCGGCATGGCAGGCAGGCGGTCGCTGCCGGCACTCTCGCGCCAGGCGCGATAGGCGGCCAGGCTCACGAGCGTGCCGAGACACTGCCCGCAGCTGTAGCCGGCGAGGTTGTCAGTCAGTAGGGAATGGACCAGGGTCGAGTGGTCGCATTGCGGGCACTGGGCCATGGGCGGAAGGCGTTACCTGCTGGTGCGCTGAGAAATCCCGCGCCCGCGAGGGGCACGGGATGGGATTTCAGGCAACGCGCTACTGGTGGCTCGTCGTTTCGGAGGGCTTGTCTTCGCCGTCGCGGTTGCCGCGACCCGCTGCATTCATCAGCGTTTTGAAGATTTCGTCCTGCACCGACCGCCAGCGCTGGTAGTTGCGCTGTGCGACGCCCGCAACGGTTTCCACCGGGTCCATGCCGACGACGGCCTTGACCTTGTCGCGCAGTTCGCGCTGCTGCGAGTTGAACAGCTTCATGCTCTGTTCGAGATAACTCGACAGCACTCCCTGCAGTTGTCCGCCGTAGGAGCGGATCACCTGCGAGAGGAAGTCTCGGCTCATCACCGGATCGACACCGTGTTCCTGTTCCGCGATCACCTGCAGCAGGATGCTGCGCGTGATGTCTTCCTGCGATTTCTTGTCGATGACGACGAAATCGATTCGTTCGAGGACCAGAGACCGGATATCGCTGAGCGTGATGTACTTGCTCTGCACCGTGTCGTACAGACGTCGGTTCGGGTACTTCTTGATGACGCGTGGTTCGCTCATGCCTTCACCCTCCGTGTGGCGCTTACCTTAGTACACCTGCCAGTACCTCACAATTTCAGCCTGAATATTTGCTTATTTGTCGCTGCCTGCGGACAGCTCGAACTGAGTACTCCCCGCAAGCGCTTGCGGGCGCCAGTGCTCAAGGGCCCATTTCCACACATCTTTGATGGAGTAATGCTCCAATTCGGGCGGCGGGGGCTGGGATAAATGCGTAAGGGTCGCTGTAAGCCCTTTGGCCACTTGCGAGACGTCGAGGGGTACCGCCCGTTTCGACTTTGATAGTTTGCCGCCGCCGGGTTCCACCAGCAGGGGCAGGTGCCCGTAGATAGGGCGCGGCAAGGCGAGCGCCGACTGCAGGTCGATCTGCCAGGGCGTGCTCGGCATCAGGTCCGCGCCGCGCACCACGCGCGTAATGCCCTGGTACCCGTCGTCGACCACCACGGCGAGCTGGTAACTCGCGAGGCCATCTCGCCGTTCCACCACCACGTCGCCACAGGTGGCCAGGTCGTAGTCCTGTCGTCCCTGGAAGAGATCGTCGAAGGAGCCGCACGTGTCGCTGACGCGGAAGCGCCGGGCGGTGGCGCCCGGCCGGGTCGGGCCATTGCGGCAGGTGCCGGGATAACCGGTCGAATCCTCGTTGCCACCCGCACCCAGATCCCTGCGCGAACAGCTGCAGTTGAACAGGCGGCCCGCGGTGGTCAGCTGCGCGAGTGCTGCGCGGTAAGCCTCGAGGCGCCCGGACTGGTAGAGCACCGGGCCATCCCACTCGAAACCGAAGGCCTCGAGGGTGCGCAGCATCTGGTCGGCGCAACCGGGAACCACTCGCGGGGTATCGACGTCCTCGATGCGCACCAGCCAGCGGGCGCCATTCGAACGGGCATCGAGATAACTGCCGACTGCGGCGAGCAGCGACCCGAGGTGCAGCGGGCCGGTGGGAGAGGGCGCGAACCGTCCCGCGCCCCCCGTCGAGACCTCAGCGGTAACGATCGTCCCTGTCGCCGTATTGACGCTCGCGGCGCTCACGCCGTTCCTGCGCTTCGAGAGTCAGGGTCGCGACCGGGCGGGCTTCGAGGCGCTTCACGCCGATTTCTTCGCCCGTCTCGAGGCAATAGCCGTAACTGCCGTCTTCGACGCGCTTGATCGCTTCATCGATCTTGCGGATCAGCTTGCGCTCGCGATCGCGCGTGCGCAGCTCGAGGCTGAATTCCTCTTCCTGCGTGGCGCGGTCGTTGGGATCCGGGAAGTTAGCCGCTTCGTCCTTCATGTGGGAGACGGTACGGTCGACTTCCATCATCAGGTCACGCTTCCAGCTGTTGAGGATGTTGCGGAAGTGCTCCAGCTGCTCCTTGTTCATGTACGCCTCGCCACGCTTGGCGATGTACGGCGTTACATTGCGGGGCCCCGCGAGCAGGCTGCCGGCCTCGATGGTCTCCTCGGAATCCGTTTCGCCCTGGGCGGCCCGCGCGGTGGCGCTGATACCCGAGGCGGAAGGAACACCCGTCGCGGTCACGACGATGCGCTCGGAAGCCGGACCCTTTCGAATGGCCTGTGCAACCGGCGTCGCGCTCGCGGCCTGGCTCGGAGCGGGAGCGGGCTTGGCGGCGGCGACGGCCTTCGCAGGAGCGACGGCCTTCGGCGGCGTGGAGGCCTTGGGGGCGGCTGATTTGGCGGCGGATTTCGCTGCGACGGGCTTCGTCGCCGGCTTCTTTGCGGTCAACTTGGGTTTCTCGGCTTTCTTCGGCTTGGCGGGCTTTGCAGCCGCTCGCTTGGTCGGCATTGTGTGTCGCTCCAGGCCCTGATTAGAACGGGGGCCGGTTTGCAGGACGCGGGATTATAGCGGCGTATTTTTGCCTGTACAGCCGCCTGTTTTGCGCGACACCCGGGCGAATTTCTTACGTGAAATCAGGGCAGTTGGACGCTGGCCGGCGGCTGCCAGCCGGACTTGCGCCGTTCCACGATGACCGAGGTGTATATCCCGCCCCGGACATTGAACTTGCCGGTGAGCCTCAGGAAGCGGGGCCGGCAGGCGCCGGCGAGGTCGTCGGCAACCTGGTTGGTCACGGCCTCGTGGAAGGCACCGCGGTCGCGAAACGACCACAGGTACAACTTCAGCGATTTCAACTCGACGCACAGCTCGTCGGGCACGTACTCGAGCTCGAAGGTGGCGAAGTCCGGCTGGCCGGTTTTCGGACACAGGCAGGTGAACTCGGGCAGCGTCATGCGGATCGTGTAGTCGATCTCGCGTGACGGATTCGTAAAAGTCTCAAGGCGTGTCGAAGGTTGCGTGGACATCTTGATGGCCGGGATTTGTCGTCGCGTTTCTCTCGCGCGAAGCGACCTGAAAAAGACTGCGATTACTTTACACTACGGCGCCAATTCTTCCGCTCGGACGTTCCGGAAAAATAGATGCGCCTGACCAAGATCAAAGTTGCTGGATTCAAGTCCTTCGCCGATCCGACTTCCGTGGGATTCCCCAGCAACCTGACCGGTGTCGTCGGGCCGAACGGCTGCGGCAAATCCAACATCATCGACGCTGTGCGCTGGGTCATGGGCGAGTTGTCCGCCAAGCACCTGCGCGGCGATTCGATGATCGACGTCATTTTCAACGGCTCCGCCTCGCGCAAGCCGGTGGGCACCGCTTCGGTGGAGCTGGTGTTCGACAACAGCGACGGCAAGATCTCCGGTCCCTACGCCGACTACACCGAGGTGTCGCTCAAGCGCCAGGTGACGCGCGACGGCACGTCTAACTATTTCCTCAACGGCGCGCGCTGCCGCCGCAAGGACATCACGCAGCTGTTCCTGGGCACCGGCCTGGGATCGCGCAGCTACGCCATCATCGAGCAGGGCATGATCTCGCGTGTCATCGAGGCCAAGGCCGACGACATGCGCATGTTCGTCGAAGAGGCCGCCGGCATCTCGCGCTACAAGGAGCGCCGCAAGGAGACCGAGGCGCGGATCGCGGATACGCGCGAGAACCTCGAGCGCCTGCAGGACGTGCGCGATGAAGTCGACAAGCAGATCCGCCACCTGCAGCGCCAGGCCGCGACCGCGCGCCGTTACCAGGCGCTCAAGGAAACCGAGCGGCGCCTGACCGCCGAGTTGTTGGCGCTCCGCCTGCGCGAGATCGACTCCGGCGCCGAGGTGCAGGACAGCGCGGTGCGCGAGTGCGAGTTGACGATGCAACAGGCGCTCGCCGACCAGCGTGCAGCGGAAGCTGCCATCGAGACGCAACGCGTCTACCAGGCCGAGCAGACCGATCGCGTGAGCGCGGTGCAGGCGCGTTACTACGAGGTCGGCGCCGAGATCAGCCGCACCGAGCAGACCATCACCCACACCCGCGAGATGCGCGACCAGCAGCGCAACGAACTCGCGCAGTCGCGCGCCACGCTCGCGGAGCTCGATTCGCACATCGAACGCGACCAGCGGCAGATCGCCGACCTGCGCGCCGAGATCGAAGCGCTGGGTCCCGAACTCGCGCAGGCGCAGGCCGCCGAGGGCACGCTGACCGAAGGACTCGCCGCCGCGGAATCGGCGCTGGCCGGCTGGCAGCAGGGCTGGGAAGA
>Ga0157380_10003985_pt1 | contig 10193 bp, 10 predicted proteins | sample S35metaG_FD_119757 | JGI IMG/M metagenome (GOLD analysis project Ga0157380, IMG submission 119757) | Switchgrass rhizosphere microbial communities from Kellogg Biological Station, Michigan, USA - S3-5 metaG | ecosystem: Host-associated > Plants > Roots > Rhizosphere > Soil | place: USA...
AGCTGGTCCACCATGGTGTTGATGGTGTCCTTCAGCTCCAGGATCTCGCCTTTGACATCGACGGTGATCTTCTTGGAAAGGTCGCCGTTCGCCACCGCCGTGGTGACCTCGGCGATGTTACGGACCTGGCCGGTCAGGTTCGCGGCCATGAGATTGACGTTTTCCGTCAGGTCCTTCCACGTGCCGGCAACGCCCTTGACCTTCGCCTGGCCACCGAGCTTGCCTTCGGAGCCCACCTCGCGGGCCACACGGGTCACCTCCGAGGCAAAGCTTCCAAGCTGCCCGACCATGGTGTTCACGACCTTGCCGATGCGCAGGAACTCGCCGCGCAGGGGGCGCCCGTCGGTTTCGAGATCGATGGTCTGGCTGAGATCGCCCTTCGCCACGGCACCGATCACGCGCGCCACTTCGGTGGTCGGCTGAACGAGGTCGCCGATCATCGCATTGACGGAGTCGACACATTCGCTCCAGCATCCGGTCGCGGCGGCGAGCCGCCCGCGCTCCTCGATGCGTCCCTCTTTGCCGACGACCTTGGCGACCCGCTCGAGTTCGCGCGCAAGGCCTTGATTCAGATCGGCAATATCGTTGAACGCTTCCGCGATCTCGCCCTCGATGCCGGTGAGATCCGACGGCAGGCGGGCTGAGAAATCGCCTTTTCGAAAGGCACGCAATGTCTTGAGAAGCAGCTTAGGATTAAGCTGCAAAGCGGCAGTTTCGACTTGTGACATAAGGCCCCCCGTTACGCTGTTCCAGGCCAACTCTCCTGCCTGGATCCCCATATGCCGACGTCCCAAAAGGTACTTTGTTCGTCTTCGGATGGAATTCGACCCTATGTAACGCATTTCAAGGGCAGAAAGTTTCGGAGGGTTAAAATTTTTGCGCGGCGCTCGCGAGCAGCGATACTTTGTATCCCCTGGCCGTCGTATCGCCCAGACTGGTGTGACGCCCCACACCCCAATGGGCAGGAAAATTTCGAGACAATTTCGAGGGGAGTGACTTACAAATCACGAGGTTACATTACGCAACGGAATATAACCCGGGCAAGCGAATGTCCCAGGCACCGGTCGGCACGGAAATCGGGAGGGGGTCCCGGTTGATATGACCCGTCGTTAGCGACTGGGTTTCGCTAAGGCTTGAGGCCGACGAAATCCTCGCGCATGGGCGTGAACACATCGAGAAGCACGCCTGCCTCCACGGCTACTGCCCCGTGAATGGCGCTCGGCGGCACGAGGAAGCTGTCGCCCTGCTTGAGGCGTTCCGTACGCCCGGCGATGGTGATGTCGAAGACGCCCTGCTCGACCAGGCTGCACTGGATGTGGGGGTGCGAATGCGCGGCACCCACGGCATCCTTCTCGAACGCCACGCGCACCATCATCACCTCCGCATTGTAGGTGAGGATCTTGCGGCGGATGCCTTCGCCTGCGGGCTCCCACTCGAGATTGCCGTCGAAGGCGAAGGGTTGGTTGATGCGGTTCATGATTCCTCCAAAATGTTTCAGCGGGCCAGCCATCCGCCGTCAACCGGCAGCACGACACCATGGACGTAATTCGCCGCAGATGATGCCAGGAATACGGCCGCCCCGCCGAGATCCGACGGATCGCCCCAGCGGCCGGCAGGGATGCGTGCGAGAATGTCGCCGCTCCGCTTCTGATCGTTACGGAGCGCCTCGGTGTTGTTGGTCACGAAATATCCCGGCGCGATCGCATTCACATTGATGCCCTTGGCCGCCCATTCGCAAGCGAGCAGCCGCGTCAGACCAGCCAGCCCGCTTTTGCTCGCCGTATAGGAGGGAATACGGATCCCGCCCTGAAACGAGAGGAGCGAGGCGATGTTGATGATCTTGCCCCCGCCCTCGTCGGCCAGCATGGTCCGCGCCACCGCCTGAGACAGGAAGAACGTCGACTTGAGATTGACGTTCATGACGTCGTCCCAATCCTTCTCCGTGAACTCGATGGCATCGGCGCGGCGGATGATGCCGGCATTGTTGACCAGGATGTCGATCCGGCCGCCGGCCGACATAGCCTCTGTGACGATGCGGTCGACCGGTTCGAGGGTCGACAGATCGGCCTGGACGGCGTGAAAGCGGGCACCGGTCTCGCGGCACAGCCGCTCGGTGTCATCCATGGCCGAGCGGCCAACCCCCACGATGGATGCTCCGGCCTGCGCCAAGGCCACTGCGATCGCCTGGCCGAGCCCGGTATTGGCCCCGGTCACGACGGCTGTCTTGCCGGTCAGATCGAAGGAGAGCGTCATTGCGAACCTCTCAACGCAGGGCATCCATGGGTACCATATCCATATCGGTAAAATCCTGGTTGTCGCCGCCCATGGCCCAGACGAAGGCATAATTGCTCGTGCCGACACCGGAATGGATCGACCAGCCGGGCGACAGGATCGCCTGCTCGTTGGCGACAACGAGGTGCTTCGTCTCGTCCGGCTCGCCCATGAGATGGAACACACGCGTGTCGGGCTGCATGTCGAAATAGACGTACACTTCGGAGCGGCGGTCGTGCAGATGGGCTGGCATGGTGTTCCACATGCTGCCCGGCTTGAGCTGCGTCATGCCGAGGACGAGCTGGGCCGAGCGGCAAACCTCCGGATGGATCATCTGGAAGATGGTGCGGACATTGCCGTTGGCCGCATCGCCCAAGTCGACGCGGCGGGCGCGGTCGAGGCCGATCTTCACCGTTTCGAAACGGGCGTGAGCCGGCGTGCTGACGAGATAGAATTTCGCCGGCGTTGCCGTATCGAGGCTCTCGAACAGCACGTCCTTCGTGCCCATCGCGACGTAGAGGGCGTCGCGCGGCCCGAGATTGTGGATCTCGCCATCCGTATGGACACGCCCGGCGCCGCCCAGGTTGACGATGCCGATCTCGCGCCGGTCCAGAAAATTCGGCGAGCCGATCTGCTTGTGCGAGTCGAGCTTGATGGCCCCCGCAATCGGCGTTGCGCCGCCCACCACCAGCCGGTCGATATGGCTGTAGGTCAGCTTGATCTCTCCGGGAACGAACAGCTGCTCGATAAGGAAGTGGCGGCGCAGGTCGGCCGTGTCGAAATGGCGGACGGCCTCAGGGTGGCATACCTGCCGGATGTCGATGGTCATGAGAGCCTCTTGAATGACGAAGATCAGCGGAAAAGGGCGGGGAGCCAGAGCGACAGGCCGGGAATGTAGGTGACGAGAAGCAGCACCACGATGCTGGCGCCAAGAAATGGCCAGATCGTCTTCATGGCTTCGCCGATGGTGATCTTGCCGACCGCGCAGCCGACGAAGAGCACCGAGCCTACCGGCGGCGTGTTGAGGCCGATGCCGGCATTGAGGATCAGGATCACCCCGAAATGCACCGGGTCGATGCCGAAAGCCTTGATCACGGGCAGGAAGATCGGCGTGCAGATGATGATCATCGGCGCCATGTCCATGAAGGTGCCGAGCACCAGCAGGATGACGTTGATGAGCAGGAGGACGATGATCGGGTTGTCCGACAGCGTCTTCATGAGGGCGATGGTCGCCTGCGGCACCTGCAGGAAGGCCATGAGCCACCCGAAGGCGCTGGCGGTGCCGATGACCAGGAGAACCATGGCCGTGGTGCGCACGGCACCGAGGGTCGCCTCGACGAAGCTCTCCCAATTCATCTCGCGATAGACGAAGACCGTGACGAGCAGGGCGTAGACGACGGCGATGCAGGAGCTCTCGGTTGCCGTGAAGACGCCGGAGCGAACGCCGCCGAAGATGATGAAGATGAGCAGGATACCGGGCACGGCCGAAACCAGGAAGTAGCCGAGCATCCGGAAGCCGGGGAACGGATCGGCCGGGTAGCCGCGGCGCACGGCGACCACATAGGCCGTGATCATGAGGGCCGCCGCCAGCAGGAAGCCAGGGACGATGCCGGCGGTAAAAAGGTCTGCGACCGAGATCGTGCCGCCTGCCGCGATCGAATAGATGATCATATTGTGGGACGGCGGGATGAGCAGCGCGATGATGGCGGCATTCACCGTGACGTTGACGCTGTAATCCTTGGCATAGCCCCGCTTTTCCATCTGCGGGATCATGATGCCGCCGATGGCGGAGGCATCCGCGATCGCGGAGCCGGAGATTCCGCCGAACAGCGTCGACGCGACGACGTTCACCTGCCCCAGGCCGCCGCGCAGGTGCCCCACCAGGCCGGCGGCGAGGCGGATCAGGCGGTCGGCGATGCCGCCGCGCATCATCAGATCGCCGGCATAGATGAAGAACGGGATCGCCATCATGGCAAAAGCGTTCATGCCGGAATTGAGCTGCTGGAACACCACGATCGGCGGCAGCAGCATATAGAGGATCGTGGCCAGGGATGCGATGCCGAGGCAGAATGCGACCCGCGTTCCGATGATGAGCAGGAGCGTGAAGACGCCGAAGAGAACCCAAATCTCCATGACATCAATCCTTCACGGCAACGAGATGGGGCTCGTCCACGCGCACCATCGGGACATCTTCGCCGACGAGCAGCAGGCGAATGAATTTCTCGAGAGAGAAAAGCGCGATCAGAAGACCGCCCACGGCGAGAGGGACATAATCGAACCCTTGCGGGATCGGCAGACCCGGCATCAGCGCAGACCAGGTCTCGACGGCCAGCAATGTGCCGTACCAGGACATGGCCCCACCGAAGATCATCACCAGTATCTCGGTCACGCCGAGCATGATCTGGCGCAGGCCGTGCGGCGCATAGTGGAGGGCGATCTCGAAGCCGAGATGATTGCCGTCGCGCACGCCGACGGCGGAGCCGAGCAGGATGAACCAGCTCATGAGCAGCAGGGAGGCCGGCTCGGTCCAGCTCGGCGACTGGTTCAGCACGTAACGGCCGAACACCTGCCAGGCAACGAAGACGGTCATGAGAATGAGGCCGATCCCGGCGATCCACAGGGCCGCTCTGTTCACGACGGCCAGGATCCGGGACAGCGCGGCAAGTTCGGCGCGCATCGAAAGCAGTCTCCATTGGGACAAGAGGCGGACCGGCCTTGGCCGGTCCGGTGTCATGGTGCCGTCACGCGGCTCAGTTCGTCGCCTGGATGCGGGAGACGAGCTCCTTGACCTTCGCGTCCTTGGCGTACTTCTCGTAGACCGGCTTCATGGCGTCGATGAAGGGCTGCTTGTCGACATTGTTGATCTGGCTGCCGCTCGCCCGGATCTTCTTTTCGGCTTCCTTCTCGCGCGCCTCCCAGAGCTCGCGCATCTTCGCGACGGATTCCTTTGCCGTCTCGCGCACCGCCTTCTGATCCTCGGGAGACATCTTGTCGAAGCTCTTCTTCGACATGACGAGCACTTCCGGAGACATGGAATGCTCGGTCAGCGAGTAGAACTTCGCCACTTCGAAATGGCGGAAGGAATCGTAGCTCGGCCAGTTGTTCTCGGCACCGTCGACCACGCCGGTCTGCAGCGCGGAATAGACCTCGCCCGGAGGCATCGGCGTCGCGTTGGCGCCAAGCGCGTTCACCATGTCGAGGAAGAGATCCGACTGGATCACGCGCACCTTCATGCCCTTGAGGTCGGCCGGCGTGTTGATGGCGCGCTTGGAGTTGTAGAACGAGCGTGCACCCGAATCGTAGAAGGCCAACGCGACGAGCCCGTGCGGCTCGAAGGCCTTCAGGATCTGATCGCCGACCGGGCCGTCCACGGTCTTGCGCATGTGGTCGACCGACCGGAAGATGAACGGCAGCGAGGGCACCAGAGTCTCGGGGATCAGGTTGTTGAACGGGCCCATATTGATCCGGTTCAGGTCGATGACGCCGAAGCGGGTCTGCTCGATCGTGTCCTTCTCCTGGCCGAGCTGCGCGGAATGGAACACCTGGATCTTGTATCGGCCGTTGGTCTTCTTCTCGAGAAGCGAGCCGAAATATTTCACCGCCTCGACGGTCGGATACCCATCCGGGTGAATATCGGCGGAGCGCAGTGTCGTCTGGGCTCCGGCTGTGCCACTTATAAGGGCCGTCCATAGTCCAAGGGCGGCAGCGGCGAGGGTTTTCTTGGTCACCATCATATCCTCCTTAAGCTTTCCTCTGTTGCTTTGTTGTTTCAGGCCCGGTCTTTGCCGGTCCGTCCTATGCCCCGAAAGCCTTTCAGGGCCTCGGCGCGGGACCAGATGCCCCTTGCTGCGGCTTAACTGGTCGACCCTTGTATGGTAGTATACACTTATATATGATGCAACCCGTCTAAAGAATGAGATCCGCCCGTGAACACGCCCTTCCCCGTCGTCCAAGGCTCCGCCGCCCAGCGCATCGAGACCGAGCTGCGCCGCCTGATCATCGCGCTGGAGCTTCCACCGGGAAGCCGGCTGTCCGAGCAGGACATCGCCGAGCGCCATGGGGTTTCCCGCCAGCCTGTCCGCGAGGCGCTGATCGGGCTCGCCCGGACGCGTCTCGTGGAAATTCAGCCCCAGCGCGGCACGACGGTGGTCAAGATTTCGGTGCGCAAGATGATGGAGGCCCGGTTCGTCAGGGAGGCGATCGAGACGGCGGTCGTGCGCCGCGCCTGCTCGTCATTCGACCAGCAGAGCCGCGAGCGGATCAACGATCTCTTGGAAATGCAGGACCACGCCGCCAGACGGGACGACCACGCGGCCTTCCAGCGCTACGACGAGCTCTTCCACATCGCCCTCGCCGAGGGCGCCGGCTGCCCGCTGGCGTGGGAGGCGGTGCAGGACATCAAGGCCCATATGGACCGGGTGTGCCAGCTCACCCTCCCCGGCCCCGAGGCGATGCTGCCCCTCATCGACCAGCATCGCGCCATCGTCGCCGCCATCGACAGCCGCGACGAGGAGGCCGCAGCGGAGGCCATGCGCCGGCATCTCACGGAAATTTTGCGCGCCCTGCCCCGGGTCGAGGCGGAGCATCCCGAACTCTTCAGCGCGTGAAAGACCGCGGAGTTATGCCGTCAGCGCAAAGGCGGTCGTGGACTTGATGCGCTCCATGGCGAAGCGCGACGTGACGTTCTTGAGCGGCACGGCATTGATGAGCTTTTTGTAGAACCCGTCATAGGCCGCCATGTCCGGGACGACCACGCGCAGGATGTAGTCCACGTCGCCGGCCATGCGATAGAATTCCATCACCTCGGGCAGCGTCGAGACGAAGTCCGCGAACCGCTGCGTCCATGCCTCCGTATGGTCGTAGGCCTCGACCGAGACGAAGGCGGTCAGGCTGAGCCCGATCTTCTCAGGATCGACGAGCGCGACCCGTCCCTTGATGACCCCCGAGGACTCCAGGCGCTGGATCCGCTTCCAGCACGGGGTCTGGGACAAGTTCACCCTTTGTGCCAGCTCCGCAATGGAGATGCTCGCGTCCTCCTGGAGGAACCTCAGGATCTTGGTGTCGATTGCATCCATCTCTCGACCCGCATCTGTTCGCCAGATTGCTTTATGTTCTTTATAAAGAACGAGGTCAAGTGCGCATGGGAGAGACCTGTAAGCGCGGGCCTTCCAAGGACGCTTTGAACGCGGCAGGCCTATCATCTCCGGATCATAAAGTTACGTGCTTCCCCACCCCAGCGCAGCATAAGGGCGGAGAAGTTTTTTCTTCCCGCGGTCGTTCTAAAAAAAGAACATTCTAATTGACCCATCCCACCAATCGAGGCACGATCCTGCAAGTCTCCAAGCACACCTTGAGACGTCGATTTACCCGGGGCGGAATATTCATCGTGAATAGATGGACCACGATCACGATTCCTCCTCGCAAAATACTCGAATGACGATGCCATTTTCGTGCGCGTCGCTCCTAAAAATGACGATCAATCGTCATTCAACCTTTGAAAACACGAGGTTTTACTATGCTGAGGAAACCGCTGGCCGCCTGGCACCGCCTGACACGATCCAAGGCCTTGCCGATGCTCGCCGTTCTTGCCGCATCCAGCTGGGCGTTGGCGTCGGGCACGGCTCAGGCGGCGGGTCCGCTGCGGGTCGGCATCAATTCCGGGTTGTCGGCCGATGCCGTTCATCAGGCGGCGAAAGAGGCCAAGGAGCAGGGCCTTGACGTGAAGGTGATCGAGTTCACCGACTGGATCACGCCCAATGCCGCCCTCGCCAACAAGGATATCGATGCCAACTACTTCCAGCACATCCCGTTCCTGGAGGATGCCAAGAAGGCGCGAGGCTATGATTTCGTGTCGATCGGCGTCGGCACGATGTCGAAGGTCGGCCTCTATTCGAAGAGGTACAAGAACGTCTCGGACCTGCCGAACGGCGCGAAGGTCGCCATCGCCAACGATCCGGTGAATGGCGGCCGCGGCCTCGTGCTTCTCGATCGCATCGGCCTGATCAAGCTGAAAGAAGGCTTGGACTTCAGGGCCACCGTCGCCGACATCGTGTCCAATCCCAAGAACATCAAAATCACCGAGCTGATCGCCCAGCAATTGCCGACCGCTCTCGACGATGTGGACCTCGGACAGGGCTATCCTGCCACCCTCAAGCAATTCGATATCGATCCAAACTCTGCGCTGATCTTCGATGACGTCCAGAAGCGCTTCGCCATTCAATGGGTCGTCCGCGCCGAGGACGCAAAGGAGCCGCGGATCAACAAGTTCGTCTCCATCTACCAGAACTCGCCCGAGGTCAAAGCCATCCTCAAGAAGCATTTCGGCGAGATGACCGTGCCCGCTTGGTAGCGGCAGCCAGAACGCCTCGAGCCCGCGGACGGAAACGACCGATCCGCGGGCCATCAGACATTCAATCCGGGTGGGACATGACCAAGAAGATCAACATCTACGCCTTCGACATGAACTGCGTGGGCCACATCAACCATGGCCTATGGACCCACCCGCGCGATCGCTCCTCGTCCTATACGAGCCTCGACTACTGGGTGAACCTCGCCAAGATCGCAGAACGAGGCAAGCTCGACGGCATCTTCCTCGCCGACATCGTGGGCGTCTACGATGTCTACAAGGGAGGTCCGGAGACGGCGATCGCGGCCGGCGCTCAAGTTCCGGTGAACGACCCGATGCTGCTGGTGCCGGCCATGGCTTACGCCACGAAGCATCTGGGCTTCGGCGTGACCGTGAACACGACCTATGAGCAGCCCTATCTTCACGCGCGCCGCATGTCGACGCTCGACCACCTGACCAACGGCCGCATCGGCTGGAACATCGTGACGGGCTATCTCGACAGCGCGGCGCGCGGCATGGGGTTGCAGGAGCAGCTCGACCACGATCACCGCTACGACATCGCGGACGATTATCTCGACGTGCTCTACAAGCTCTGGGAGGGCAGCTGGGACGACGATGCCGTCATTGCCGACCGCGCGAAGGGAATCTACGCACGGCCGGACAAGGTGCGGGCGATCAAGCACGACGGTATGTATTATCAGATCGACGCCATTCACCTGAGCGAGCCTTCGCCGCAGCGCACCCCGGTGCTGTACCAGGCGGGATCGTCGACGCGCGGACGGGAATTTGCGTCAAAACATGCCGAATGCGTGTTCACCGGCGGACCGAACCCGATCGTGGCCCGTGACATCATCGCGGACATTCGCGCGGGGGCGGCGAGCCAAGGCCGCAATCCGCAGGATGTGAAGGTCTTCGTCGGCATGAGCCTCGTCGTCGGCCGCACGGAGCGGGAAGCCAACGACAAGCTCGAGGATTATCGCCGCCATGCCAGCGTCGAGGGAGCATTGGCGCATTTCTCGAGCTCCTCGGGTGTCGACTTCTCGAAATACGATCTTGACGAGCCGATCCAGTACGAGAAGAACAACGCCAACAATTCTACGCTCGAAGCGATCACCAAGCGCAGCGCCGGCACGGTCTGGACGGTGCGCAAGCTGATCGACCAGATGATCCTCGGCAGCCGCCAGAAGCCGTTCGTCGGCACGCCGGAGCAGATCGCAGACCATATCGCCGCATGGGTCGAGGATGCCGATATCGACGGCATCAATCTTCCCCGGACAGTGGCGCCGGAAAGCCTCGCCGACTTCGTCGATCTGGTGGTTCCCGTGCTGCAGGAGCGCGGCCTGTTCAAGGCCGATTACGCCGATGGCACCTTGCGTGAAAAGCTGTTCGGCGAGGGGCGCAACCATCTTCCGGCAGAGCATTGGGGCGCCCGCTTCAGGTCAGGCGCGACACAGAGCGCCCCTGTCAAAGAACTCGCCTGAATGCTTATTCGAACGGAAACAACAATGTCCGCAGCCACACGTCTCTTCGCCTCGGATCCCCATGTCGACACCGGCAACGCCCTGCACAGGTTCGG
>Ga0157380_10003987_pt1 | contig 10192 bp, 10 predicted proteins | sample S35metaG_FD_119757 | JGI IMG/M metagenome (GOLD analysis project Ga0157380, IMG submission 119757) | Switchgrass rhizosphere microbial communities from Kellogg Biological Station, Michigan, USA - S3-5 metaG | ecosystem: Host-associated > Plants > Roots > Rhizosphere > Soil | place: USA...
GGATTGCCAATTTAAGGTTTCTCTAAGTCTAAATTCCCTTCCAATTCGCGGGATCTTCGCGCCATTTGAGGATCACCTGCTGATGCTCAGCGGAAACAATCCCTTTTTCAATAGCCAGATCTATTAAAACAGGAAAACTAGTTAAAGAACGATATGGCAAATCATATTGTTTAAAAGCTTGTTCAGCAACTGGAAATCCATAAGTGAATATTGAAACCATACCCACAACATCCAAGCCGGCCTCCTTCAACACATCGACCACCTGCAAACTGCTTTTACCGGTGGAAACCAGGTCCTCGATTACTACCACTTTCTGCGCCTTTTCATAAAAACCTTCAATCTGGTTACCTAAACCATGCTCTTTGGGCTTTGGCCGAACATATATATAAGGCAGTTTAAGCTGATCTGCTGCCATAGCGCCCCATGCGATGCCTGCAGTAGCTACTCCTGCCAGTAATCCGGCATCAGGAAAATGTTCAAAAACCACATTACACATCTCCGATTTGATGAAATCCCGGATAAAGGGAAACGAAAGAGCCTTGCGATTATCGCAATAAATCGGACTCTTCCATCCGCTGGCCCAGGTAAAAGGCTGAGTTGGATTTAATTTTATAGCATTAATTTGTAATAACTTTTCGGCGACTGCTTTTTCATTTGTCATGCCGGCGAAAGTAAAGAAAGTTTTGAAAGTTTGTTACCTCAAGTAGTTTGTCGTTTTTGGTTTGTCGTTTATCGTTCCTTAAGTGCGGCATTCCGAATACATGGTAGCAGCTTTTATTCGGAATCTTTGATCTGAAGCAACGAAAAACGATAAACCATAAACTGCCTTCATGCACATAAAAATCTATTTCAACGACAAACCTCTCTTCCTTACAGACACGATCGACCAGGAAATAGAACCATTTGTACACCATGATGATGCCGTCTTTATGGATGAATTTTCGACCCCAGGAATCAATTCTATATTGCATGAAATGAGGATAGAAAAAATACATGCTGGTATTTATTATCACGACAAACTACAGGAACTTAAGAAAGCTGTTTGGAAAAAGTTCAAGATCATACAAGCGGCTGGAGGGTTGGTACTGAATGAAGAGAAAAAAATACTGTTTATGTTACGCAGGAAGAAATGGGACCTACCAAAAGGGAAATTAGATAAGGGTGAAACGCTGGAACAATGCGCTGTTCGCGAAACGGAAGAAGAAACCGGATTAAAAAATGTTTCGCTTAAAAAACACCTTCTAACCACTTATCATACCTACGATGAAAATGGGAAGCATATATTAAAAGAAACTTATTGGTATTTATTAACCGTAAAAGGTGTCCAGGAGTTGATTCCCCAGTCAGCTGAACAAATAGAAGCCGTTGAATGGGCCGATCCTTCTTCTTTAAAAAAATATACCATTAACACTTATCCTTCGGTACTCGATGTGCTGGAAGCGGGTGGATACTCTATTTGAAAGTATTTTCGATCTTTAATATCGCCACCGTAAGACGACTCACACAAACCAACTTGTTTCTGCTATCGTGAATTTTTATATCCCAAACATGTGTAGAATTACCGATATGTAAGGGAGTAGCAGTTCCTTCTACAAAACCTTCTCTTACTCCCCGAATATGATTGGCATTTATTTCCAGTCCAACGCATATCGACTTACTGTTATCAATTACCAGGGCAGAAGCGACGCTTCCAATTGTTTCAGCCAATACACAAGAGGCTCCTCCATGCAATAATCCATAAGGTTGATTGGTACGATGATCCACGGGCATTCGCGCCTTTAGAAAGTCTGCCCCCAATTCAGTCCATTCAATACCCAAATGCTCGGCCATATTGCCTTTGCTGAGCGCGACAAAATCATTTAATTGCAAATCTTTTTTAAACCAGATCATTTTTTCAGGGATTGATAAACGAGATCAGGGAGAAAATGGGATGCGTCGCCGCCATTACGTATAATATCCCTTACAATAGTAGAAGCTACTGAAGTATACTTGGGTTCCCCGGTAAGAAAAATTGTTTCGAGATTCTTATCAAGAGTACGATTGGCATCGGCAATTGTCTTTTCGTACTCGAAATCGCTTACATACCGGATACCACGAAGAATAAATCTAGCCCCGATCGTTTTACAGTAATTAACCGTAAGACCTTCATAAATGCCGCCTTTTACTTTAGGCTCATCATGATAAAGTTGCTCTATCCAATGCAATCGCTGATCCGCGGAAAACATAGGTTCTTTTGCCGAATTCAATCCAATTCCAACTATTATCTTATCAAATAATGGCAATGCACGGTTGATGATATCAGTGTGCCCTAAGGTTACCGGATCAAACGTACCGGGGAATAAACAAATTCTTTCCATGTGAGAAGCTTTATGTTTGGAGATACTGGATGCTGGTTAAGGTTAAGGTTGCCAACCCTGCAAGAAACATATTAAATTTAATTATGCATTTTGAAGGGTTGGCAACCTTTCAAAGACCTACGAAGTCTGCGGACTCAACAAATACAATACCGCCATTCTAACCGCTACTCCATTCTCTACCTGTTGTAAAATAATTGATCGGCCACTATCTGCTACATCACTATCCAGTTCTACTCCCCGGTTTATCGGGCCGGGGTGCATGATTACAATCTCTTTATTAATGCTGTCTAATAATCGCCTATTGATTCCATAAGCTAAGCTATATTCCCGCAGAGAAGAAAACAGTACCTGGTTCTGCCGCTCTAACTGAATGCGCAGCACATTTGCCACATCGCACCATTCCAGGGCTTTCTTAAGGTTATATTCCACTCTTACACCGAATGCTTCTTCCATATAAGGCGGAATAAGGGTAGGTGGTCCTACTACGGTTACTTCGGCCCCCATTTTTTTGAGCAAATAGATATTACTCATGGCCACCCGGCTATGCATAATATCACCCACGATAGCTACTTTCAATCCCTCAATTTTTCCCAATCTTTCTTTCATCGAAAATGCATCCAGTAACCCCTGCGTGGGATGTTCGTTGATGCCATCACCAGCGTTCACGATCGCAGCAGGAATATGTTTGGCGAGAAAATGCGGTGCTCCGCTGGCATTGTGCCGCATCACCACCATATCCACTTTCATGGATAAAATGTTGTTGACAGTATCCAGCAATGTCTCCCCCTTTTTTACTGAGGACGTTCCGGCTGTAAAACTTATAGTATCAGCACTGAGTCTTTTTTCTGCCAATTCAAAAGAGATGCGGGTGCGAGTAGAATTTTCAAAGAAGAGATTAACAATTGTGATATCCCTCAATGAAGGAACTTTCTTAACGGGTCTCTGTAAAACTTCTTTGAATTGCGAGGCAGTGGTTAAAATAATCTCTATGTCTTCCCGCGTCAGATCGCGGATACCTAAGAGATTTTTGGTGGAAAGCTTCATCTTAGGGGACGAAGATAAATGATTCAACCCTATCGTGCCAAATGAATTTCAATCGGCCATTTTAGAGCTGATAGAGTTCGCAATTTGTCTTGAATATTTGTTGATACATTCTCGCACCAGCGTTCTATAAACGTCTGTATCTTTCGGTGTTGGTTTTGGCTTTGTTCTGGTTAATATGATCTCCTTTGAGCCTAATGCCTGGTTACTTCCGGTATAAGTAGCCGATTTGTTTTCCCAGTTAAAGGACTCGGCAGCTATTTCACTCCATAGACTAACTACCTCCGGAAGTTTTGTAGTGTGAATTCCCATTCGAAGTAATGCGGTCATAGACTTCTCAGTAATTGTCAAATCGGCATATACAGTGGTATGTGCTTTCTTAAGGTCCTCCGATTCATCTTTATACGTGTTGGTAGTAACATCCCTCGAAACAGGTAAGGTTTGTTGGAGGATGATAGGTTCGTTCACATGCAATTCAAGAATGGTGATTTCGATAATAAAGTTAAACTGGGTGGATTGCACACGCGATGAATCGCTAGAGAGAATAATAAGTACCGGCTTTTTTTTCCATTCGTTTTGCAGTGTTGTTAATAATTGTTGTTGGAGATAATGACCATTGTCTAGTGCTGGTGGTATCCATTCCGTTCCTTTGATCCGCAAAAGAATATAACTGCTATCAGCAGCCATAACAGGTTTGCCGGATATCAATTGAAGTAAAACAAGTGAAAAATAAAGCAATCGTTTCATCGCGCTAAAATTATTGAGCCGGGCAATCAGTATCGCGTAATCACCCTTCCAGCAAAGCTACTTCCTGTTTACCATCCCGCTGCTTCCAGAATACTTTTACTTTTTGAGAGATAATTGAGTCGATTGCTTTACCAACATAATCGGGTTGAATAGGCAATTGACGACTAAAGCGACGATCGATCAACACACATAATTCTACTTTTGCGGGACGTCCAAAATCCAACAGTGCGTCCAATGCTGCGCGAATGGTTCGCCCTGTATATAACACATCATCGATTAATACGACGTTCCTGTTTTCAATACTAAATGGTATATCTGTGTGATTCGCGAGATGCAGTTCTTTTCGCACATCATCCCTGTAAAATGTAATATCCAGTTTGCCATATTGAATATTACCAGAAGGAAGTAGTTGACGGATTTCATCTACCACCTGGTCCGAAACAAAAATACCTCTTGGCTGAAGGCCAATCAAAACCGTATCAGCAAGATCCACATGGTTCTCGAGTACCTGATGCGCCAATCTTTTGATAGTAATAGTCAACTGCTGTTCGTTCAAAACCGTTTTCAAACCTGGTGATTTAAAATTAAAAATACAGCAATCCAATGAAAGTCGGAAAGTCTGGAATTCCAGACTTTAAAACGAAATTATATTGAAGAATATTGACATTGACTTTCACTCTCACAGTATTACGGATTTACCGATTCCTGACTTCAGACTACCCACTCCTGACTACTTTTTCTCCTTCTCCAATGCCAGTTTTACGGCACCATATGCATTGATAATTTTCCCACTTTTACATAACTCCGAAAACTTCACTTTTTTTCGCTCTTTGCCCGGCAGATTAACTTCTTCATTTATCGGTGTGCCAGATTCATTTATAATGTTAATTACATCTTCCGGGCTAAGGGATGGGAAATATGAACGAAGTAATGCTGCAACACCCGCTGCTACCGGTGAAGCGAAACTTGTTCCGTCTACTCCTTCATATCCGTTATTGGCAGTAGTAGTATAAATAAATACTCCTGGAGCAAATATGTCGACCCAATCTTTACTGTAATTGGAAAATGAAGCGCTCAGGCCACCAGTGCTTAAATCACCGCTTGCTCCGACCGTCAAATAATTAGTAGCGCGTTTTCCATCTAAAAATTCCGGATTGGGATAAAATACATCCTTTGAAATATTTGAAGATTCATTACCTGATCCATGCACTAATAATACTCCTTTAGAAGCAGCATATCGCACCGCATCATCCACAAATTGTTTATAGGGGGAAACGGGTTTGCCAAAACTCATATTGATAATTGATGCCCCATTATCTACTGCATAACGAATGGCAAGCGCCACATCTTTATCATGTTCATCACCTCCAGGAACAGCCCGGATGGCCATTATCCGTACATTGTCAGCAATGCCATCAATTCCAATTCCATTATTGCGGACAGCTGCAATAACTCCCGAAACAGAAGTACCATGGTTCCCGCTTCCTTGTTTCAGGTTGTTATTCCCATAAAACCGATCATTGATATCCGTATAATTGTCTTTTACTAATGCACCTCTTGTATCTTCAGGAATTTCATCTTTACGTTTTTTCTTGTTCTCGAGGTCATTTTTATAATGAGTGACATCCGCAATTACCGCGCTACTCGTAACTGTAGTGTCTCCTCCAACATCTGTAAATATGGAAGCCCAGAGGGCAAGTCCACGGGCAATCATTACATCGTTCTGCAGTATGGGTGAGTTTAACGAATTCACGGTAAATTCCTTCACCCGCAACTTTTCCGTAATAATTTTCGCGGAACTTTCAAGCATTTCCAGTAACCTGGTCATATTGGGAAGGTTTTTCAATGCTTCCGCATAATCCACGTAAAGCATTTCTTCTGCTTTCTTCCATTGACCGTAAAGAAATTTCCGATCCTGGGGAATATCTTTTTCTTTCTTCCCCTCAAACTCCTGTCGCCAATTATGGTACACCCTTGCTATTTCGTGAGAGTTTCTATCAAGATTTTCACCATTTGGAGCCCCGCAAAAATTCCAACCATATACATCGTCCCGGTAACCATTGCCATCATCATCGATGCCATTGCCCGCAATCTCTTTCTTATTAACCCATAATATTGGTTTCAGGTCTTCCTGAAGTGTATCAATGCCACTATCAATAACCGCTACAATGACTGTTTTACTGGTTCTTCCTTTCAATAATTCGTAGGCCTTTGTCAAACTGATACCATAATATCCATCCTGCTTCAAATCCAGTAAATGCCATCCTTGCTTCTTTTCTTTTAGCATTTGTGCTTGAGCACCTGATAAAAGAAAAAGCAAAAATACTATAAGTACTGACCGGACTTGCAGCATAAAATATTTGTTTGACAATTCTACGGTTTCAATATTAAAACTCAAAGCTTCTCTTAAAAAATTACCGGCAAGACGGGAAGGCGGGAAGCATATTCTCTTGAATTAACATTTACTTACCGCCTTACCGTCTTACCGGCAACATGCATATAATATTTATTCCGCCGCCAGAAACGGATACCGATAATCTGTTGGCGGGTTAAATGTTTCTTTAATTGTTCGGGCGCTTAACCAACGGTATAAATTCAATATAGATCCCGCTTTATCGTTCGTGCCACTTGCTCTTGCACCACCAAATGGTTGTTGTCCCACAACTGCTCCGGTGGGTTTATCATTGATATAAAAATTACCCGCGGCGTTTCTGAGCATTTTGGTTGCCAATTCAACGGCAGCCCTGTCCTGTGAGATAATGGAGCCTGTTAATGCGTAGGGAGAAGTGGCATCTACCAGTTCCAGTGTTTTTTCAAAACTATTAGCGGGGTAAACATACACGCTAAGCACCGGACCAAAAATTTCTTCGCACATGGTCACGTATTTCGGATTCTTCGCCTCGATAACAGTTGGTTGAATATAGTATCCTTTTTTCTTATCGCACTTACCTCCTACCCAGATTTCCACTTTATCATCATTCTTCGCGTTATCAATATAGGATTTGATCTTATCAAAACTTTTTTCATCGATCACTGCATTTACAAAATTCGTAAAGTCTTCCACCGTTCCCATTTTTAAACTCTTCACTCCGGCAATCAATTTCTTTTTTACTTCTTCTGCAATGTTGGAAGGAATATAGGCTCGGGAGGCTGCAGAACATTTCTGCCCCTGAAACTCGAAAGCTCCGCGTAATAACGCGGTAGCCACCACATCGGGATCGGCACTTTTATGCGCGACAACAAAATCTTTCCCACCTGTTTCTCCAACAATTCGCGGATAGGATTTATACATCGCCATATTTTTACCAACCGTTTCCCACATATTATTGAATACGCCTGTAGAACCGGTAAAATGTACGCCGGCAAAATCGCGGTGATTGAAACATACTTTACCCAACATAGGGCCACTTACATAAATAAGATTGATTACTCCATCCGGCAAACCGGCTTCTTTCATGATACGCATAAACATCTGCGCCGAATAAACTTGGGTATTGGCCGGTTTCCAAACTACCACATTACCACACATAGCAGCGGAGGTTGGTAAGTTGCCACCAATCGCTGTGAAATTAAATGGTGTTACAGCTAATACAAATCCTTCCAGCGGACGATACTCCATCCTGTTGTGCATACCTGGCGAACTGATGGGTTGCTGTTTGTATATCTCACTCAGGAAATGCACATTGAAACGAAGGAAGTCTATAATTTCACAAGCGCTATCAATCTCTGCCTGGTATGCATTTTTGCTTTGTCCAAGCATGGTGGTGCCGTTCATATAAGGGCGATACTTTGTTGCTATCAGATCAGCCGCTTTTAAAAAGATATTCGCCCGGTTTTCCCAACTGGTATTCGCCCACTCCTCTTTAGCAGCAAGTGCCGCATCGATAGCTTGAGCTATATGTTTTTCATCTCCCGCCGAAAAATGACCCAACGTATGAGCGATTTCGTGTGGTGGATGCATCGCAATTTTTGTATTGGTACGAACCTCTTTTCCACCGATATACATGGGTACATCTATAACCGTTTTTTTCAATTCAGCTAATACTTCTTTCAATCTCTTTCTTTCCGGTGAGCCGGGAGCATAATTGAATACAGGCTCATTTACTGGCATTGGGTATGAAAAGGTTCCTAGGCTCATTAAGTGATGTTTTTTGTGAAGCGAAGTTACAAGGACGAGGGTAATTAAGCAAAAGAAGACGCTGTTCGCTGATCGCTATTCGCTGCACGCAGAAATGCGAAGGTTGGCAAGCTTGTTGTAAGCGGAAGCTGTGTTAGAATGAGCAATACGCGGTTAATTCTTTATCAACTGAGCGATGAAGGAAATACTGATAAAGCCAATATGATTATCTAATATCTATAATTCCTTTCATTGAGTGTTGCCCGAAACTCACCGCTTCTTCCTAAGCAATTCAATATCTTTCCTTAGTTGTTCATTCTCTTTCTTCAATTCTTTAACCGCTTCCACCAGGTAAGCAATCATGCCATTGTAGTTCACACTTTTTATTCCTTCCTCATCGGTTGCTACTAATTCCGGCATCTGTTGCTCCACTTCCTGCGCCAGCAAACCCGTTTGTAATTGCTGATCGCGTTCTTTTGCCAGCCAGTTATAATGATACCCATTCAATAAACTGAGTTTATACAAAGCAGCTTTTAACGGAGTGATATTGGTTTTAAGCCGTGCATCGCTGTTTTGGGTAAGTGTACCGGAAAGAGTCATATTACCGGTTTCAAACAATCGCAACAAAATACTGTTTACCGAATTTCTCCATTGGTATTCATCGCCCGCTCCGAAATTCCGGAACTTGGTACTTCCATCATACACCATATTCATGTAATCGGTACTGCCATAACTTTCCAGTCTTAGTTGCGCATCAAAACTCGGCTCCAACCCTTTTATATGAAGGGCGGCTTGCGGAAGAATGTCACCAATACCTATTTTCCCGTTCCGTTGAACCAGCAGCGCGTTCTTTCTATTAGAAGATGTTCCATTACCTACCATAAACAAAGGTGATTCGGGATAAATATTCAACGGATTCTCATTATCGTCGGATAATACAGGATCGTTAAACGTGCCGACAGCCGTGTTTCCAAATCCTTTCGCTAATGTGTTATTGCCAATTGCCGAAGAAAGATATCCGCTGGCCACCGTATTAAATCCCGATGCAAAACTATTACTTCCCGTAGCGGAACTGTTATACCCCATTGATATAGACGCACCACCGGACGCATTTGCTAAATAGCCAATTGCAATATCATAACTGTCCGAAGATGTTACAGAGGATCCGATGGCAATAGAATAGATACCGCTTGCAACCGCGTTATTACCTAAAGCAATCGAATTAGAACGGGCGGCAATAGAATTGTTTCCAATAGCGATGGAAGTATTATCTGCTGCAATACTATTAGCTCCAATCGCGAAACTAAACAGTCCTTTCGCTTTGCTATTATACCCTGCGGAGAACGAATAATTCCCGATACTATCCTTGTTCCAATTAGCACCACCTACAAATCCTGCTCTGAATGCTGCCTTATCGGGATACCACATCATTCTCACCCCTGGACCGCTAGCCGGTGGATTTCCGGGAGTGGCTGGTATGTCAAGCGCCCCGCTGAATAATACGCTGCTATCTTTTACATGAAGCATAGCCTGCGGTGCGTTTGTATTAATTCCTACTTTGCCGATTTGTGCTATTGTAATGTGACCAATACAAAAACCTATCAGAAGAAATATTGTTTTTTTCATTACTGCCTTTTTATTGTTTTACGAGCTTGTAATTAACCTGGGTTCCGACTTTTATCAGCTTAAGTATGTAGACGCCGGCCGGCCATTTTGACGCGTCTATCCGAAGCGTCGTTTCTGAAACCTTTTGCTGCCACAGCAATTTCCCTTCTATCGAATGAATGCTAAGTTGTGCTCCGGAAAATTCGTTTGATAATCGTAAGCTTATATAATCATGGAATGGATTCGTGTAACTAAGAATCTGATTATTCCGGGAAAAATCAAGTTTTACAATCGGACTGAAAGTGAATTTACCATCCTCATCTAC
>Ga0157380_10003988_pt1 | contig 10192 bp, 9 predicted proteins | sample S35metaG_FD_119757 | JGI IMG/M metagenome (GOLD analysis project Ga0157380, IMG submission 119757) | Switchgrass rhizosphere microbial communities from Kellogg Biological Station, Michigan, USA - S3-5 metaG | ecosystem: Host-associated > Plants > Roots > Rhizosphere > Soil | place: USA: Michigan...
CGGCGCGTCGACCGCAGCAGCGAGGTACGCGGGGCCGAGGACGAGCAGCAGCACGATCGCGAGCGCCGCGTAGATCACGACGACGATGCCGAGCGCGGTCGCGATCGCGCGAGGGATCGTCCGCGCCGGATCGCGCACCTCCTCGCCGAGCGTCGCGATGCGGGCGTACCCGGCGAACGCGAAGAACAGGAGGCCGGCGGACTGCAGCACGCCGTACCAGCCGACGTCGGGCGTGCCCGCGGCCTGCTGCGGCGCGACGCCCGTCTGGAACAGGTGCGTCGCGCCGGCCGCGAGCACGAGCGCCAGCACCGCCAGCACCACGACCACGATGATCGTGGCCGCCCGCGCCGTGCGCGTGATCCCGAGGAGGTTGACGCCGGCCAGCACGACCACCGCGAGCACCGCGACCGGGCGCTCCCACTCCGTCGGCACCAGGTAGTCCGCCGCCGTCATGGCCATCGCCGCGCAGCTCGCGGTCTTGCCGACCACGAACCCCCAGCCCGCGAGGAAGCCCGGCCACGCGCCGAGTCGCTCGCGCCCGTACCGGTAGGCGCCGCCCGATTCGGGGTAGCGTGCCGCGAGCTGGCCGGTCGAGCTCGCGTTCGCGTAGGCCACGAACGCCGCGACCGCGAGGCCGACGAGGAGCCAGGCTCCGGCCGCCTCGGCCGCCGGATGCCACACTGCGAACACGCCGGCGCCGATCATCGACGCGAGGCCGATCGCGATCGCGTCGCGGAGCCCGAGTCGCCGGGCGAGGGAGGGCTGCTGGGCGGTCACGCGGGCACCCTACTCCACCGCGGTGAATCGCGTCCGCCGGGCCCGCCGTAGGATCGACGCATGCCCGCCGAGCAGACCAGCACGCCATCGCACGCCGCCGTCGACCGCGTCACCGAGGCGCTCCACGCGCAGGGTGTCACGCCCGAGGTGGTGTGGTTCGACGACGCCGTCACCACCGCCCAGCTCGCCGCCGACGCCCTCGGCGTGCAGGTCGGCCAGATCGCGAACTCGCTGGTGTTCACGCTCGACGACGAGCCCATCCTCGTGCTCACGTCGGGCGCGCACCGGGTCGACACCGAGTGGCTCGGCGGCGAGCTCGGCGGGGTCATCGGCCGCGCGTCGAAGGAGGTCGTGAAGTCGGCGACCGGCCAGGTCATCGGAGGCGTCGCACCGGTGGGGCATCCGTCGCCGGTTCGCACGTTCGTCGACACCGACCTCGCGCAGTACGACGAGGTGTGGGCCGCGGCAGGGCACGCCAAGACGGTGTTCCCCACGACCTTCGACGAGCTCGTGCGCATCACCGGCGGCACGCCGCGCGCGGTCGAGCCGAACGCGGCCACGGCGTGACGCCGAACGTCGCCTGGCCACGACCGGCCGGGGTGCTCGAGCTGCGGCCGCCGACCGCCGCCGACCTCGACGCGGTGCTCGCCTGGCGCAACCGGCCCGAGGTGACGCGCTGGCTGCTGCGCACCACCGTCGATCCCGAGGCCTACCGCCGGGCATGGTCGGCGGGCGCCGACGACCCCCACGACCACGCGGTCGTCGCCGTGGTCGACGGCGCGGTCGTCGGCACCGGATCGCTCGAGGTGAGCGACGCGATGGGCCAGTTCGAGGGCGCGGATGCCGCCGACGGCCCGTCAGCTGCGGCCCCGTGGCGACGCAGGGAGGGAGGGCTCGGCTACCTCATCGACCCCGACCACGCCGGCCGCGGATACGCGACGGCGATCTCGCGCGCGCTGCTCGACCTCGCGTTCGACGAGCTCGGCCTGCACCGCGTCACGGCCGGGTGCTTCGCCGACAACGTGGCCTCGTGGCGCGTGATGGAGAAGCTCGGCATGCGCCGCGAGCAGCATGGCGTCAAGGACTCGTGGCACGCCGAGCTCGGCTGGGTCGACGGATTCACCTACGGGATCCTCGCCGACGAGTGGGTCACGCGTCGCGACGCGCGCCCTGGCTCGGGTGCACCGTGAACACCGAGGGCTCGCGGTAGCCGCGCTCCGCGAACGCCGAGCGCACCGCCCGGGTCAGGTCGGGCACGAGCTCGTCGGCGATGAGCGCGATGGCCGAACCGCCGAAGCCGCCGCCCGTCATGCGGGCGCCGACGGCGCCGTTGGCCTGCGCGGTCTCGACCGCGAGGTCGAGCTCGGGCACCGAGATCTCGAAGTCGTCGCGCATCGACACGTGCGACGCGTCGAGGAACGACCCGATCGCGCCCGGGCCCCGCTCGCGCAGGGCGCGCACGGTGTCGAGCACGCGCTGGTCCTCGGTGACCACGTGCCGCACGCGGCGGAAGGTCTCGTCGTCGAGGAGCGCCTGCGCGCGCGGCAGGTCGTCGGGCCGGAGGTCGCGCAGCGACTCGACGCCGAGCGCCCGCGCGCCGGCCTCGCACGAGGCGCGCCGGGCCGCGTAGCCGCCCGAGGCGTGCGCGTGCTCCACCCGGGTGTCGACGACCAGCAGCGACAGCCCGTGCGCCGCGAAGCCCAGCGGGATCACGTCGGCGTCGAGGCTGCGGCAGTCCAGGAAGACGCCCGCGTCGGCCTCCCCGAGGAGCGACGCCGACTGGTCCATGATGCCCGTGGGGGCGCCGACGACGCGGTTCTCGGCGAGCTGACCGACCTTCGCGAGCGTGGGCCGGTCGAGGTTGAGGCCCCAGTGCTCGTCGAGGGCGAGCGCGACCGCGGACTCGATGGCGGCCGACGAGGAGAGCCCCGCGCCGATCGGCACCGAGCTCGTGATGTAGAGGTCGACCCCGCGCACGTGCTCGAGGTCGGCTCCGTGCTCTCCGAGCGCCCAGGCGACGCCGAGGGGATACGCCGCCCAGCCGTCGACGGCGTCGGGCGCGAGCTCGTCGAGGTACACCTGCACCGGCTCCGCCGCGAAGCTCGAGGCGACGCGGATGACGCGGTCGTCGCGGTCGCCGAGGGCGACGGCGGTGCGCTGGTCGATCGCGAACGGGAAGACGAAGCCGTCGTTGTAGTCGGTGTGCTCGCCGATGAGGTTCACCCGGCCCGGTGCGGACCATGCGCCGACGGGGCGCCGTCCGTACCACTCGGCGAATCCGTGCATCGCCTCGGCGACCTCGTTCATGCCTCGACCTCTCCGACCTCGTCGATCGCTCGGCGCAGGGCCTCGGCCTGCGTCTCCGGGGGGACGTCCCCGATCCATGCTCCCATCGCCGCCTCGGAGCCGGCGAGGTACTTCAGCCGGTCGGCGGCGCGGCGCGGGCTCGTGAGCTGGAGCATGAGCCGCACGTCGTCGCGGTGCTCGTGCACGGGCGCCTGGTGCCAGGCGGCGATGTACGGCGTGGGGGTGTCGTAGAGCCGGTCGACGCCGCGCAGGAGCCGCAGGTAGAGCCCGGCGAGCTCGTCGCGCTCCTCGAGCGTGGTCTCGGCGAAGTCGGGCACGTGCCGGTGGGGGAGCAGGTGCACCTCGATGGGCCAGCGGGCCGCGAACGGCACGAACGCCGTCCAGTGCTCGCCGCTCAGGAGCATCCGCGGGCCGTTGCGCTCGCGCTCGAGGACGTCGGCCATGAGCGTGGGGCCGTAGGCGTCGATCGACGCGAGGAGCCGCTCGGTGCGCGGAGTGACGTAGGGGTAGGCGTAGATCTGCCCGTGCGGGTGCGGCAGCGTGACGCCGATCTCGCGGCCGCGGTTCTCGAACGGGAAGACCTCCTCGACGCCCGGCAGCGCCGACAGCGCGGCGGTGCGCTGCGCCCACGCCTCGATCACGGTGCGGGCGCGCGACCGGCTGAGCGTGCCGAAGGAGCCCTCGTGCTCGGGGCTGAAGCAGACGACCTCGCAGCGACCGACCGAGGGGCGCGTGCGCTCGAGTCCGACCTCGCGGAAGGCCGCCAGGGCGTCGGCGCTCGGCGCGTCGGCCGCGGCGAGCTCGGGCCCGAACGACGGCGAGCGGTTCTCGAACACCGCGACGTCGTAGCTGCTCGGGATCTCGGACGGGTTCGTCGGCGTCTGCGGCGCCAGCGGGTCGGCGTCGGCCGGCGGCAGGAACACGCGGTTCTGCCGGGCGGCGGCGATCGAGATCCACTCGCCGGTGAGCGGGTCCTGCCGCATCTGCGCGGTCGCAGGCCGGGGGTCGAGGGCTCGCGCGTCGATCGCGCGCTCGGGCGGGAGCTGCGTGTCGGCGTCGTCGAAGTAGATGAGCTCGCGGCCGTCGGCGAGCGTCGTCGGGCGCACGGCGATGCGGGGGTGGGTCTGCACGCGGCCACGATACGCGACTTTCGTTTCGCAAACAACCGGGTTTCGTATTGCAAAGTACGCCGTGGGCGCGCATGATGCCGGTATGACGGATGCCCCAGCCGTGACGAACGCGCCCATCGACGCGCCACGGCGCCGCGAGCTGGCCCTCGCGCTGGTCGCCGAGCGCGGCTTCGTTCGCGTCGCCGAGCTCAGCACCGCGTTCGGCGTCACCACCGTCACCGCCCGCGCCGACCTCGACGCGCTCGAGCGCCAGGGCGCCATCCGCCGCGTGCACGGTGGCGCCGTCCCGCTCTCGTCGGCCGTCGAGGCCGAGCGCCCCGACCGCGAACCGTCGTTCGAGGAGGCGCTCGCGGCATCCGTCGAACCCAAGCGACGCATCGGCGAGCATGCGGCCGCCATGGTGCGCAGCGGCCAGAGCATCATCCTCGACGTGGGCACCACGACCCTCCAGATCGCGCGCGCCCTGCGCGACCGCACCGACCTCGAGGACCTCGTCGTATTCACGAACGGGCTGTCGATCGCGCTCGAGCTCGAGGACGAGATCCCGCGCTTCACCGTCGTCGTCACGGGCGGCACGCTGCGGCCCAAGCAGCACTCGCTGGTGCATCCGCTCGCCGGCTCGATGCTCGACGAGGTGCACGTCGACCTCGCGTTCATCGGCTGCAACGGCGTCGACCCCGTGCACGGCGTGACCAACGCCAACCTGCCCGAGGCGGCGGTGAAGGCGCTCATGCTGCGGGCCGCAGCACGCTCGGTCGTGGTCGCCGACGGCTCGAAGCTCGGCGAGGTGCACCTCGGCCGCATCGCCCCGATCGACGCGTTCGACGTGCTCGTGACGGATGCCGCAGCGCCCACGCCGCTCGTCGCCGAGCTCGAGGTCTCGGGGCTCGCGGTGCAGCTGGCGCAAGACCCTAGAGTGGACGCATGACTCTTCCCACGGGCGAGCAGTTCGAGCTCGAGACGTCGACCGCGAGCGGCGACCTGAAGGCGACGATCACCGCGGTGGCCGCGGGAATCCGCACCCTCAGCATCAACGGCATCGACCTCGTGCCCGCCTACGGGGAGGACCAGGCGCCGCCCATGGGCGCCGGCATCGTGCTCGCGCCGTGGCCGAACCGCATCCGCGACGGGCGGTGGACCCACGACGGCGTCACCCGCCAGCTCGCGATCACCGAGCCGGCGCGCGACAACGCCATCCACGGACTGCTGCGCTACACCGAGTACACGCCCATCGCGCGCGAGCGCGACTCCGTGACGCTCCGCGCCGTGATCTACCCGCAGCTCGGCTATCCGTTCCTGCTCGGCACGGCCGTGCACTACGAGCTCGTGTCCGACGGCCTGCAGGTCACCCACTTCGTGGAGAACCTCGGCGTCGAGGCCGCGCCCGTCGCGATCGGGTCGCACCCCTACCTGAAGATCGGCGGCGTGCCGACGGCCGACCTCTCGCTGCGGCTCGACGCCGCGAGCCACATCGAGGTCGACGACCGCCTGCTGCCCACGGGCGAGGTGCCGGTCGACGGCACCGAGTGGGACTTCCGCGAGGGACGCCGCGTGGGCGACGTCGACCTCGACGATGCGTTCGGCGAGCTCGCGAGCGAAGACGGCCAGGTGCTGCACACGCTCACCGCGCCCGACGGTCGCAGCGTGTCGATCTGGGCCGACGACGAGTTCGACTACGTGCAGGTGTTCACGACGCGCGAGTTCCCCGGCGAGGACGGCGACGTCGCGATCGCCGTCGAGCCGATGACGGCGCCCGCCGAGGCGTTCAACTCCGGCCGCGGCCTCCGCTGGCTCGGCCCGGGCGAGGACTGGCAGCTCAGCTGGGGCATCCGCTTCGAGGGCTTCAGCGCCGACTGAGCCTGGCGCGTCCCGCTCGCGCCGCTTCGCCGGCGCCCGTCAGCCGAGGCACGAACCCGAGTCGACGGGCTCCTCGAGCGAGGCCGCCTGGTCGGCCAGCGGCCGCAGCGTCGACACCGGGATGGCGAAGCCGACGTTCTCGACGGAGTCGGACTTGGCGAACACCACGCCGCCGACCGACCCCTCGCCGGTGAGCACCGGGCCGCCGGAGTTGCCGTGGTCGACGTCGGCCGCGAGGGTCACGATGTCGCGGACCGACGTGCGGCCCGACTCCTCGATCGTGATCGGGCCGATCGACATCACGCGCGCGGGCCGCACCTCGAGCGGTCCGCCGAACGGGTAGCCCGCCACGGCGACCTCGTCACCAGACGCGGGCTCGGCGATCGCGAGGGGCGGCGTCGCCAGCCCCGAGACCGCGATGAGGGCGAGGTCGTTCGCGTCGTCGTAGGCGACGACGCGGCCCTGCACGGCCGGCTGGCCCGGCGCCTCGACGATCGGCTCGGTGACGCCGGCGACCACGTGGGCGTTCGTCACGATCCGGTCCTCGGCGACGACGAAGCCGCTGCCCGAGAGGTTGCTGCCGCACTGGTACGCGGTCCCCGTGATGCGCACCACGGAGTTCGACGCAGCGGCGAGGGCGCCGTCGTCGAGGCCGCCGGCGGGCAGCTGGGGCGCCTCGGTGGGGCCCTCGAGCACCTCGACCAGCCACGGGATGCCCTCGCCGAGCGCGGCAGTGCGCAACTCCGCGAGCAGCGTGCGCGCCGGCGCCGGCGTGACGAGGTCGAGCGTCGAGAGCACGCGGGAACCCGCGACTGCGGGCGAGAGCACCGGGACGCCCATCGCGGAGATGCCCGACCCCACGAGCGCCACGACGAACGCGGTCACGAGCAGGTTGCCGATCGCGCCGAGCACGCGGTCGACCACGGCGAGCTTCACGGCCTCGGCGCCATGCCGGAGCGCACGGCCGACGACCGCGCCGAGCCACGCGCCGAGCGACAGCAGCACGAGCGCGGTGAGTACCGCGACGGGTGCGCGCCACTGCGGCACCGGGATGAGGTTCGCCACCCAGGGCATCACGAAGTACGCGGCGATGCCGCCGAGAACGAGTCCGACGAGCCCGGCGGCGGTGCGCAGCAGGCCCGATCGGTAGCCGTTCACGACCGCGCCGATGAAGACGAGCACGAGCAGCACGTCGAGCACGATGCTCCACACCATGTCGGCTCCGTCCGCTCGTCGGGTCGCGGCCTCCAGCCTGCGGCATCCGCCTTCGAGACTGCTGCGAGCGGGCGCCGGTGGTGCGGGGCTCGACCGGAGGAGCGGGCCGGCCTGCAGGCACGCGGACGGGCGGCCACGAGGTCCCCCCGTCGTAGCCGCCCGCGTCCATGGCGCCGCCGCACGGTCACATCGGCATGAGCACCGTGTCGATCAGGTACACCGTGGCGTTCGCGGTGTGCACCCCGCCGCAGATCACCGCGGCGTCGTTCACCTTCAGGTCGTCGCCGGAGCCGGTGACCTCGACGGTGCCGCCCTGCACGGTGGTCTGCGTGCCGACGACCTCATCGGGCGAGAGCTGTCCGGGAACGACGTGGTACGTGAGGATCGACGTGAGCGTCGCGGAGTCCGTCTTCAGGGACTCGATCGTGGCGGCGTCGATCTTCGCGAAGGCGTCGTCGACGGGCGCGAACACGGTGAACTCGTCGCCGTTCAGGGTGTCGACGAGGTTCACGTCCGGGTTCAGCTGGCCGGAGACCGCGGCCACGAGCGTCGTGAGCAGCGGGTTGTTCGACGCCGCGACGGCAACGGGGTCGGTGGACATGCCGACGACGGAGCCGGGGCCGTCGGGCACCTGCTCCGCGTAGGCCGCGCAACCGGGACCGACCAGGTCGGCCGCGGGGTCCATCTCCATGGCCTCCTCGGTCGGCTCGGCGGACTCGGTCATGGCCGGCGCGTCGCTCTCGGCGGCGTTCCCCCCGGACATGCTGCAGCCCGAGAGGCCGAGCATCGCGAGGGCGACGACGGAACAGGCGGCGAGGGCTGCTCGGGTGCTGCGGGTTGAGGATCGCATCGGTTCACTCCTTCGTCAGGCGGCCACGAGCTGGGCCGTTGCGAGGGATTCGAGACCGAGCACCGACCGGATTGGAACCGACGGCGACCAATCGCATCCGCGCACCGCTGCGAATCACGGGTGACCTCGAGAAAGCAGGACCTCCGTGATCACGCTCGCCCTCATCGGCCTCCTCGGCGGCCTCATCACCGGCATCTCGCCGTGCATCCTCCCCGTGCTGCCGGTGATCTTCCTCTCGGGCGGCGCGCAGGGCGCGAGGGGCACCGCGGATGCCCCGCAGGCGAGCCGGTGGCGTCCCTACCTCGTGATCGCGGGGCTGGTCCTCAGCTTCAGCGTCTTCACGCTCGTGGGCTCGCTCCTGCTGGGCCTCCTCGGACTGCCGCAGGACGTGCTGCGGTGGGCGGGGATCGTCGTGCTCGTGCTCATCGGCGTCGGGCTCATCGTGCCTCGGTTCGAGGAGCTGCTCGAGAAGCCGTTCTCGTGGATCCCTCGCAAGGACGTGGGCACGGAACGCGGCGGGTTCGCGCTCGGCTTCGCCCTCGGCGCGGTGTACGTTCCATGCGCCGGGCCCGTGCTCGCCGCGATCACGGTCGCCGGATCGACGGGTCGGATCGGCGTCGAGACCGTGGTGCTCACCGTCTCGTTCGCGATCGGCGCCGCGCTGCCGCTGCTCGTCTTCGCGCTCGCGGGCCGGCGGGTCGCGGAGCGGGTGCGGACCTTCCGGACGCACCAGCGCGGCATCCGCATCGCCGGCGGCGTCGTGATGATCGCGCTCGCAGCAGGTCTCGTGCTCAACCTGCCGCAACTGCTGCAGCGTCTCGTGCCCGATTACACGAGCGCCTTCCAGGATCAGCTCGCCGACTCGGAGGAGGTCACCCGCGCGCTCGACCTCGGCGGCCTCGTGAACGACGAGAACGCGGAGCTCGACCGGTGCACGAACGGCGCGGCGGAGCTCGAGTCGTGCGGCACGGCGCCGTCCCTGAAGGGCATCGAGCAGTGGTTCAACACCGAGGGCGGCGCACCGGTCGAGCTCGCGGAACTGCGCGGGCGGGTCGTGCTCGTCGACTTCTGGGCGTACTCGTGCATCAACTGCCAGCGCTCGATCCCGCACGTCGTGGCGTGGGACGCCGCGTACCGCGACGCCGGCCTCGCGGTGGTCGGCATCCACTCGCCCGAGTACGCGTTCGAGAAGGAGCCGCGCAACGTCGAGGCCGGCATCGCCGCATTCGGCATCCGGTACCCGGTCGGCCTCGACAACTCGCTCGCGACCTGGACGAACTACCGCAACCGGTACTGTCCGGCGCACTACCTCATCGACGCCGAGGGCACCGTGCGGCACATCTCGTTCGGCGAGGGGAACTACGCCGCCACCGAGGGCCTCATCCGCGAGCTGCTGGTGCAGGCCGATCCCGCGGTCGCACTGCCCGCGGCCACCGAGCAGGCCGACGACACCCCCGAAGCCGGTTCCACGACACCCGAGACGTTCCTCGGCACCACCAAGCAGGTCAACTTCGCGGGCGAGGAACCCTACCGGCGGGCGACCACCGCATTCGCGTTCCCCGAGCGGATGCCCGCCGACGCCTTCGCGCTCGACGGCTCGTGGGCGCTCGACACGCAGTCGATCGCTCCAGCCGACGCCGCCGCCCGCGTGCGCCTGTCGTACACCGGACGCGAGGTCCGCATGGTGCTCGGCGGCACCGGGTCCGTGACCATCGACGACGGCAGCGGCGAGGCGCGTCGCATCGAGGTTTCCGGCGTGCCGCGGTCCTACCGGCTGCTCGCGACGGATGCCGCGGCATCCGGCGCCCTCACCGTCACCGTGTCGGCCGGAGTCGACGCCTACTCGTTCACGTTCGGATGATGACCCATGTGCTGGCTCCGCCCACCGCGCCGTCGACCGGCCCGACCCGCCGCCCGCGATCTGCCATGCTGGGACACGTGGCAGACGACGGCGACTCCTCGCCGGCGTCGCGTCCGACCGTCGACGAGCTGCTCGGCCGGGTCGGCCGCGGCGACCGCGAGGCGTTCGGCGAGCTCTACGACGCGACCTCGCCGC
>Ga0157380_10003990_pt1 | contig 10185 bp, 9 predicted proteins | sample S35metaG_FD_119757 | JGI IMG/M metagenome (GOLD analysis project Ga0157380, IMG submission 119757) | Switchgrass rhizosphere microbial communities from Kellogg Biological Station, Michigan, USA - S3-5 metaG | ecosystem: Host-associated > Plants > Roots > Rhizosphere > Soil | place: USA: Michigan...
CAGGAAGCGCTGGTCGCCCAGCATGGTCAGGATCGTCATAACGGCGCTTCGTCGCTCGGATCGGCTCGCGGCGAGGGCTCCGCCGACGATGAGGTCCAGAGCGTTTGCGCGGCTGTTTCCCTGCCGAACGTCGTGGGCGAGCCACGCGATCGCCACCGCGAGGCCCGCGCACGCGAGGAAGCTGAGCGTGAACGAAAGCCCGACCGCCTCCTCACGCGAAAGTCGTCGGCGAATGAAGGCGCGCAGGAGCGAATTCCGTCAGACGCCGGCGCATGTGCGCCGGGAGGTTCGAGTTCGGGTGTCGGAGGGGAGGGGCATGGACCGCCGGCCATCCTATCCCCGGCCGATCGTCGCCATAATATTTCCCTCTGAGCCGCCCGTGCCGCTCGCGACGCCGGTAGGATCCGCGCGGAGGTGAAGCGATGAGAGTCATCGGCCCGCGGATCCACGGGTACATCGACGTCGCGATGATCCTGATCTTCGCGCTCGCGCCGTTCGTCGTCGGTCTGGGAGGTCCGCCCGCGCTGATCAGCTGGGGGCTCGCGGTCGTGTACCTCCTCCTGATCCTGGCCACGCGCTACCCGATGGGGGTGGCGAAACAGATTCCCTTTTTCGTTCACGGCCTCGTCGAGCTCGTGATCGCGGTCTTTCTCGCGGTGCTCCCGCGGACCGGGGGCTACGCTCCGGGCTCGCCCGCTCGCCGGTTCTACTGGACGATGGCGATCGTGATCGGCGTCGTTTGGCTGTTGACGGACTATCGCGGAGGAGAAGCCGAGACGGCGTGATCCAGGCGCCTGCGGCGGCTGCGTCGAAACGCGCATTTCCCACGAGTCTCACGCGGACTTCAGTCCCGCGAGGGAACTTCGCGTCGGAGGCCGATCCGATGGACAGCACACGTTACGTTCAGGTCACGTGCCCCGTATGCGGGGCGATGGTGCGGATCATGGGAGAGCAACCCGTTCCTCGGCTCTGTCCCGACTGCAAGGTGCCGCTGGACATGGAGCTCCGCAAGACCGGGGGAGCGTCGGACGCGCCCGGGTCGAGCGGTCCGAGGAGCGCCCTGGTGCGTCTCTTCGCGATTCGCACCTGATCCCCGGCGCCTCAGGGAACGGGGCAGGGCTTCGCGTCCCAGATCTCCCGGGCGTACTCGGTAATCGTTCGATCCGAGGAGAACCGACCCGACGCGGCCACGTTCGCGATGGCTTTGCGCGTCCAGGCATGAGGATCGCGATACAGCGCGGCCAGCCGTGACTGCGCATCCGCGTACGACGTCAGATCGGCGAGGTGCATGTATCGATCCCCGCGCTCGAGCAGCGCCTCCCGGATGGGCGCATAGATTCCGGGCTCGTCCGGGTTGAGGCGGCCGCTGAAGATCAGATCGAGGGCCTCGCGGGTCTCGGCCTCGTGCTCGTAGTGCCAGCGCGGGTCGTACCAGGCGCGGCTGTCCTCGACCTGGGCGGCGGTCAGCCCGAAGAGGAAAAAGTTGTCCTCTCCCGCAGCCTGCGCCATCTCGATCGTGGCGCCGTCGCGAGTGCCGACGGTGAGGGCCCCGTTCATCATGAATTTCATGTTGCCGGTCCCGCTCGCCTCGTAGCCGGCGGTCGAGATCTGCTCCGAAACGTCGCTCGCCGGAATGAGGCGTTCCGCCAGGGTCACGTTGTATTCCGGCAGGAACACGACCTGGATGCGGCCCCGTGTCAGAGGATCCCCGGCGAGCGTGCGGGCCACGTCGTTGATCAGCTTGATCACGAGCTGCGCGAACCAATACGCCGGCGCGGCCTTGCCGCCGAAGAAGAAGGTGCGGGCCGGACCGTCGGCCGTCCCTCCGGCGCGAAGCCGGTTGTACAGGATCAGGATGTGAAGGACGTTGAGGAGCTGACGCTTGTACTCGTGAATGCGCTTGATCTGGGAGTCGAAGATCGACTCGGGGTCGACCGCGACGTCCGAGGTCCGGCGCAGCCATTCGACGAAGCGGGTCTTCGCGTGGCGGTGCGCTTCCTGGAATCGGTCGCGAAAGGCGGAATCCCGGGCCATTCCTGCGAGCGCCTCGAGACGACTGAGATCGGTCACCCAGGCGTCTCCGACGCTCTCGGTGATGAGGCGCGAGAGGGCGGGGTTCGCCAGATGCAGCCACCGGCGCGGAGTCACTCCGTTCGTCTTGTTGTTGAACCGCGCCGGATACATCTCCGCAAAGTCCTTGAGAACCCGGGTCTGGAGCAGGTTCGAATGGATCTCGGCCACGCCGTTGGTGCTGTGGGTGCCCACGACTGCGAGATGGGCCATCCGGACGCGGCGATCCGGCGACTCCTCGATCAGGCTCATGCGGCGCGGCCGGTCGCCGTCTTGCGGGAAGCGGCCGCGGACCTCGTCGAGGAAGCGGTGGTTGATCTCGTAGACGATCTCGAGGTGCCGGGGGAGGAGCTGCTCGAAGAGCGCCACCGGCCACTTCTCGAGTGCCTCGGGCAGCAGCGTGTGGTTCGTGTAGGCCAGGGAGCGCTGCGTCAGGTCCCACGCCGTGTCCCAGTCGAGGCGGGCGTCATCGACGAGGATCCGCATCAGCTCCGCGACCGCGATTGCCGGGTGCGTGTCGTTGAGCTGGATGGCCACGTGCTCGGGCAAATCACTCCAGGAAGGACCGCCGACCCGGTGAAAGCGCTCGACGATGTCCTGCAGCGAGCAGCTCACGAGAAAGTACTGCTGCAGGAATCGGAGGGTGCGTCCGGCCTCGGTGGAATCGTCCGGGTAGAGCACGCGCGTCAGGGACTCGGCACGGACGTTCTGGATGACGGCGCCGACGAAGTCTCCGTGGGAGAACTCGGTGTAATCGAAGGAGGCCGGCGCCATGGCTGCCCAGAGACGCAGCGTGTTCACGCACCGTCCTCCGTATCCCGCGACCGGCCGGTCGTAGGCGACTCCCCAGATCGTGGAGGTCCGGCCGGGACGGATGCGGATCGCGGATCCTTCCAGCTCGATGCTGGCCGCGAGCGAGACGGCGTAGCGCTTGCCGGCCCGGTGGATTTCCCATGGGTCCGGCTGCCCGAGCCAGCGGTCCGCCTCGGCGAACTGCCAGCCGTCGCGAATGGATTGCCGGAACATTCCGTACTCGTAGCGGAGGCCGTAGCCGATCGCCGAATACTGGAGTGTCGCCAGGGAGTCGATGAAGCAGGCCGCCAGGCGGCCGAGACCGCCGTTTCCCAGGCCTGCGTCCGGCTCCTCTTCGAGAAGGTCGTCGAGATTCCAGCCCTCCCGCTCGAGAGCCTGTCTCACGAGGGGCTCGGCGGCGAGATTGAGGATGTTGTTCTGCAGCGTGCGGCCGATGAGGAATTCCATCGACAGGTAGTAGACGCGCTTGGGATTGGCGGCCTCGCGCGCGCGGCGGGTCTTGACCCATCGGTCCGCGAGCAGATCCCGACAGAAGCGGGCCACGGCCTCGAAGCGTTTCCGGGACGATGCGAGCTGCGGATCGACGAGGTGATTGCAGAGAAGGTATCGGTCGACCCAGTCGTCGTCCCGCCGAATCCCGAGCCGGTCGAGGCGGCGCTCCAGCGCGTTGTCGTCGGTCATGGCTTCGTCGCCTTTCGAAGGGGAGTCTAAGCCGCCGACCCCGGCCGGGGGTTCGCCGATCGCAGGCTCCTCAGGAGGAAGCGTGGGGCCGGCGCGGCGTGGCGTATGGGACCATGCGTCCGTGCGCTCGGCGCTCCTCCGTGAAGACGGTGACGCCGTCGTAGCGATACGGCGTGACGTGGCCGCGGCTGCACTCCGCGTGGCCGGCCTGGACCCTCACATCGAAGGGCACGTCGATGACAAGGCTCTCCGCGCACCAGCGGCATCGAATCGGATACGTCTTGGGAGGTTCGTCGATCATGCCGAGTGTCTCCTCGGCGCCGAAGCTACGACCGGACGATGAAGACGGAGTGAAATCGATGCGGGAACCGCCTGGTGGTATCAGGCGGCCGCGGTGAAACCCCAGGCGGCCAGCTCCAGGAGATCCGGCGCGACCGAGAGGGCGAGACTGAAGCCGGCGACGAGGATCGCGCGCGCCGCCGCCGCCGCGGTCCGCCAGCGGGAGACCCGCCCGCCCAGGCGCTCGTCGATTCGCACGATCTCTTCGCGATACATCTCTTCCAGGAATCGGCGGTACTCGTCAGGCATGGGGGCCCGCTTGCCCTCGTTGACCACGCGGCGGTAGGGGAACCGACTCCAGTCGACGTTCGTGTCCGCTCCGATGTGCGCGCAAACCTCGCGCAGCACCCCGAGCGGGTCGCTGGCGATGTCGTCGTAGAGACCGGTGTAGATCTGTTCTTCGGGGAAGACGCGAAGCCAGCGGTCCAGGATCTGCGTGTAGCGGCCCTGATCCTGTCCGCGCTCGAATTGGTCGTAAAACTGAGATGGCGGTACCTCGGCGACGTCCCGTCCCTTGAACTTCACGAGGTTCATGACGGCGTGCGACCACGCGCGCTCGATGGGATTGCGCATGAACAGGATCAACCGGACCGAAGGCAGGAGTCTGCGTATGAAGCGTATTCGCGCCAGCGGAATCGTGGAATAGGTCGGACTCTTGTCGCCCTTGATCTTGTCCTGTCCGGGACGGAAGTAGTCCGAGTAGTGTTTCAGGGGCTGGCCAAAACCCTGACTGAAGTAACGCATCTCCGACGGATCGCGGCAGCCCGGACGCTTGCCCATGAAGATCTGCGGGTGAGCGTCGAGGTTCTCGGCGAGCCAGGTCGTTCCCGCCTTCGCCGCCCCGATGATCAGGAAGTCGGGCAGGCAAAGAGCCTTTGTGGATCGGATACCGAATGAATAGAGAGCCTTCTCGGGCAGCGACATCGCGAGCCGCACCCGTCTGAACGGGCGTCGGGGCTTTCCGGCGGCCTGGGGAGGGGTTGTCACGGACATCGACGAAATCTTAAACCGGTTCGGGCCGCGTCAAGCTCGGCGATCGACGAATTCGGCGATCCCGGCTGGCCCCTTCCGGGCGCCGGCGCCGGCGCCCGGCCCCCCTGGCGCGGCGGGTCAGCGCCGGATCCAGCACCGTGCCCCGGCAGGTCGGCGCGCCGCAGCGGCACCCGTACTGCCTGAGCCGCGCGGGGGTCGGGTTGGCCTCGATCTGGAGCGCGTAGTCGTAAGCCAGCTCGGTCCCCGGCGGGATGTTTTGAATGGCGAAGATGAAGATCCGGTCGCCTTCCTGGATTGCCTCGCAGTTGGGAGCGCACGAATGGTTTATGAAGCGCGCGGCATTGCCCCCGACAGAGGCGTCGATGCTGTCGCCGGAGTCCAGCGAGAAGAGCATCGTGTGAGGGTCGTCGGCTGCGGCACCTCCGTACCGTGCCTGGAACGCCGCGGGGTCGAGGCGCTCTCCGACGTACTCGATGATCCTCGAGCCGGTTCGGATGCGACGCTTCGCGAACACTCCGCGCCCATGCACGGGCGATCGACGGACGACGATGCGCGGTGTCGCGCGGACGGAAGACTTTCCCAAGCTGCGACCGCCGATTCTATTCTGCCTTGACCGCGCGCTCGGGACGGGCGTACGCTTTTCTGCGGCGCGCGGCATTTCGCCCGCGCTCGAATTCCCGCCGGGAGCGTATCGCCTCGGCGAAAGGGGGCCTCATGTATCCGGGATTCATTCCCCATTGGAAGCGTTCGCATTGCGGAGAGGCGCGCGTGTGGGTCGGTGCGTCCGAACGGCGGTTCGCGCGGGAGGGCTGGGGCTACCGGGCAACCGAGGAGGAAGATGCGCCGTTCTCCTCGGGCGGCGGAAGCTTCGGCGTTCGCCGGCCGCTCCGATTTCTCGCCTACAAGCTCGACCTTGCCGAGGCGCAGGTCGCGGAGCTCGCACGCATCCTGGATGAGATCAAGACCGAGCGAGCCCAGGCCGCCGTCGACCACCGCCGAGCGATCTCAGTCTTTGCCGAGGCGATCGAGTCGGCCGGCTTCGACGAAGCGAAGGCTGATGCGGGAGCCTCGATCCGAGTGCAATCCGCCGACAAGCTCCGCGGCGCCGTCGTAAAAGCCCTCGGTCGTCTGCATCAGGTGCTCGACGAGGACCAGCGGAAAAAGCTCGCCTACCTGATTCGCACCGGAACGCTGTCGATTTGAGGGGAGGGCGGGCGGTCCGAAGGGGCCGCCCGCATTTCCTTCGGGGAACCCGGCGGCGGCGTATGCTTCAGCGTCATCAATAAACCCGACCCACCGCGCTTCCTGGATGTGGGTAGTCCCCTTTGCCCGAACTGTACCCAGTCTCCGGGCCGCAAGATCTTTATGCAGGGGCCGATCCCGGATCCCGCGGGGTCCACGGACCGATTCTTCGTCTGCGAGCGGTGTAAGACGAGGATCAAGGATCGGAGAAGCCGGAGCGAGGCGCCGGAGGGCGGGTAGATTGGGAGTCGCGGGGATTTCGAATTTGGTCGGGGCGCCGGGGTGCGAACCTTGGACAGAATGACAAAGGCAGCTAAATCCTCCGCGATCGAGGAACTTACGGCTGTCGCCGAGAGGAGAATCCCGGTCCCATTCTTCTCGGACAAGCTCTCGGACAAGTAGCAGCGGCGGGCTGCCCCCCCCAGGGCATCGACGCTAGCCACGGAGGTCTTCGTCATTCCGTTCGCCACCGAGGGGTTACGGACGCTGCGGATGCTTCGCGGTAGTGTAAAATAACGACAAAGCAATCCAGCAGAGGCAGAGGAATCCCGCGTAAGGAGGGCCAGGATGCACGCCGTCTATTTCGACGCCCCCTGCTCCGACGACGAACGCCGCGGGCGGCTGTACAACGGACAGCTCTTTCTGTTCTCGCCGCGGCCTTCCGTCACCGCGCTACGGGAGTTCGCGCGTCGGATGGTCGAGGAGGCGTTCGCGCCTCTCGACCCGCGCACCGCTCAGTTTCACATGCCTGTCGAGCAGTACGTCGCCATCCTCGCCCGGCTCAAGCCGGCTTTCATTCACCACCCGGATTGCAAGGACATGCTCCGGGGGATCCTCCGCGAGTTCGGATGCGACCTCGAGCAGGTTTACTTCGACGTGCCGCGAATGCGCACGTCGACCGCCGGCGGCTATCTCACCGCTGGGATCGCCTACGCCTTCCACCCGCATCGCGACACCTGGTACTCGGCGCCTCCGTGCCAGCTCAACTGGTGGTTCCCGATCTACGAGATCGAGCCGGGCAACGGAATGGCGTTCCATCCCCGCTATTGGTCGCAGGGCGTCGTCAACAGCTCCCGTATCTACAACTACGAGCGCTGGAACGCCGAGAGCCGGCAGACCGCAGCACAGCACATCCATTCGGATACGCGTACGCAGCCTCACGCGCTGGAGCCGCTGGAGCTGGTGCCCGACACACGGCTCGTACCTCCCCCGGGCGGCCTGATCCTCTTCTCGGGTGCCCAGCTGCACTCGACGGTCGAGAACACGTCCGGGCTGACCCGCTTCTCGATCGACTTCCGGACTGTCCATCTCGGCGACGTCCGCGAGCGCCGCGGTGCACCCAACGTAGATTCGGCCTGCACCGGAACAACTCTGCGCGACTACCTTCGCGCCAGCGACCTCGCGCACATTCCGGAGGACCTCGTGGCAATGTACGACACACCGGACAATGGCAGATCGCTGCTCTCTCACGATGGGCGGCGGTTCGATTCCGATACGGAGAGTCTTCCTCTCGGATGAATTGGAGAAGGATCGGATAGGCCATTGGTCGGGGCGGCCGGGCTCGAACCGATTTGGAGCGTGCGGGAGAGCACCTGGCGCGATAGGATCGCCGCCGCAATGCGGTAGCTCAACCAACCAACGGGGGTTCCCATGAAGACCGTCCGCCGCGTCGGCGTCGGTTTGGCGGGTATCGGCGTTCTTCTCCTCGCTCTTCTTGCCTCGCTTCCCTCCCTGCTCTCCCTCGAATCGGTTCGCTCGAGAATCCTTTCCGCGGTCGGGTCCTCGCTTCACCGGCAGGTCGAAGCGGGCGCGATCCATCTCGAGCTCGTCTCCGGCCTCGGTGTACGCATCGACAAGTTCGTCGTTCGGAACCCTCCCGGATGGGAGATGCCCGCGCTGACCACCGTCGACCATCTCTCGGTGAAGCTCGCCTTCCGGCCCCTCCTCCGGAGGCGCATCGAGGTGCGGCGAATCGAGCTCGACGGCGCGACCGTCTCCATCGAGCGGGATCCGTCCGGACGGTCCAGCGTCGCCGATCTCCTGCAGGAGCGCAGCCGCGACGACTCGATCCCCATGGCGTCGGCGCCCGTCCTGGCGGCGATCATGGCACCCGTGTCGATGCGCTCGAGCAGCGCTTCGGAAGCCAGGCCGCCGACCGCGACGTTCTTCGTCTCAAAGGTGCAGATCTCCCGCGGCCGTTTCCTTTTCTCAGATCGCCAGTCCGCGCCCGGAAGAACGGTCTCTCTTGCCGTCGAGGATCTCGAGGGCGAGATCGCGAACATCGGTCCCGGCGCCTCGCCTCGGTTCCACGTCTCGGCTCGCTTCCTCGCCGACGCGGGGCGCAATGTCGTCGTGACGGGCTCGTTCGGCCCGCCAGCGCCGGGTGGGGGCCTCGCCGAGACGCCTTTCCATGCGAGTTTCTCCGCAGAAGATCTGGCCCTGAACCGCCTGGGTCCCTATCTCCCGACGCCTCGCCGGATCGATCCCGGCTTCCTGTCGATCCATGGGACGCTCGACGGCGCGCCTCCCGGCCTCCTGAAAGTGAACGGCACCGTGGCGCTCGTGGCCGCCAGGCAGTCACCCGCGATTCCCTCATTCGATGCGGCGCTGGCGCTGACCCTCGACCAGCCGAACGGATCGGTCCGAATCGAGCGCTCCGCCTTCGCGCTCGCGAAGCTGCCCCTCACCGCCGAGGGACGAATCCGCGGCCTCCCCGACGCGCCGAGACTCGACCTGCGGATCGCAACACCCGCCGCCGTTTCGATCGAGGACCTGATGGCGCGTCTTCCGGGATTCGCGCGCTCGGTGCCGCGTGACATGAAGATGTCCGGCCGTTTGCGGTTCGAGGCGGAGATCCACGGCGCGCCGACGGATCTCTCGACGCGCGTGGCGCTCGATGCCGCGGCGCTCCACGTGACGCGCAACGGTGAGCCGATCCTCGTCGCTCCGGAGATTCGCGCGACGCTCGCCGCGCGAGGGAAGGCGCCGGTCGCCGGCCGGGTGACCGCAGCTTCGGGACGACTTCAGAAGCTGCCGTTCGAAGACTTCGTCGCCGACTGGACGTGGAAGGACGGCTCTCTGACAATTCTGCCTTCGCTCCACGCCTTTGGCGGCGGCTTGCGCGCGCGCTTCGAGAGCGACTTCGCGAATCCGGGGACGGAGACACGGATCCGTCTCGAGGTCGAACGGGTGCAGGCCCGGCCGCTGTCCGCCTCGTTCACGGCGGCGGACAGCCCCAGGGGAGTGTCCGGAACCCTGTCGGCGAAGATGTCCCTCGCGAGCCGTGGTCTCGCCGCGGAGGCGCTGGCGGCGACGGGACGGGGCGAAGGGCGGATCTCCCTCGCCAATGCGGATTTGAAGACGATCGAGCTGATGCCGAAGGTCGCCAGCGCGCTCACGACCGTGGGACGAATCCTCGGCTTTGAGGTTCCCAAGAGTCTCGAATCCACTCGGATTCAGTCCATCGAGACGGCGATCCGCCTCGAGAACGGCCGCGTGGTGACTCAGGGACTGCTGCTGTCGGGCCGCGACGTGGCGGTGACCGCGGACGGATGGATCGGATTCGACAAGACTCTCGCATACGAGGGGCGCGTCGTTCTCGGACCCGGACTCGTCCGAAGTCTCGGCGCCGCCGGCCGCGGCATTGCCGACGAGCTCGGGCGCGTCTCCGTGCCTTTTCGGGTCTCCGGAGAGGTCTCCTCGCCGAACGTCGACGTCGACTATTCGGTCCTGTTGAGCCTCGGCCGCCGCGCCCTCGCACAGCAGGCGCCCTTCGTCGTGAGGGGCATCGCCGGCAGGATCCTCGAGCACGTGCGCGAGAGAGCCGAAGGGATGGGGACCGGACCGCTCGATTTCCTTCGGGGGATCCTGGGGAGATCGCTCGGCGGGGTGCCGGAGAAATGAAGGTCTAGTTTCCTCAGGAAGTTGGTCGGGACGCCGGGATTCGAACCCGGGACCCCCTGAACCCCATTCAGGTACGCTACCAGACTGCGCCACGTCCCGACCGGACGCGCCATTTGAGCAGGGTCCGGGGTGCCTGTCAAACCC
>Ga0157380_10003991_pt1 | contig 10184 bp, 6 predicted proteins | sample S35metaG_FD_119757 | JGI IMG/M metagenome (GOLD analysis project Ga0157380, IMG submission 119757) | Switchgrass rhizosphere microbial communities from Kellogg Biological Station, Michigan, USA - S3-5 metaG | ecosystem: Host-associated > Plants > Roots > Rhizosphere > Soil | place: USA: Michigan...
ATTCTCCTCACCAATGTGCCGGGCGATTATATCACCATCGGTTCTGCCCTCGGCGAGGCGCCACCGCTCAACATCATCGTGCTGCCGGTGCTGTTCGAGCAGGAGGTGAAGGCGGTGATCGAGCTGGCCTCGTTCAGCCGCTTCTCGGAGGCGCACCAGTCCTTCCTCGAGCAGCTGACGGAATCGATCGGCATCGTTCTCAATACGATCGCGGCGAATATGCGCACGGAAGGCCTGTTGAAGCAGTCTCAGCTTCTGACCACGGAACTCCAGAGCCAGCAGGAAGAGCTGAGGAATACCAACGACCGGCTGGAGCAGCAGGCGGCGACGCTTCGCCAGTCGGAAGAGCTCCTGCGCCAGCAGCAGGAGGCACTCCAGAAGACCAACGAAGAGCTCGAGGACAAGGCGCGCCTGCTCGAGCTTCAGAAGCGGGAAGTGGAGACGAAGAACCAGGAAGTCTCGGTCGCAAAGACAGCTCTGGAGGAGAAGGCGGAGCAGCTCTCGCTGACGTCGCGCTACAAGTCGCAGTTCCTGGCCAATATGAGCCACGAATTGAGGACGCCGCTGAACTCTCTCCTCATTCTCTCGAAGCTTCTGACGGAGAACTCCGACGGCAATCTTACCGATAAGCAGCGGGAATTCGCCAAGACGATACACGCCGCAGGCTCCGATCTCCTCGCGCTGATCAACGATATCCTGGATCTGTCCAAGATCGAATCCGGCACGGTGAGCCTCGAGGTGTCGAGCGTCGGATTCAGGGATCTCGTCGACAACATGGACCGCACCTTCCGCCAGATTGCGGAAGAGCGGAAGCTCGAGTTCCATGTCGAGGTCGATCCCAAGCTGCCGGTAGCGATCAGGACGGATTCGAAGCGGCTGCAGCAGGTTCTGCGCAATCTGCTGTCGAACGCCTTCAAGTTCACGGAACGCGGCGGCGTGACGCTTCAGATCGGATCGGCCGAGGGATCGCCTCTGCGAGCCGGCAGCAAGTGGATCGCCATGTCGGTGACCGACACCGGCATCGGCATCCCGGAAGACAAGCTGCGCATCATCTTCGAAGCATTCCAGCAGGCCGATGGCACCACGAGCCGGAAATATGGCGGAACCGGCCTCGGATTGTCGATCAGCCGAGAGATCGCCCGTCTTCTCGGCGGCGAGATCGTGGTGTCGAGCACGCCCGGAAGCGGTTCGACCTTCACGCTGTTCGTGCCCGTGGAGCCGCCTGCAAGCCATGGGCTGCCTGGGGCCGGAGCGGCCGCACGGCCGAACGGCGATGCCGTGGGGTACTATGCCGGAACCGAGGATGCGTCGGGATCGATGATCCGCCAGCCTTCGGCCGCGATGGCGCTTTCCGCATCGCTCGACGACCGCCATGCGATCACCAATGGCGACAGGATCGTCCTCATCGTCGAGGACGACGCGATGTTCGCCTCCGTCTTGCTGGAACTCGCGCGCGAGGAGGGGTTCAAGGGCCTCATCGCCATGGACGGGGCCTCCGCGCTGGCTCTCGCGCACCGCTACAAGCCGCATGCCGTGACCCTCGATATCGGATTGCCCGACATGGATGGTTGGGCGCTTCTCGACCTGTTGAAGCACGATCCGCGCACCCGTCATGTGCCGATCCACGTGATCTCGGTGGACGATCAGAAGAAGCGCGGTCTCAAGGCCGGTGCCTTCGGCTTCCTCGAGAAGCCCGTGGATCGGGAAGCGCTCATGGGCGCTCTCAACCGCACGAAGGAGTTCATCGACCGGCCGGTGAAGAAGCTGCTCCTCGTCGAGGATGACGACAATCAGCGCATGAGCCTGTCGGAACTCATGAAGGACGAACAGGTCGATGTCACGGCTGTGGGAACGGCCGAGAGTGCGCTTGAGGTCATTGCCGCGCGGCAGTTCGATTGCGCCATCGTCGATCTCGGCCTTCCCGACCTTCCGGGAACGGAACTCATCGAACGCATCCGCACGACCAAGGGCGGTGCGGAATTGCCGATCGTGATCTATACGGGGCAGGATCTCACGAAGGCTGAGGAACGCCGGCTGCAGAGCATTGCGGCGACCCTCATCGTCAAGGGCGAAGGCTCGCCCGAGCAGCTCCTCAACGATACGGCGCTGTTCCTGCACCGCGCGATCAGCGCCATACCCGAGGAAAAGCACATCATTGTGGAGCGGCGCGCCGACAACTCCCTCGATGGCCGCAAGGTTCTGATCATCGACGATGACATGCGCAACATCTTCTCGCTCACGAGCGCGTTGGAGCAGCATGGAATATCGGTCATCTTCGCGGAGAACGGCCTGGAGGGGATCGAAAAGCTGCAGGCCAATCCCGACGTCGACGTGGCCTTGGTGGATATCATGATGCCGGAGATGGACGGCTATGAGACCATGCAGGCGATCCGCAGGATTCCGCGATACGAAGATATGCCGCTTGTTGCCGTCACCGCGAAGGCCATGAAGGGAGACAGGGAGAAGTGCATCGAGGCCGGCGCCACGGACTACGTGTCGAAGCCTGTGGATGTCGATCAACTTCTCGCGGTCTTGCGCGTTCAATTGAGCCGGAGCACATATATACCTGATGGAAAGGTTGCTCCCAACGGCGCGGCAGAGACCGGGTTGAACTCATGACGGACGACGTGAGGCAGGAGGCTTCAAGCGTGAACCCGGACGCGTTTCGTCTGGTCTCGGCTCGACCTCTCTCCGACCCGATTGCGGCCAAGATCCTCGTGGTCGACGACGATCCCCGGAATCTCATTGCAGTGGAGGAAGTGCTGCGGTCTCCGGGGGTCGAGATCGTGACGGCGGATTCGGGCGAATCTGCCCTGCGCCATGTTCTCAACCATGACTTCGCCGTCATTCTTCTCGACGTGCAGATGCCGCGGCTCGACGGCTATGAGGTCGCCAGCCTGATCAGGAACCGGCCGCGCTCGTCGCGTGTGCCGATCCTTTTCCTGACTGCCTTCAACAAGGACGATATGCATGTCTTCAAGGGATACTCGGCCGGCGCGGTCGACTATGTCTTCAAGCCTATCGAGCCTCTGATCCTGAAATCGAAGGTCGATATCTTCGTCGATCTCTACCGGAAGACCGAGGAGATCCGGCGGCAGGCCGAGCAGGAACGCCGCCTGCTGATGGACAACCTGCATGTCCGCAGCGAGAAGCTGAAGGCGGAGCAGGCTCTGCGCCGCCGCGAGGAGCACCAGGCGATCGTGCTGCAGTCGCTTCCGATCGCGCTCTATACCGCGTCGGTCGGCGACGATCGGAAACTTCATTTCACCAATGAAAGCGTCGAGCGGATCACAGGTTTCGCACCTGACGCCTTTCTGGAGAGTCCGGATTTCTGGGCTTCCCGGATCAATCCCGAGGACCGCGACCGCGTGCTTGCGCAACTCCGGCATCTGGGAGAGGAGGGGAGCGTCAATCTCGAGTATCGCTGGCGCTGCGCCGACGGTGTCGAGCGGCATTTCCTCGATCAGATGGTTCTCACCCGTGACGACGATGGCTCGCCCCATGACTCCTTCGGAATGTGGTTCGACATCACCGAGCGCAAGCAGATGGAGCAGAACCTGCTCCATGCCAGCAAGCTGGAAGCCGTCGGCCGTCTGACTGGAGGCATCGCTCACGATTTCAACAATATGCTGAGCGTCGTGATCGGCAATCTCGATCTTCTGAAGAAATCCATTCAGGGGAACGAGAAGGCTGAGCGGCGCGTGCGCATGGCGCTGGAGAGCGCTCAGCATTGCGCCGATCTCACCTATCGGCTGCTCACCTTCTCACGGCGGCAGGCATTGCAGATATCGACCATCGATGTAACCGGCCTGATGCCGAGCCTTCTCGAACTGATGCGTAGAACGCTCGGCGAGAACGTCCGTGCGAGCTTCCAGGCCGGCGAGAGCGTCTGGCCGATTCAGGTCGATCGCGCTCAGCTCGAGGCCGCTCTTCTGAATCTGGCCGTCAATGCCCGCGACGCGATGCCCGATGGCGGCGATCTGACCATCGCCGTAGAGAACCGGGTGATCGAGGATGGACGATCGGCTCCGGGCGGTGAGTTCGTCGTGATTTCCGTGAGCGATACCGGAACCGGCATGCCGCCGGAAGTGCTCGAGAAAGTCTTCGAGCCGTTCTTCACCACAAAGGAAAGCGGCAAGGGCACGGGGCTCGGCCTCAGCATGGTCTATGGTTTCGTTCAGCAATGCCACGGACATGTCGAAGTGGAGAGCGAGCCGAACGCGGGAACGACGATCCGCATCTTTCTGCCGCGGTCGCATGATGAGCCGGAGAGTCTGTCGCTTGATCAAGCGGTTGTCGCCCATCCCTTCGGCAACGGGCGCACCGTGCTGGTGGTCGAGGACAATCCGGCCGTGCGGCAGGTTGCCCGTTCGACTCTCCACTCCCTCGGGTTCAAGGTGCTGGAAGCTGAAAACGGTGATGAAGCGGCAAACTTTCTGAAGGCGGGAAAGGACATAGACCTCGTCCTTTCCGACGTCCGGATGCCCGGTGAACTCAGCGGCATCGATCTCGCCCGCCTCGTCCATCGTGAAAAGCCGGAGATTCAGGTTCTTCTGACGACGGGATACTTCGACAGCGAAGAGAAGCTCGAAGGGCTCAATCTTCTCTACAAGCCCTACCGTGCGAGCGACCTTGCCGAGAAGATCCAGTCATTGATGGAGCAAAGGCCGAATGTCGAGTTCGAGGATACGTCGTCGCGCCCGAAAGCCGCGGTCGCGTAACTCGGGGCGGCTGTCGCGGATGATCGTTCATCGACGGGATGCTGGAGCTTGATCGTGAGTCCTGCCGAGGAGATTCGGTCTGCAAAGATCAAGCTTCGGCCGTGAGCGTGTCCCGCTCGCCGCACCACGCCGTATAGAAATCGCCCGTGCGATCCAGAACGAACACGGTCGGGCTGGACACGGTCGACCAGCAGGCTGATTCAACCGCGAATTTCAAAGCCTTCGCACGAAAATAGAACGAGCCGAGGTCTCGGCCGAATTGAGAAACGGTCCAACGATTATGCCTAAATACGACGCAATACGCTCCGTGGGGCATTAACGCACCTCCCAAGCAGCTTGTCTGACAGATTGCAGGTGCCGTTGCTAACCATCTTGAGATGCAATGGCAACCGCGAATGGCGATTTTTATCGCTAAACCTTAAAGAGGCGTTTCGGCAGCGAAAACGAGCTTGCCGAAGGAGCGGCAATTGCCGTCGCCAATCTAGAGAACTCGCCCGGGATTGAGGATACCCGCCGGGTCCAAGGCCTGCTTCATCGTTGCCATCAGCGCGAGTTCCGGCTCGGTCCGGCTCATCGAGAGATAGGGGCGCTTGATCCGCCCTATCCCGTGTTCGGCCGAGATGGAGCCGCCCATTCCGGATACGAGACTGTAGACGAGAGACTGAACTCCCTTCTTGATATCGTCGCTCATATCGCTGATCGCGACATTGATATGGATGTTGCTGTCGGCCACGTGCCCGAAGACCACGTAAACGGCGTCTGGCCACTGCTTCGGCATTTCCTGACGCAGATGAGCGACGGCTTCCGCCATGCGATCCAGCGGAACGCTGACGTCGAAGCGGATTTCCTCCGGCAGGAAGCGACCGTATTCGTAGGGCGTTTCGCGGTAGGCCCAGAACCGGTTCCTGTCGGCGCGCGACTGAGCGATCACGGCGTCCTTGATCAGGTTCCGTTCATAGAATTCGCTCAGGAGGAGAGAAAAGGCATCTGTGCCTTCGGGATCTTCGCCCATATCGGCCTCGATCAGGAGCGTGACGTCGTGCTCGTCCTCGAAGGCTGGCGGAAGGCCGCAGATCTGGGTCGCGACCGTCATGAATTCACGCCACATCGCCTCGAAGACGAGCAGGCGCCCTGGATGCTTCTGCTGAAACTGGCGCAGGACGACGAGAGCATCCTCGAAGCTTGCGACGGCGCAAAGGGCTGTCTGAAGACCGAGAGGCTTGGGATGCAGCCCGATCACCGCCCGCGTGACGACGCCCAACGTTCCCTCGCTGCCGATGAACAGCTGAGTCCAGTCGTAGCCGGCGTTGTTCTTCAGCATCTTGTTGAGGGAGCGGACCACGGTGCCGTCTGCGAGAACGACTTCGAGGCCGAGGGTGTTGCGACGCGCCATGCCGTAGCGCAGCACCTGGTTGCCGCCTGCATTGGTCGCAATGTTGCCGCCGATCGTGCAGGTTCCCCGTGCCCCGAGATCGATCCCGCACAGAAACCCCGCCTCGTCGGCTGCCTGCTGGATCATCGCGAGCGGCGTTCCGGCAAGCGCCGTGAGCGTCGCGCTCGCCGGATCGATCTCTTCGATGCCGCTCATGCGTTCGAGGGAGAGCGCGATTTCTCCCGCCTGCGGATGGGCGCCGCCCGCCAGCCCGGTCAGCCCGCCCTGCGTCACGACACTCTGACGATGGGCATGGCAGATCCTCAAGGCCGCCGAGACGTCCTCGGTGGTTTGCGGGAGAATGAGAGCGCTGGGCGGGGTGGGCGCGAGACCGCCGGCATCGGCATGATTGCGCGCCGGAATATCCGGCCCGATCCGCACCTGGGATCCCAAGGCATTCACAAGGGCATCGATCACTTCGCTCATCACGGTCACGCGTTGAAGGGAGGGCAGGCGTCGGCCGGCAAGGCCGACCCGGTTTGCTCTCTATGGTGTCTCGGTAACTCTGACAATTGCGTCGGGCCGCTTCCACAGCTCGGGCAGGAGGTCGATCCCGAGGCCCGGCTTCATGTTCACAGTGACCTCGCCTTTCGTGACAACCGGCAGTTCGGTGACCAGCTCCGTGTACCACCCGGTATAGAAGGCCCGCACGCTTTCCTGAATCAGAGCATTCCGTGCGTGAAGCGAGAAGTGGCACGATGCGGCATAGACCACAGGGCCGGTGCAGTCATGGGGGGCTACGGGAACATGCCAGGCCTCGGCGAGAGCCGCAATCTTGCGCGCCTCCGTCAGGCCGCCGCACCATGACAGGTCGAGCATCGCCACGCCGGCGACTCCGGTTTCGAGATATTCCCGAAATGCGTGGGTATAGGACAGCGTTTCCGATGCGCAGACCCAGGCCTTCGAATGCTGCGCGTATTCCTTGAGGTCGCCGACATTGTCGAGGCGGAAAGGATCCTCGTGCCAATAGGTGTCGTATTCGGCAAGCGCCGCTGCGAGCTTCTTGGCCATGGGCAGGCTCCACAGGGAATGGAACTCGACCATGATGTCCATCTTGTCGCCGACCGCCTTGCGGATCTTCGCGAAGGGCTCCAGCGCCGTCCGAAGCTCGCCCGGCGATATGTCGTATCCCTGGCTGCGCTCCGCGGCGACATCGAAGGGCCAGATCTTCATGCCCGTAATGCCCTGTTCCAGCAGGGAATGGGCAAGCTCGTCGGCACGATGCAGGAACGCGTCCAGATCCTCGTAGTCTCCTTCCGCGTCGCCGATGCCCCAATTGGCGACTTTCTGGGCGCGGCTGTCGCGAATGTACCTATAACCGGCGCAGGTGTTGTAGACGCGAATCTTGTCGCGCGACCGGCCGCCTAGCATGTCGCAGACGGGCTTGCCGTGGGCCTTGCCGAACAGATCCCACAGGGCGATGTCGATGGCGGAATTACCCCGCGTTTCGACGCCGGCCGAACGCCAGCCGAGATAATTCTGGATATCTCTGTTGATGCCTTCGATCTGAAGCGGGTCGCGACCGATCAGCTTGGCTGCCACGGTCTCATGGATGTAGGCCTCGACCGCGGCTGCGCCCATAAAAGTCTCGCCGAGGCCGTGGATTCCATCATCCGTGTGCAGGCGGATCCAGATGATGTTTGCAAATTCCTGGAGTCGGATCGTTTCAACAGCCGTGATCTTCATGGGATCCTCGTTGCAGCAGAGCCATCTCGAAAAGGCGGCTTGAATGCAGAGCCGCGCCCGACGCACCGACACTGCGATAGCGTCCCATCATACCCACGGAAACTCGTGGTGCGAGCGGTATTCACAGGTTTAATATATAACAATGTAACATTTGAGGCGACGCCTTCGCAATCCCGCTGTGGATCGAGGCGCGCCTGCTTCTGAGAGGGTTGCGCTTGTTCGCGCGTTCGATTGACACTCTCCGATACTGAGCCTTAGATCACGCAACAGCTTCGTTCTTCCAAGGACTTGAAGAGTCAGCGAAGGCGAACAGAATTTAGAGAGCGTCCATGAGGACGCCCAGAGCAGGGAACGCCAGTGAGCAGGATAATATCCTTCTTTTTCCGGGGTTTGGAGGGACTTATGGTCCTTCTCCTGGCGGTCATGGTCGTCATGGTCTTCGGCAATGTCGTGCTGCGCTATCTGTTCGATACCGGAATCGACGTCTCGGAAGAGCTTTCCCGCTTCTTCTTCGTCTGGCTGACCTTCATCGGCGCCGTCGTGGTCGGTCGCGAGAATGCGCATCTGGGCGTCGAGACCCTTGTCTCCCGTCTTGGCGATACGGGCCGCAAGGTGTGCATGGTTCTCTCCGACCTGTTCATCATCGGGTGCTGCATCGTGTTTTTCTGGGGAACGTGGCAGCAGGCAGAGATCAACGCGACCAACTACGCTCCGATCACAGAAATCTCGATGCTCTGGGTCTACGGCGTCGGATTTTTCACCAGCATCGGATTGGGGCTCATGGCGGCCTTGCGGATTCTGCGGGTGGTGAGCGGGCGCATCAGCGAGCACGAGCTCAAGGCCTTTGCCGGGGACTACAGCGACGATGAAGCCCATGCTTTGAGGGAGCGACTCGAGTGACCATTGTCGTCTTCCTCACCTCGCTGCTGGGCGCCATGGCGCTCGGAATGCCGATTGCCTTCGCGCTGATCGTCTGCGCCTTGGCGCTCATGCTCTGGCTCGGCAATTTCGACAGTCAGATCGTCGCCCAGAACATGATCATCGGCGCCGACAACTTTCAGCTTCTGGCGGTTCCCTTCTTCCTGCTCGCCGGCGAGCTGATGAATGTCGGAGGCTTGTCGAAACGCATCGTCAATTTCGCGCTGGCGTGCCTGGGGCATATTCATGGCGGTCTGGGCTATGTGGCCATCGTTGCCGCGCTCATCCTTGCTGCCCTGTCCGGTTCCGCAGCCGCGGATACGGCCGCTCTCGCCGCCATTCTGATCCCGATGATGCGCAATGCAGGCTACGACATTCCGCGGGCAGCGGGACTCATCGCGGCCGGCGGCATCATCGCCCCCGTCATCCCGCCCTCCATCGGCTTCATCGTGTTCGGTGTCGCGGCGAATGTCTCCATTTCCCAGTTGTTCCTGGCCGGCGTCGCGCCCGGCATAATGATGGGCCTTTCGCTGGTGGTTGCGTGGGCCATCGTTACCCGGAGGGACAAGATGAAGACGGCGCCGCGCGCGACCATGCGCGAGCGCGGAAAAGCCTTCATCGATGGATTTTACGCCCTGCTCATGCCGGTCATGATCCTTGGCGGTATCAAGTGGGGGATCGTGACGCCGACGGAAGCCGCGGTGCTGGCGGCCGTCTATGCGCTCCTGATCGGAATGTTCGTCTATCGCGAGCTGAAACCGTCGATGCTCTACGGTGTCTTTCTCACGGCCGCGAAGACGACGGCCGTGGTGATGTTCCTCGTTGCGGCAGCCCTCGTGTCCGCCTGGCTCATCACGCAGGCCAACATCCCGGGCGAGATCAGCGGATTGATCGAACCCCTGATGGGCAACAAGACCTTGCTCATGTTCGCCCTGATGTTCCTGGTCGTGATCGTCGGAACGGCGCTGGATTTCTCGCCGACGGTGCTGATCCTGACGCCGGTGCTCATGCCGATCGTCAAGCAGGCGGGCATCGATCCGGTCTATTTCGGCGTGCTGTTCATCATCAACAATGCCATCGGCCTGATCACGCCTCCGGTGGGAATCGTGCTCAACGTGGTGAGCGGCGTTGCCCGCGTGCCGATGGGAGCCGTCATCCGTGGAGTGAATCCGTTCCTGATCGCGCAGTTGATCGTGCTCGTCCTGCTCATCATCTTCCCCGATCTGGTTATGGTGCCGTTCTCCTGGTTGAGGGGACGATGAGATGACTGAAATAACGAAAAGAGAGAGGAAACAATGATGAAGAGTTTCAAGTTCGTTCTTGCTGCCGGCGTCGCGGCAACCATTCTCGCCGCGGCTCCGGCCTACGCACAATTTACCGAACGCAGTATCCGCATTTCCAACGGCGTGAACGAGGACCACCCTAAC
>Ga0157380_10003992_pt1 | contig 10181 bp, 8 predicted proteins | sample S35metaG_FD_119757 | JGI IMG/M metagenome (GOLD analysis project Ga0157380, IMG submission 119757) | Switchgrass rhizosphere microbial communities from Kellogg Biological Station, Michigan, USA - S3-5 metaG | ecosystem: Host-associated > Plants > Roots > Rhizosphere > Soil | place: USA: Michigan...
CCCGGCGGTCAAAAAAGATGTGGACCTCCTGACGAAAGAACTCGGCGACGGGTTCAGCGTCACGAATCGATCGCTCGATGACAACTTCTGGACCGTGGCCGCTGACGACGCACTCGCCCCGGCCTCCAGCTATTTGTACGACCGCAAGGCCGGCAAGGTCACCAAACTCTTCGACCAGCGCCCGGCGCTTGCAAAGGCGCCGCTGGTGCCGATGCAGTCGCTCGAGATCAAGGCGCGCGACGGACTCACGCTGGTGTCCTATCTATCGCTGCCGCCGGGTTCGGATGCCAACGGCGATGGCGTGCCGGAATCCCCGGTGCCGATGGTGCTCAATGTGCACGGCGGCCCGTGGGGACGTGACACCTATGGCTTCGACAACGAACACCAGTGGCTTGCGAATCGCGGGTATGCGGTGTTGGCCGTGAACTTCCGCGCTTCCACCGGCTTCGGCAAGTCATTCGTCAATGCGGGCAACAGGGAATGGGCCGGCAAGATGCACGATGACCTGCTCGACGCCATCGACTGGGCCGTGAAGAACAAGATCACCACCAAGGACAAGATCGCGATCTACGGCGGCTCGTACGGCGGATACGCCACGCTCGTCGGACTCACGTTCACGCCGGATACCTTCGCCTGCGGCGTGGACATCGTCGGTCCGAGCAACCTCAACACCTTGTTAGCCAGCATCCCGGCGTACTGGAAGTCCTTCTTTGAAGAGCTTGCCTCACGCGTTGGCGATCCGCGCACCGAAGATGGCAAGAAGTTATTGAACGAACGCTCGCCTCTTACGCGCGCGGACGCAATCAAGAAGCCGCTGCTGATCGGGCAGGGTGCCAACGACCCGCGCGTGAAGCAGGCCGAGGCCGACCAGATCGTGAAGTCGATGAAGGACAAGAACCTGCCGGTGACCTACGTGCTGTTCCCGGACGAGGGCCACGGGTTTGCGCGGCCCGCGAACCGCACGTCGTTCTACGCCGTCGCGGAAGGATTCCTCGCGCAGTGCCTCGGCGGCCGTTACGAGCCGGTCGGCAACGACTTCAAGGGCGCGAGCATCAAGGTGCTCGAAGGTGCGCAGTACGTGCCCGGGTTGGTGGAAGCACTGAAGTAGCGGGGACAGGCACCGCTTCGGTGCCGTTCTTCGATTCCTTGCAAAAGGGGACGCATCGGCGTCCCCTTTTTCTTTGGTGACTCCGCGTCTCAAGTAGTTGGGAATCCGTCCGCAAGTCTGGGTGGCGGGGATTGGCCATTCGGTGTAGATATTCCAGCCACCCATGGAAGCGCGGCTCCCAAACAAGATCAGATTCGACGCGTGGACACTGGATACGCAATCGGGCGATTTGACGAAGGGCGAGGTCACGACTCGCCTGCAGATCCAGCCGCTGCAGATCCTGCTCGCGCTGCTCGAAAATCCCGGCAACCTGGTGTCGCGTGAGCAACTGATCGCGCGGCTCTGGCCCAAGGGAATTGTCGAGTTCGACACCAGCCTCAATACTGCAGTGCGCAAACTTCGCATCGCGCTCAGCGATGATTCAGACAATCCCCGCTTCATCGACACGATCCCGCGACGCGGCTATCGGTTTATCGCGAAGATCGAGCCGGAGCAAGCGGCAGCACCGCCGGTAGTGGAGATTCGAGCGGACGTCAGTGGCGACAGTCGCGCTGTGGCGCGCTCGAAACGCGCACGCATGTTTGTGGCGGCAGCCTTGCTGCTGATCTTCGTTGCGGCCGGGTTCTTCTATTGGAACGATCGGCCAACCTTCGGTACTCCAGCGCTGGTCGTCCTGCCGATGGTCGACATGAGCGCGGAGCAGAAAGATGCCGCGCTGTGTCGTGCGGTCACCGAAGCGATCAGCAATCGACTGGCCCAACTGCCTACGGTGAGCGTCGTCTCACGGACGATGGCGATGAAGTACGACGGAAAGAACGAGGACGTGCGCGTAATTGGGAAGTCTCTCGGTGCGGCGTATGTCGTCGAGAGTTCGGTGCGTCGCGACGAGAAAGCGTTGCGAGGCACTGTGCAGCTGGTCAGCGCCGCGGACGGCTATCACCTGTATTCGCAGACCTTCGATTTTCCGGTAGAGAACTTGCAGGATATCGAGCAGACGCTTTCGCAGTCGGTCGCGCAGGCGGTGCGGCTGTTGCTGTCACCGGAGTTGGTGCGCCAGTCGCAAGCGAACAGGGCGCATAGCTACGAGGCATACGGCTACTTCATACGCGCGCGAAAGTATGGGCAGGAGGGCACACCTGACGGCAACGACCAGGCCGCGGAGCTGTATCGGCTCGCGATTCAGCGAGACCCGCAGTTCGCGCTCGCGTACGTCGGACTCGCCGAGACTCTGCTCGGGACCATCAGCAGTCGCGAAGTGCAGGTTGCAGGCGTCGCGGATGAAGTGACGCGGTTGTTGGCCGAAGCCGAGAAGCTCAATCCCGAAATGCCAGAGTTGTTCGCAGTCAAGGGGTGGTTTGCAATCGAGCGCAAGGCGTACCCCGAGGCCGAAGCATTCCTGCAGGATGCGGTATCGCGCAACCCGTTCGATGCTGTGAGTTATAGCCGGCTCGGCAAGCTCTATGAATCCTCAGGGCGCCCGCGCGATGCGCTCGTGCAATTCACTCGCGCCGCGGAACTGGATCCTCTCCGCTTCGTGCACCAGATGTATCGCTGCATGATGCTGCAGGACCTCGGCCAGTACGATGAGGCAGCGCGATCCTGCGCGCGCACCCGCATACTCGCGCGCGACAACTACTGGGGCGCGTTGACTACGAGTTGGCTCGAATACGGCCGCGGTGACCTGGTGGAAGCGCTGCGCTGGAGCGGCGAGGCCGCCACCCTCGAGCCTGGCCAGAGCTTCGTTGCGTTCTACCGCATCGATCTGATGCTCACGTTGCGGCTGGTCGAGCAGGCACGCGCGGCGGCGCGCCAAATCGTGACCACCGACGAGGCGAATCTGCAGCTGATGCGCGCGAGCCTCGAGCTCGCCGAACACGGGCCCGCGGGATTGCGCGCTTACCTCGATGACGCAGGTACCGCGGCGCTGTCGAACCCGAATGCGCGCATTTATGCCGTGCGGTTCTATCATGTCGCGGGCGACCTCAAGAAAGCGGGCGAGGCGCTCGCTGCGCTGCGCGCGGCCCCGGACTTCAAGGAAAGCGATTTGTATGGCGTCATGGACGTCCGCTTGGCGTATTCGCCCGCATTGATCTGCGCTGGCCTGCTGCTCGCGAATGGGGAGCGCGCCGAGGGTCTGCGCCTCCTCGACGGGGTCGAGGCGATGCTCGCACGCATGGAGAAAAACGGGTGGGCGGGACACGGGCTCGATTCACTGCGTGCCGAGTCCCTCGCGATGCGTGGGCAACCAGATGCCGCAATGCAATCATTGAAGCGCGCAGTGGCACGTGGATGGCGCAACGCCTGGCGCGCGCAAACCGAACCCTATCTATCGGCGCTGTGGGAGCGCGATGACTTCAAGTCATTGATGAGAGAGGTGGAAGCGCGCAACGCAGACATGCGTGCGCGCTTCCTGCGGGTCATCTCCGGTGCGACTGCTTCGTCACACTCTCCAGCCCAAGTTCCTTGATGGTTTCGGCCAATCCGACGATCTTCGCCAGCGCTTCCAGATACCTCGGCGGGGGCGGCGGGGGAGGACGTATTCCCATCCAGGTGATACCAAACATACTTTTGACGATCTCCGTCAATTTTATGGTGATCCTATCGAGCTCTTCGTCTACTTCGGGTTCCGTCATGACTATCTCCTGATTGGCGAGGGGTTGTTTGACGCCGGGCATACTCCTGACCAGCGGCCGCCGCGTCCATCAATCACTCATGAATCTCTTCTGATTCTTATCAATTCAGCACTTGTTGATCCCCTGACCATGTCCCTCTGGCCATGGATGCCCGATGTTCCGTCTACAGAACACCGGAGTAGCCCCCATGCCGAGAGCCACATTCAGGACGATTGCTTCCTCGATCAAAATAACCGCCGCCTGGATCGCCTGTCTCGCGCTCTTGATGCTGCCGGGAGTGGCCTTCGTGCAGGACTTGGAGTTCCGCTCGCTTCAGGCCTATCACCCCGAAAACAACTCCGTGCGCCATGCCGGGTTCCTCGGCCGGATTGGTCAGACGAAGACCGACGTCGACGCCGGGGATGCGAAATTCCGAGTGGTGCCCGGGCTTGCCGACAAGAACTGCGTTTCGTTCGAGGCGGCCGACGTCCGGGATCACTATTTCAAACACGCCTTCTTCCGAATCGTGCTGGCTAAGCGCCTGGATGAGCAGAAGTTTCGCGAGGACGCGACGTTTTGCGTTGTCTCTGGACTGCGCCGCATCAAACGTTTCGGAGTCGATTCGAAGTCATTCCGCTCGTTCAACAATCCGGACCGCTACATCCGCCATCGCGACTTTGAATTGTGGCTTGACCCTTTCGAGAACACGCCGATGTTCCGGGACGATGCAACGTTCTTCATGGTCCCACCCGTTGAATAGGAGGACCCATGGAACTGTCAGCCAAACAACTCGCCGCTGCCATGCCCACGCTGCGGGCGCCGCGCGTCTGGTTGTCCGTGTTCAACGAGGCGATGGAGCATTTCGAGATCGCTTCGTCGGCGCATATCGCGGCCTTTCTCGCGCAGGTTGCCCGCGATTCGAAAGAGTGCCGCTATCTCGAGGACGACCTGAGATATCCAGCCGAGGCGCTGATGCGCATGTGGCCACAACATTTCCCGACGTTGGCAACGGCTCACCCTTATGCACGAAATCCCGAGAAGCTCGCGAACTTCGTGTACTCAAACCGACTGGGCAACGGACCGCCGGAGTCATGCGACGGCTATCGTTATCGTGGCCGCGGGCTCATCCGGGTCATCGGTAGAGCCAACTATGGGTCTGTGGGCGCCGCGCTCGAAGTCGATCTGGAGCGCCAGCCCGAACTTCTGCTCGAGCCGCGCAACGCCGCGATGTCGGCGGCGTGGATCTGGAGCATGCTGCCGGGCCGGACTTCCGCCCCAATTTATTTTCGGAGCAGTTTTCCCTGCGCTTCGGCGAAGCAGGGCTGATCCCGCAGCGGATCCATGCGCGGGTCCAGCTTCATCCAGCCAATCCATTGCGAATGGTCGGTGAGCGAGCGCAGTAACGCCGCGCAGCCTTTCTCATTTTCGCCAAGCGCAGCGTAGATGACCGCGATTTCGTAGCTCATTCCGAAGCCTTCGTGCGCGCGCCTTTCGAGCCGATCGATCTGTTGCAGCGCTTCGTCGCGTCGTCCGGCGTGCGCGTACACCAGCCCGTCTTCGCTCGTGAACGGTATCTCGGAAAACCGCAGTGGCAATTGCTCGAGAGCGCCCTTGATATCGCCGCTGGCTACCAGTGCGCGTATCAGTACCACTCGCACTCCGTCGAATCTGGGTTGCGAGGACAGCACCGCGCGCGCGTGTTCGATAGCTTCGGCGTAGCGACGTGTGTGATACAGCAGATTCGCGTAACTGCCCGTATACAAGAGTGCTGTCGGTTCGAGCTCCCGCGCCTTGCCCAGGTAAGTGAACGCCTCGTCGACGCGCCCCTGATACGCGCGCAGCAGACCGTAGCTGTGCCACATGCGACCGTAGCCTTCGTCGGCGGACCGCACCGCGAGAAATTCCTTTTCCGCCCGCGCGTAGTCCAGGTCGTAGTTCATCGCGATGACCCCGAGCGCGGAGTGTCCTGGCGCGGTCTTGGAATCGAGCTCGATGGCTCGCAGTGCCGCGCTGCGCCCGTGCTCCATCGCATCGGTGACGGGCATGTGTTGACTGATGCCCGCGCCGATGTAGGTCTCAGCAAGGGAGGCCCATGCATCGACAAAGTACGGATCCTCTTTGAGCGCGGCTTCGAAACTTGCGATGGCCAGCGGTGTGCCATTCACGTCGCGGCGTGAGCGATGAAACTTCCCATTTAGGTAGAGCTCGTACGCGCGCTGATTGCTGGTGCGTCGCGGCTCCGTGTCATGCGCGCCCCCCTCTTGGACGAACACCTCAGATTGCGGCGTGCGCGGCCACCACACCAGCGCCGCAATACCTGCGACCACGGCAAGCGCTACTGCCACGACATGACGAGGATTCATGCGCCGCGATTCGGCGGTCGAGGGCGCGACCGGGGCTGCCGGCGGCGCTTCGACCTTGCCCACGAACCGATACCCAATGCGCGGCAGCGTCTCGATGTAGCGCGGCGTTTCCGAATCATCGCCGAGTGTCGAGCGGAGCTTGCGAATCACGGCATTCAAGCTGTTGTCGAAATCGACCACGCCCTTGGGCCACAACACCTCGACCAGCCGCTCTCGCGTGACGACTTCACCTGGATGCGACAGCAACTCCACAAGCACACGCAGCGGCTGCTGGGGCAAACGCTGCACATTTCCCTCGCGCGCGAGCTCGCCCGAACGCGTGCGCAGCGTCCAGCCATCGAAATGAAATTCCGCGGTCTCAGTCACTTACGCGTGATCATAAAGAAGTAAGCCGCTTCTAAGCGTGCTTTCATTGTCCCTGACGGCGGGCGCGTGGAAGGTCGGGCCATGAACACCACAATCGCCCGCAACCGCTTTCCCGCTCTCGCCATCGCCGCTCTTGCCGCGGTCACGGTCGTCAGCTTCGCCCGCACTTACTACCTGAAGCTCCTGTTCGGCCTTCCGCCGCTCACGCTCGCGGCACACCTGCACGGGCTCATCGCCACGACGTGGCTCGTGCTGCACTACACACAGGCGCGGCTCATCGCCACGCACCGCGTCGCGCTACACAAGCGTCTCGGAATGTTCACGGCCTGCGTGGGCGCAGTGCTTGCAATACATGCGTTCCACTTTGCGGTCGCTGGCGTCGCGGCTGGTCATGCACCACCGGGACGCAATCCGCTGCAGTTTCTGTCCGTGCCCATGGGCACGATCACGATGTTTTCGCTGTTCCTCGCGAGCGCGCTAGCCCTGCGAAAAAAGCGTGAGTGGCACAAGCGGCTGATGTTCCTCGCCAGCCTCTCCCTCATCCTGCCCGCAGCGGGGCGTCTGGATTCGCTGATCATGGTGCCGCTGGGATTGCCACGCGCGGTCATCGGCTTCTGGCTCACGTTCGCTTTCGTCGCGTGGGCTTGGGGGAATGACTGGCGCAAACTACACCGCATTCATCCCGCCTACGCGTATGGGGGCATCGCATTGCTCATTTCGGTGCCGGCTCGCCGGGCGCTCGGATTTACGGACGCCTGGCTTCCGATCGCGCAATGGTTGACCGGTAACTAGTCTCAAAGTCAGACGAAAGGAATCTCGACTTCATTGCCCGCATTCGACGGCGATAGTACGTTGCCGCCCATGGTCGCCGTGGTTCGCAATCGCTTCTACGCCGCTTTCGCCGTTGCGATCGCGGTGTTCACGCTCGTCGCATTCGCGCGCACCTACTACCTGCGCTACTGGTTCGACGTACCGCCCATCACGGTGCTTCTGCATTTGCACAGCATCGTCTTCACCGCATGGGTCGCGCTGTTCGTCATCCAGACGCGCCTCATCGCCGCGCAGAATTACCGCACGCACATGCAGCTCGGCATTGCCGGCATCGTCGTCGCGACGCTGGTGGTGATCTTCGGGTTCGCCACCGCCATCGTTTCCGCGAGCGCGCCGCGCGTACGCCCCATGGGTTTGAACTCGCAGCAGTTCGTGCTGGTGCCGATGGTGGCGATCACGTTCTTCGCCATCCTGGTCACAGCGGCCGTATTGCTACGCAAACGCGCGCAGCTGCACAAGCGCCTGATGACACTCGCGATGATCTCGGTGTTGGGGCCGCCGATCGCGCGGCTGATCTTTGTCACCAACACCGGTAAATACTTTGCCGTGATACAGATCGCCGTGCCCGCCGCGTGTCTCGCCTGGTGCCTCGTGAGCGACTGGCGGAAATACCGAATCGTGCATCCGGTCTACTCGATCGGCGGCGCCATCCTGCTCATCAGCCTGCCGGTGCGTTTCATCCTCGCGCAGACGCCGCAGTGGGAGAGCGTTGGCCGTTGGTTGGCGGGGATGCAGTAGCAGCGCGCCTACTTGTCGCCGTACAACTTCCGTTCGGCGTCGGCGTAACACTGGCCGCCGCGCAATGGATCCAGCCGCGGCTCCAGTCGCATCCAGTTGACCAACAGCGAGTGATCGGTCACCGCCCGTGTCAGTGCCGCGCAAGCCTGGGCGATATCGCCCAGCGTGGCGTAGATCTGCGCCTGCTCATACGACACCGCGAACCCTCGACGCGCGCGTTCGTCGAGCCTCTCGAGCTCGCGTAGCGCGTCATCGCGCAACCCCAGTTTCGCGTACACCATGCCTAGATCTCCCTGGTTCGGCCCGGACTCACCATTCGCCCGCGCCTGTTCCAGCGCGCCGGCCAGATCGCCAGTAGCCAACAGTGCACGCGCCAATACGCTGCGCGCCTGGTCGAACCGGGCATTGCGTTCGACCAACTGCTTTGCCATCTCGATGGCCTCGTCGTAACGCCGGGTTTCATAGAGCAACAGACTGTAGTTAGCCGTATAGATCGGGCGGGTCGGCTCCAGTTCGCGCGCACGACGGATGGCGGCGAACGCTTCCTCGACTCGTCCGAGCTGCCCGTACCACATGGCCAGGTGGTGCCACACCAGAGATTCATGGTCGTCGAGCTGCATCGCGCGATCCAGCTCGCGCTTCGCGCCGGCGAAGTCCTTGTCATGGTCCATGAGGATGTGGCCCTGCAGGACGTAGCCGAGTGCTTCACCGGGAGCGAGTTCGATGGCTCGCGCGACAGCAGCGCGTGCCTTGGGTACGCCTTCGGCGGGTGTCATCTTCTGCCGGATCACGGCGATGAAAACCGCCGTTCCATACGCCGCCCAGGCTTCGGAATAGTTGGGGTCTTCCTGCAATGCTGCCGCGAACTTCGCAATTGCCAGATCGGTCGTTTCGATGTCGCGGCGCGAGCGCAGCTGCAGACCGTCCAGGTAAAACTCCTGGGCGCGTTCGCTGGGAATGTGATGCGAGGTATCGCGCCCCGACCACAGCCAGAAGGACAGACCGACGCCAGCGCCGATCGCCACCAGCGCCAGAACGAGGGCAGTGCGGGCGCGCGGCGGCCGCGGAATCTCGGCCGGGACGCCTGCAGTCGAAGCACCTGGCTTGCCGACGAACCGGTAGCCCACTCGCGGCAGCGTTTCTATGTAGCGTGGCGTGTCGCCCACATCGTCCAGCGCCACGCGCAGTTTTCGCATCGCGACGTTGAGCCCGTTGTCGAAATCCACGATGCCGGCCGGCCACAAAGCCTTAACCAGCTGATCGCGCGTGACGACTGCGCCGGCGTGATCGAAGAGTTCCATGAGGATCCGCAGCGGTTGCTGAGGCAGGCGTGCGGCATGGTCGCCCCGCGAGACTTCCCCCGAGACGCGGTCGACCTTCCAACCGTCGAATTCCATGAACCCTGATTCCATCGACCCCTTTTCCATCAATGAATAATAGAGAAGTAAGGCGAATCCAAGCAGCCGCTAATGGCTTATCGATGTTCTGAAGGCGGATGGTCCCAGGCGCCGCAACCACTGGGAGCCTCGCCATGTCCGCCGTCGCCCGTCCAGCCTTCTATCGCCACATGGCGATTGCGCTGTCCCTGTTCGTAATCATCGGATTTTCACAGACTTACTACCTGCGATTTCTCACCGATCTGCCTCCGCTGGATACCCTGGTGCACCTGCACAGCGTGGTATTCAGCGCCTGGTTGCTGGTGTTCATCGCGCAAACCCGGCTGGTGGCCGCTCAACGAGTCGATTTGCACATGAAGCTTGGGATTGCCGCGTTGGCCCTGGCGGTAGTCGTCGTGGCGCTAAGTTTTGCCACCACGGCAGTCAAGGCCACGATCCCGCGCATCCACCCGTCCGGCCTGACGCCGCCGCAGTTCACCATTGTGGGAATCATGAGCCTGGTGCTGTTCGCGGGCTTCCTGGCGCTCGGCGTCGCATTCCGGCGGCGCGCTGCGTATCACAAGCGTTTCATGATCCTGGCGATGATCGGCGTGCTGACGCCAGCGGCGTCGCGGATCGTCACGCAGCTCGGATTGCGCGAGCACTGGACGTATCTCGTGCCCATTGTTCCCGCGCTGTTCGTGGCGTGGTGCCTCGCCTATGACTGGCGCAAGCAACGCATCGTGCATCCGGTGTACGCCATCGGGGGCGCGGCGCTCATTGCCTC
>Ga0157380_10003995_pt1 | contig 10179 bp, 6 predicted proteins | sample S35metaG_FD_119757 | JGI IMG/M metagenome (GOLD analysis project Ga0157380, IMG submission 119757) | Switchgrass rhizosphere microbial communities from Kellogg Biological Station, Michigan, USA - S3-5 metaG | ecosystem: Host-associated > Plants > Roots > Rhizosphere > Soil | place: USA: Michigan...
CGGCGGGCGCGGACATGATCTTCGCCGAGGCGTTGCACACGCTCGACGATTACGCGGCTTTCACGCGTGCGATCGAAGTGCCGGTGCTCGCGAACCTGACCGAGTTCGGCCTCACGCCGTATTTCACGCTCACAGAGCTCGAGCGCGCGGGCGTCAAGCTCGTGCTTTATCCGCTCTCGGCGTTTCGTGCGATGAGCCGCGCTGCACAGCGCGTCTACGAGGCGATCCGCGGTGAGGGGACGCAGCGCAGCGTGCTCGCCGCGATGCAGACGCGCGAGCAGCTATATGACGTGCTGGGTTATCACGCGTACGAGCGCAAGCTCGACGCGCTATTCGCAGCGAGCGCCGGCAAGCGTGCCGGCAAGCGCAAGCCGGCGCAGCGCCGGCGCAAGCGCTGAGAGTTATCGGAACGCCGAAGGCGGCGGCGCTTCAGCGCGCCGCAGTCTTGCGCGTCACACCTGTCGGCGGCAGCGTCGAGTCGTCGATGAGCTCGAGCGGGGCGTCGTCGCCGAGGCCGAACAAATCGAACGGATCCTCGACCGGCGCAGCGGGCTTCACGGGCTCGGGCTTGCGAGCCGCCGCTGCTGCCGGTTTATCGGGTTCGGGCGTGCGAGGCGCGGGTGCTGCGGGCTGTTCGTCCCCGTCCGGCCACTCGGCCGCGGACGCGAGTGCTGCTGCAGTCACGAGGTCGAGCTCGGCGTCGCCGAACAGGGTTTCGGCCATGGAGCTCGAGATGTCGTCGATCGATTTCGCGACGGCGATGGCGCGCATGGTCTGCGTTTGGCGCAATACGTCGTCGTCGTCGGTATCGGCTGTGAGCGTCGGTGCGGGCGTCGGCTTCGGCGCTGCGACCGCGGCGGGTTTCGGTACCGGCAGCGCTTTCGACGGCGCGTAGGCGGTCTCGATCCGGTTCGAGACCGGTTTCGCGGCTGCGGGCGGCGGCGCGGCAACGGGCGCCCTCACGCGCGGCTTTGCTGCAAGGGGTTTTGGAGTCGCGGCCGCAGGCTCGGCGGGTGCCGCGCTCGGGGCCGGCGGAGCGGGCGTTGCGGCGCGCTGGATCGGCGGCGCCGGCGGCAGCTCGACCGCGTCCGTCAGAACCGGGAAATCCGCCATGGCGACGTCGGTGATGTCCGTCGCGCCGCCGTCGAATTCGAACTCGACGATAGGCGCCGGCGTGGCCGGCGCGCTCGCGGCAGGCAAGCTCGTTCTGAGAGTCGGAACCGGGGCTGGAGTCGGCGCGGGCGCCGGCGCCGCAGTCGGCGCCGGACTCGGAGCAGTTGCCACGGGCAGGGTTGGCGGCGCAGCCGTTACCGGCGCGGGAGCCGCACGCGTAGCGGTGGGCGTCGGCGTAGCAGCCGGGGTCAGCGCGGGAGCCGCGGAAGGTGCAGTAGCCGGCGATGGCGGAACAGCGGCCGTTGGCGCAGTGGTCGGAGGTCGTGCCACGACCGGGGTCAGCACAACAGGCGCGAAGGGCGCGACGGCGTTGGGCGGCTCGACGGACGGTGGCGCTGAAACGACGAGGGGCGCCCCGGGAACCGCTGCGGTCACGTTCACCACGACCGCCGCGCTACGCGCGGCCGGTGCCGCGTCGGCGAGTCCCAGCATCGATACTGCGGTCTTCGCGACGAGCTCGGCCGTCAGGAGTTTCTGCTGCTGGCTCGCGGCGAGCTCGAGCGCGGTGGCGCAGAGCGTGTTCGCGAGTCGCGCGACGCCGCCGGAATGGCGATATAGAGCGGCCACCGTGCCCGGCGCGAAGACGTGATCGAAGTGCCCGCCGGCGCAAGCCACTTGGTGCCGCAGATAATCCTGGAGCTCCGCTTCCGTGAACGGCGTGAGCTCGGTACGCAGACGAATGCGTTGTCGCAGCGACTCCAGTACCGGCGCGGAGAGGTGCTCGTCGATTCCGGCGTGCCCGAGCAGCACCACGTTGGCGCCGAGGTTGCCCACGGCGTCCGCCGCCGTCACCGAGTCGAGCGCGTGCAAAACCTCGCAAGAGAGATCCTCGGTGCGCTCGACGACGACGAACAAGCGCGATTCGGTCGCGCGCATCTCGCCTTGGAATTGCCGCCAGAGCTGCAAGCGATCGATGCGCGTCGTGCCCGCAGTGCTGATGCCGAGCTCGACGAGGATGAGCTCGAGAAGCTCGGACGCGTTGGCCGGTGTGGCGTTCAGCCAAGCCAGCGCGAGCCGCGTGCTGCTCGCTCGCAGCGCGGCCGACGCCAATGTGGTCTTGCCGACGCCGGCCGGGCCGCGCAGCACCAGGCAGGAGCTCGGCGAGCCGAGCGCGAGCTTGAAGTGCGCGCTGATCTGGTCGTGCTTGGGGCTGCGGAAAACGGCCGTATCGGCCGCGATGCCGTCGCCGAACAGGCTTCTTTCTAGACCGAACTGTGCGTGGTACATGGCCCCCGGCTACCTTCCTGAAGCTGGTCGCAGGTTCGAGAGTGTGCCGGCTGCGGGGCGGCGCGTTGCGGATACCCGTCACAACTTATGCAAAATGGCCGCCTGCCCGGTCCGTGCCGCGGCTCTCTATAATTGGCGTATTCGAAGCACGGGACGGGTAGGGATGGCAGTTCGGCCCATTTTGCGACTAGGTCACCCGCTGCTGCGCCAGACCGCGGCGCCGGTGACGGAATTCGATACGCCGAGCCTGCACGAGCTCGTGCACGACATGCTCGACACCATGCGCGCCAACAACGGCGCGGGCCTCGCGGCGATTCAGATCGGCGTCTTAAAGCGGGTCGTCGTCTTCGAGCTCGAGCACAACCCGCGGTACCCCGATGCCGAGCCCGTGCCGTTGACGGTGCTCGTCAACCCCGAGATCGAGCTCTTGGGCGACGAGCGCGAGTCAGGCTGGGAAGGCTGCTTGAGCGTTCCGGGGCTACGTGGGCTCGTGCCGCGTCATCGGCGGCTGCGCTACGTCGGGCGCGACGTGCTGGGCCGGCCGATCGACCGGACGGTCAGTGATTTTCACGCCCGTGTCGTGCAGCACGAGTGCGACCACTTGGACGGCATCCTTTATCCGCAGCGCATAGAGGACATGACCTCGTTCGGGTTTCAGGACGAGCTTCTGGCGAGCGGCGTGCTGCCGCTGGCGGCCGCCGCGGCGGATTGAGGCGAGTGCGCGCGCGTGCTCCCTTGCCGTGGTTTCGTCGCCCTGCTACAACGGCCGGGTTTGTGACTGCCCAGTCAGTCTGAGGCCGGGCGTTGGGGAAACTATGAGCGCATCCGCGTCATTGGGTCGCAGAACCGTCGGGCTGGTCGTCGCGGCCGCGTGCTGCGGACCTGCGCTCGCGCAACTGGCGGGCGCGCCGCCGTCCGCGCCGCGCGCGTTCCTCGATGCGACCTGCATGAAGTGTCACAGCGAAGAAGCCGAGAGCGCCATGGCACTGTTCTCGGGTTTCTTCCTCGACCGGATCGACGTCGACGACATCGCGGCGCATCCCGCGGAGTGGGAAAAGGTCGTTCGCAAGCTCAGGACCGGCATGATGCCGCCGGCGAGCGAACCGCGTCCCGACGAGGCTGAACGCCAGAGCTTCATCGCCTATCTCGAAGGCGCGCTCGACGAGCTTGCGGCGCGCAGTCCGAATCCGGGCCGGCCGGCGCTGCATCGGCTCAATCGAACGGAATACGCGAACGCGATTCACGATCTGCTCGGGCTCGACGTCGATGCGGCGGAGCTTCTCCCCGGCGACGATGCCAGCTTCGGTTTCGACAATGTCGCAGGCTCGCTCGGCGTGTCACCCGTGCTGGTCGAGCGTTATGCGAACGCGGCGGCGCGTATCGCGCGGCTCGCGGTCGGCGACGTCGCGATGACGGCCGAGCAAAAGACGCACTACGTGCCGAATTTTCTCATGCAGGGTGAGCACATCGCGGGTTTGCCGTTCGGCACGCGCGGCGGCGTGCGTGTCGAGCATTTCTTCCCCCTCGACGCGGAGTACCTCATCAACGTCGACTTGATGAGCGCGGTCAACGGCATTCACATCGGTAACGGCATTCCGAACGAGCAGCTCGAGGTCACGCTCGACGGCCGGCGCGTGGCGCTGTTCGACATCTCGAAGGCGCCGCCGAAGCCGGCGGCGCCGGAAGCGGAGCAGGCGAAGGCCGAGCCCGCGGGTGCCGAGCAAGCCGAGCCGGCGCCGCCGCCGGCGGCCGAGAACGAGGAAAAGGAAGGCCAACAGTGGGAGGTGCGCATTCCCGTCAGCGCGGGACCCCACGTACTGGCCGCGGCTTTCATCAAGAAGAACCACGGCCTCATCGAGGACGTCGTTCAACAGCCGAGCAACACGCTGCTCGACCCTTTGTTCAACGGCACGCCGGAAGTCACGCTGATCGCGCATGTCGGTAGTGTCACCGTCGACGGCCCCTATGCAGCGTCCGGCCCCGGCGCTACGCCGAGCCGCGCGCGTATTTTCACCTGCGTGCCGCGACAAGCGAGCGAAGAGGCCGCGTGTGCGCGCGAGATTCTGGCGACGATCGCCTATCGGGCGTATCGGCAGCCGGCGTCGACGGAGCACCTCTCCGTGCTGATGGACTTTTACGCCCAGGGCTACGAAAAGGGCGGCTTCGACAAAGGTATCGAGACCGGACTGCAGCGCATCCTGTCGAGCCCCCAGTTCGTGTTCCGCTTCGAGCGCGATCCTGCGGATGTCGCGGAAGGCGCCTACGCGATCAGCGACAGCGAGCTTGCATCGCGCCTCGCGTTCTTCCTCTGGAGCACCATCCCCGACGACGAGCTGCTCGAGCTCGCGAGCCGCAATCGCTTGAGCCGGCCTGCGGTGCTCGAGCAACAAGTTGAGCGCATGCTGGCGGACGCGAGGGCCACGGCGCTGACCGAGAATTTCGCGGGACAGTGGCTCTATCTGCGCAATCTGGCGATAAAAGACGCGTCGACGCTCGAGTTCCCGGACTTCGACGACAACCTACGCAATTCCTTCCGCCGCGAGACTGAGCTGTTGTTCGAGCACGTGATGCGCAACGACTCGAGCGTCCTCGAGCTGCTGACGGCCGACTACACGTTCGTCGACGAGCGGTTGGCGAAGCACTACGGCATTCCTGGTGTGTACGGCAGTGAGTTCCGTAAGGTCGCGGTCGCCGACCCGCGGCGCCAGGGCCTGCTCGGCCATGGCAGCATCCTTCTGGTCACCTCGAATCCGAATCGAACCTCGCCGGTCAACCGCGGAGTCTGGGTGCTCAAGAACATCTTGGGCGCCGGCGTGCCCGCGCCGCCGCCGGTCAACATCCCGCCGCTCGAGGAAGCCGCGGGCGACGTCGATTTCGACTCGTTGTCGGTGCGTGAGCTGATGGAGCTGCATCGCAGCAAGCCGTTCTGCGAGGGTTGCCACAAGATCATGGATCCGATCGGCCTCGCGATGGAGAACTTCGACGTCATCGGCCGCTGGCGCACGGTCGACAACGGCTCGCCGATCGACACCGCCGGCCAGCTCGTCGACGGCACGCACATCGATGGGCCCGTCGAGTTACGCGCGGCGCTGCTGAAATACGAGGAGCAGATCGTCCGCAATGTGGCCGAGAAGATGTTGATCTACGCCGTTGGCCGCGGCACGGAGTACTACGATCAACCCGTCATTCGGCAAATCGTGCGCAACGCCGCCGCGGAGGACTATCGGTTCTCGTCGCTGGTGCTCGGGATCGTGACGAGCGAGCCGTTCCTGAAGCGCGCGACGGAGAATTTTGCCGACGGCGCCGTGGCGGTCGAGTTGCATGAGTAGCGATTCCTAGGAGCAGAACGAATGTTCATCGCCAAGAAACACTTGCCTCGCCGTACGTTCCTGCGCGGTATCGGCGCGACGATCGCGTTGCCGCTGCTCGATGCGATGCTGCCGGCGGGTACCGCGCTCGCGAACACGGCAGCGAAGCCGCGCACGCGCTACTCGTTCGTGCATCTGCCGCACGGCGCCATCATGGGCCAGTTCACGCCGAAGACGGTTGGCAAGGGCTTCGACATCACGCCGATCCTGGAGCCGTTCCGGCCGTACCAGAGCTACATGACGGTGATCAGCAATCTCGATCACCGGATGGCGACGTCGCAGACGCCGGAGGAGGCCGCCGGCGACCACGATCGCACGGCGTCGGTGTTCTTGAGCGGTGCGCACGTCAAGCGCACTGCGGGCCAGGACATCTACGCCGGCATCACGATCGACCAGATGCTGGCGCGCGAGATAGGCCAGGAAAATCCGTTGCCTTCGCTCGAGATGTGCATCGAGGACGTGGGCGCGCTCGGCGTTTGTGGCGCCGGTTATAGCTGCGCTTACGCGAACACGATCTCCTGGTCGTCCCCGACCTCGCCGCTGCCGATGGAGCGCAACCCACAGGTCATCTTCGAGCGCTTGTTCGGCGCGGGCGGAACGCCCGAGGAGCGCATCGAACGGCGGCAGACGCAGGCCAGCATTCTCGACTCCGTCGTCGCCGAAGTGTCATCGCTACAGCGCGGTTTGGGTGCAAGCGATCGGGCGCGCATCGACGACTATCTCGCGGATCTGCGCGAGATCGAGCGCCGTATCGCACTCGCGCAGGAGCGTGCCGGCGCCGTGAGCGGCGAGCGGCCGGAGGTCGCGGAGCTGCCGTTCGAGGAGCACGCCGAGCTCATGTTCGATTTGCAGATCATGGCGTTCAAGACCGACGTCACGCGCATCGCGACGCTGATGCTGTCGCGCGATTTGAGCGGCGCGGTATATCCCGCGAGCGGCGTGCCCGATGGCTATCACGCCATCTCGCATCACCAGGAGAATCCGACGCGCATGGAGCGCTACGCGAAACTGAATACGTATCACATGTCCGTTGTCGCGCGTTTCGTCGAGAAGCTGAAAGCGGCGCAGGACGGGGAGGGCAGCCTGCTCGACCAGTCGCTGATGCTGTACGGCAGCCCGATGGCGAACTCGAACGCGCACGACCACTATCCGCTGCCCGTCATCGTCTTCGGCCACGGCGCAGGCCGCTACCGCGGCAACGAGCACCTCATGGCCGCACCGCGCACGCCCATGGCGAACCTGTTCATGAGCATTGCCGCGAAAGAAGACATCGAGCTCGCCAGCTTCGGCGACAGTACCGGTGCGCTCGAGATCTAGACGCATGTCGAAGACACGGAAGGCAGGGGCTGCGCTTGCGGCCGTCGGGGCCGCAGCGGTAATGGTTGCGGTCGGTGCGCAAGATGGGCAGCGCACCGTGCGCGATCGGGTGTTCTCGGTCACGCAGGCCGCGCGCGGCGAACGGTTGTTCGAATCGATCTGCATGAACTGCCATGAAATCGCGGAGTTCACGGCCGCCGGCGCCTATCTCGATGACGTGGAGGGCAAGCCGCTCTGGGAGACCTTCGAATACGTCTGGGCCGAGATGCCCGAGGATGAGCCGGCATCGCTGAATCCCGAGGACTACGCGGCGGTGCTCGCTTACATCTTCAGCATCTATGGCTTGCCGAGCGGCGACACCGACTTGCCGACCGATCGCGAGGCGCTCGAGGGCATCACGATCACTCGCCCCGCGCTACCCGGAAGCTAGTATTCTCACGCCAGTAGCTCCTGTCCCAGTCCGGCGCGAGAGAGGTGCATGCCGACGACCAAGCCCTCACACGACGCCTCGCGGCCGTCGGTGGCCTCGGTACCGTTGAGCCAGCGGCACCGCAGGACGGCGCGTGCGTTCAACATAGGGATCGTTGGCGCGGCCGCGGGCATTGCTCTGGTTGGGTTGATCCCTCTGCCGCGCAGCGACGGCTTCGTTCCGGCCGTGCAGGCCATCATCGCGACCGCCCATTTCATCACCGCGGTGTTGCTGTTCGCCCAGTACGCGGCGGAACGCTCGCGGGCGCTGTTGTTGCTGGCCGGCGGCTACCTGTTCACGACCTTGATCGTCGTCGCGCACACGTTGACTTTTCCCGGTGCGTTCACGGCCACCGGCCTTCTTGGCGCCGGACAACAAACCGCAGCGTGGCTCTACCTCCCGTGGCACGTGGGCGTGCCCGCGGCGGCGCTCGGGTATGTGTTGCTGCGATCGCAGCCGACCGCGACGGCTGGGAGCCACACCGCGTCTGCCGCCGTGATCGCACGCACCGTGCTCGTGGTCGTAGCGGCGGCCTCTGTGCTCACGTGGGCGGCGATTGTCGCCCAAGATTCGCTGCCAACTCTCGTCATTGACGGCGGCACCTTCTCCTCGACAGCGACTGGTCTAACCGTATTTCCCCTGGTGTTGAGCGTGCTCGCCACGGGTGTGCTTTGGCCCCGTCGCAGGTCGCACCTCGACGAATGGCTTCTAGTGGCGCTGGTTGCGTCCGTCGCGGAAACCGCGCTCGTCGTTTTTCTCGGCGCGAGCCGCTATACGTTTCCGTTCTACGCAACACGGCCGCTTGCCGTCGTGACGTCGTGCGCGGTGCTCGTGGCGCTGCTCTCGGAGATGATGCGGCTGTACGTACGGTTGTCGACGGCCGTCAATGCGTTGGAACGCGAGCGCGCCAACAAGCTCATGAATCTGGATGTCGTCGTGAGGTCCATTGCGCACGAAGTCAAGCAGCCGCTCATGGTCATCACGACCTGCAACGCAGTGATCAAGAACCTGCTGGGCAAATCGAAGGTCGACGTTGACGAGGTACGGGTCAACCTCGACGACGTGACGAGTGCGAGTCTTCGTATCGGCGAGTCGGTCGATAGCCTGCGCGGCTTGTTCAAGAACCCGCAGGAAGCGGAGCACCTAATCGACGTGAACGAGCTCGCTCGCGCATCGCTCAAGACTTTCCGCGCCGAGTTGTCGGACCACGGCATCGCCGTCAGCACCGAGCTGGTGGGGGAGCTGCCCCCCGTCGTCGGCCATGAGGGTCAATTGCGCGCGGTGGTCGTCAACATCGTGCAGAACGCGATCGACGAGCTCGCGCCGCTGACCGGTCGAGCCCGGACGCTGCGTATCCGCACGTCCGCAATGCAAAATAGTGTCTCGATTCGGATCGAGGACTCGGGCGGCGGTATCGCGCCAGAGCGCTTACCCACGTTGTTCGGGGCGTTCACGAGTACCAAGGCGGGCGGCATGGGCCTCGGCCTCAGTCTCTGTCAGATGATCGTAGAACGGCACAACGGCAAGCTGTCCGTCTCGTCCGAGCTCGGCAGGGGCACGACCTTCGAGGTTACTTTGCCGGCTGAACGAGCAGACGCGGGCGACGCTCCGCGCATCCCGGCAGGTTCGATCAACGCCGAAGCTTGAAAGCGCGCTAATCCTTAAGCGCGAACAGGAACCCTTGTGGGCGGTCATGAGCACGCCCGCGGCCGCCCGGCAACTGACGACCCCCGCGCTCGTGTGATGCCATAATCGCGCGCGTCCCTCGCACCGCGGAAGAACAATGCAGACCTTCACCGTTTGGATGAGCGCCCTGAACTCCTTGGTGTGGGGGCCAGCCATGCTGGTGTTGATTCTCGGGACCGGCTTCTTTTTGCAAGTTCGGCTGCGTGCCATGCCGATCCGGCGCATCGCGAGCGGTTTCCGCATGATCTGGCAGGGGCGTACCGGCGACGGGGCGCAGCACGGTGACGTCACACCGTACGCGGCGCTGATGACTTGCCTCGCCGCGACGATTGGCGTCGGCAACATTGCCGGTGTCGCCACTGCGGTTGCGCTGGGCGGCCCCGGCGCCGTGTTCTGGATGTGGATGACGGCGCTCGTCGGCATGGCGACCAAGTACGCGGAGGTGGTCCTCGCGGTGCATTACCGCGAACGAGACAAGGACGGCCGCTGGGTCGGCGGGCCGATGTACGCGATTCGCAACGGCCTCGGCCGCCGGTGGGCCTGGCTGGGCACGACGTTCGCGATCTTCGGCGGCGTCGCTGGCTTCGGCATCGGCAACATGGTCCAGGCGAACAGCATCGCCGCGGCGCTCGAGACATCGTTCGATATAGCGCCGTCGACGACCGGGGTCGTGTTGCTGGTGCTCACCGGCGCCGTCGTTCTCGGCGGCATCCGGCGCATTGCCGCAGTGTCCAATTGGCTCGTGCCGTTCATGGCTGTCGGCTACATCGTCGCGGCGCTCATCGTGCTCGCGACCCATGCCGCGGAGATCCCGAACGCGTTCTTGACCATCGTGACCAATGCGTTCACGCCGACGGCGGCGGTCGGTGGCTTCGCCGGTGCGGCGGTGATGGCCGGCGTTCGCTACGGTGTGGCGCGCGGCATCTTCTCGAACGAAGC
>Ga0157380_10003996_pt1 | contig 10179 bp, 6 predicted proteins | sample S35metaG_FD_119757 | JGI IMG/M metagenome (GOLD analysis project Ga0157380, IMG submission 119757) | Switchgrass rhizosphere microbial communities from Kellogg Biological Station, Michigan, USA - S3-5 metaG | ecosystem: Host-associated > Plants > Roots > Rhizosphere > Soil | place: USA: Michigan...
CCGACAGCGGCAAAGGCCTCGGCAGCGGGCACGTCACCTCGTTCTCCGAGGACCGCGCGGGGCGTCTCTGGATCGGCACGTTCGACGCGGGCCTCTACGTCATGGACCGCACGACGGGCTCGATGACGGCCTACCGCTACGACGCGCGGAAGCCGCGCGGCATCGGCAGCGACCAGGTGATGGCGCTGCGCCGCGACCACAAGGGCGATCTCTGGATCGGGACGCTGAACGCGGGCTTGAGCCGCCTCAGCGCGGACGGCGCCGAGTTCAAGCACTACCGCAGCAGCCCCAAGCGTCCGGAGGGCCTGAGCGCCAACGGCGTGACGGCCATCGTGGACGACCGCGAGGGTCGGCTCTGGCTCGGGACCTACGGCGGCGGCCTCGAGCGCTTCGACCCGGAGACGGAGAGCTTCACCCATTTCCGGAACTCCATGGAGCCCACGAGCCTCAGCGGCGACCGCGTCTCGAGCATCGCCGAGGCGGCGGACGGCCGGCTGTGGGTGGGCACGATGGAGAAGGGGCTGAACCTGCTCGACACGCGCTCCGGGCGCTTCCAGCGCTTCGAGCACCGGCCCGACGATCCGAAGAGCCTGCCTTCCGACGTCGTCCACAGCCTCTACGTGGACGCGTCGGGAAGCCTCTGGGTCGGGACCCACGAAGGCCTGGGCCACCTGCTCCCCGACGGCCGCAGCTTCGAGGGCTTCAACACCCGCAGCGGCCTCCCGAGCGACGTCGTCTACGGCGTGCGCAGCGACGGCCATGGCCGTCTCTGGCTGAGCACGAACAACGGGCTGTCGCGCTTCGATCCGCACAGCGGGCAGTTCACGAACTACGGGGTGAGCGACGGGCTCCAGGCGAGCGAGTTCAACTTCGGGGCGTACTACCAGAGCCCGACCGGCGAGCTGTTCTTCGGCGGCATCTACGGCTTCAACGCCTTCCTGCCCGACCGGCTGCGCCAGGCCACAGCGGCGCCGCCCGTGGTGCTGACCTCGGTGAGCGTGGGACACCGGCCGCTCGGCGGCCCCGCCGATGGCGTGCGGCGGATCAGCCTCGGCTTCCAGGACAAGGTGCTCGGCGTCGACTTCGCCGCGCTCGACTTCACGGCCCCGCACCGCAACCAGTTCTCGTACAAGCTCGAGGGCTTCGATCCGGAGTGGGTGCCCCTCGCCGGCCGCCCCTCGGTCACCTACACGAACCTGAACCCCGGCCACTACACGTTCCGCGTGCGCGGGGCCAACAGCGACGGCAAGTGGAACGAGGAAGGCCTGACCGTCGCGGTGGACGTGGCCGCCGCGCCCTGGAAGACCGCCTGGGCCTACGCGTGCTACTCGCTGCTGCTGTTCGGCGGTGTGCTCGGCCTGGCGCGCGTGCAGCAGCGGAAGTTCGACCGCGAGGCCGAGTACTCCCGCGAGCTCGAGTCGCGCGTGCAGGAGCGGACGAAGGCGCTCTCCGAGCGACAGCTGGAGCTCGAGCGCCTCAACACGGAGCTCGCGCAGGCCAGCATTACGGATTCCCTGACGGGCCTCGCCAACCGGCGCTTCCTCGCGGAGTACGTGGAGAAGGAGGTGGCGCTGCTGCGCCGCCGCTACCGGCGCCTGGGCGACGAGGCGCTGACGCCGGAGCAGCTCGACATGGCCTTCATCATGATCGACCTCGACCACTTCAAGACGATCAACGACTCCGCCGGCCACGCCGCGGGCGACGTCGTGCTGCGGCAGGTGCGCGACCTGCTGAAGTCGGTGAGCCGCACCTCGGACATCATCGTGCGCTGGGGAGGCGACGAGTTCCTGCTCGTGGCGCGCGACCCGAGCGGCAGCGACCTCGCGGATCTCGCCGAGCGGATCCGCTCGGCGATCGCCCAGCACGTCTTCGAGATCGGCGAGGGCCGCGTGGTCCGGACCACCTGCTCGATCGGGTTCGCCAGCTATCCCTTCTTCCGCGAGCAGCTCGACGCCTTGAGCTGGGAACAGGTGGTGAGCGTGGCGGACCGCGCGCTCTACGTCGCGAAGGCGAACGGACGCAACGCCTGGGTCGGGTTCCATCCGGGAATCACTGCGCTCCCGATCCAGGGGCTGTTCGGGGCGATCCAGCACGGCACTCACAACCTCGTTCGCGAGGGAACGCTGCGGGTTTCCAGCTCGATCTCGAGTGGCAAGTCGCTCGTCTGGGAGACGCCGGCCGAGGAGAGCGCGGCGAGCCGCTAGGCTCGCGGAGCCCGTCGACTTCGGCAGACGCCTGCATTCCGGATAGGATTCGGGTCCGACAGCGTCGACCCCAACCGAACCGGAGGGCGAAAATGAAGCGGGCTCTTCTTCTCTGCTCCACGGCCATGCTGGCCTCCTCCGCCGCCGCGCGCGGCCAGGAGCTCTTCGACCTTTCGAAGGTCGCGGACGGCGTGTACGCGGCGATCGCGAAGCCGCGGACTCCGATCAACTGCAACGCTGCCGTCGTCGTGTACGACGAGGGCGTGCTGGTGGTGGACACGCACTCGCGTCCCTCGAGCGCTGCGGCGCTCATCCAGCAGATCAAGAGCGTCACCGACAAGCCGGTGCGCTACGCGGTCAACACGCACTTCCATTGGGACCACGCGCAGGGCAACCACGCGTACCCCGTGGCCTTCCCGCGCCAGGTGTCGATCGTGGCGTCCGAGGCAACGCGCGAGAACCTGATCCAGATGGGGATGAAGCGCGTGAAGGACCAGATCGACGCGGGGCCAGGCCAGGTCGCCGATCTCGAGAAGCGGATCGCCGCCGCCAGCGACGCGAAGGCGAAGGCGCAGCTCGAGGACGAGCTCAAACAGCAGCAGGCCTACCTCGCCGAGATCCGCAGCCTGGAGCTGAAGCTGCCCGACCTGACGTTCGACAAGTCGCTGATCCTGCACCGCAGCGACCGCGACATCCTGCTGCTGTTCCTGGGCCGCGGGCACACGAGCGGCGACGTCGTGGCCTACCTGCCGAAGCAGAAGGTCGTGGCGACCGGCGACCTGCTCCACGGGTGGATGCCGTTCATGGGCGACTCCTACCCGCCCGAGTGGATCGCGACGCTCGACGCGCTCGACAAGCTGGACTTCGACCAGATCATAGGCGGCCACGGCGGAGTCAAGCCGCGCTCGCACCTGCGCTTCTTCCGCAACTACATCGCCGACCTGATCGAGGCGGTGCGGGCTGCGAAGGGCAAGGGCGAGACGCTCGACCAGGCGAAGGCTTCCGTGGCGGCGCTGCTCAAGCCGAAGTACGACGCGGGCATGGACGGGCGCTTCGACGGCTCGGTCGGCGCCAACGTCGAGAAAGTCTACAAGGACCTCGAGGCGAAGCTCTACTAGCCGCGCAGGGCCAGAACCAGCCCGTAGAGGCCCGCCGCGGCCATGATCGCGCTCGCGACCCAGAGCGCGGCCGTCACGATCGGCGACGGACGCAGCGCCGCCGGCAGGTGGCGGTGGTGCAGGTAGACCGTGCCGAAGCTCGCGAGCGGCAGCAGCAGCGCCTGCAGGATGCCGCCGGCAACCACCATCTTCACGGGCGACGCGAAGAGCAGGTAGAGGCACGCCGGGAAGGTGGTCAGGATCACGACGAACGCGCGGCGGTACGCGACGCGCGTCGCGTAGTCGTCCCGCGCGAAGCGGCCGAGCAGCCGGCAGAAGTCGGCGTAGACGCGCGAGTGCGCCGCGGTCGCGGCGAAGATGGTGCCGTAGAGCGTCACGGTGGCGCCCAGGTAGAAGAGCGGCAGCGCCCACGCGCCGAGCGTCTGCGTGTAGAGCTGCGACAGCGTCGGGATCATGTCGCTGCCGCCCGGCACGCGCCCGAGGCCGTGGAGCACGCCGGCGCCGAGCAGGTAGAAGGCCACCGTGGCGATCGTGTAGACCACCATCGACAGCAGGATGTCGACGTGCATCAGGCGGATCCAGCCGCGCGCGCGCGCGAGCCACGCCGCGCTGTCGTCGCGGCGGCCGACGAAGCGCGCGTAGCCCTTCTCGACGCACCAGTACGGGTACATGAAGAGCTCCGTGCCGCCCACGCCCGTGATGCCGAAGACGGCGACCGCGGTGACGAGCCCGCTGCCCGGCAGCTGGGGCCGCAGCCCCGAGGCCGCCTGCTCCCAGGAGAAGGCGGGCATTCGCATGAGCACGACGGCGGCGAGCACGGTCAGCAGGGTGAAGAAGCCGACCTTGACGAGCGCGAAGCGCTCGATGCGCTCGTAGGTCCCGCCGAGCAGCAGCAGCTGCGTGAGGCCGAGCAGCAGGATCACCCAGAGCCAGACGGGCACTGCCGGCATCAGCAGGTTCAGGACCTGGCCGACGCCGCCGAACATGCCGCCCACCTGCACGAGGCTCACGAGCACCATCAGCGCCCACGCCCAGAGCAGCCAGCTCACGCCGAGGCGCGGGCCCGGCACGCGGTTCAGCCCCTCGAGGCCGGTCTCGCCCGAGGCGACCGTGTAGCGGCCCAGCTCGGCCTGCACGACGGGCTTCACCACGCAGCTCAGCAGGATGATCCAGAGCGCGGCGTACCCGACCTGCGCGCCGAGCGTGGTCGTCGCGATCAGCTCGCCCGAGCCGACGATCGCCGCGGCGAGCACCATGCCCGGTCCGAGCCGCGACAGCGCGCGTCCCCACGACGCGGGCGGCGCCTCGACGTCCTCCGGCCGGAGCTGGTAGGGATCGCGCTCGCTGCCGCGCGCAGCGGCCATCAAACCAGCTCGACGGGGTTCGCGAGCTCTCCGATCTCTGGGCACGACAGCGTCACGACGTCGCCTTCCTCGAGCCCCGCGTCCATCGGCTGGATGATGCCGGTGCCGGTCGAGAGCACCGTGCCGGTGCGGATCTCGTTCGAGCGCAGCAGCCAGGAGACGATCTCCTCGAAGCGGCGCTTGAGCTGGGCGGTGCTCGCCTCGCCGGCGAACACCTCGCGGGCACCTCGCGTCACGCGGCAGCGCAGCACGAGCGCGTAGGGGTCGCCAATCTCGTCGGGCGTCACGATCACCGGGCCGAACGAGAAGCAGCCGTTGTAGACCTTCGACTGCGGCAGGTAGAGCGGGTTGTCGCGCTCGATGTCCCAGGCCGACACGTCGTTCGCCAGCGTGAAGCCGAGGATCTTTCCGTCGCGCGCGAGCACGATCGCGATCTCGGGCTCGGCGGCCGTGAAGCCCGAGTCGCGCCGCTTGCCGATCGGGCCACCCGGCCCGACGCAGCGCCAGGCCGAGGCCTTGAAGAAGAGCTCGGGCCGCTCGGCGACGTAGACGCGATCGTAGAAGCCGGTGCCTTCCTCGCGGAAGTCGGCGCTCCTCCGGTACGTGACGCCGGCGCCCCAGGCTTCGGGCGGGTCGACCGGCACGCGGAGCCGCGGCGCGAGCTCGGCCCACGACGCCGAGGCGAAGGAGCCGTCGCGCTCGGCGTCCGCGAGCCAGGCGGCAGCATCGAGACCGCGCTCCGACTGCGCGACCAGCAGGTCGAGAACCGTCGCGATCCCGGCCTTCGGCCGCTCGAGCACGATCGCCTTCTCGCCGCGGCGCACGCCGAGGCGCGAAGATCCGTTGGCGTCCCTGACCTGGAAGAGCTGCATGGCTTGGCCACGGATTCTCGTGGACAAGCCGGCGCGCGCGCAACTCCGGCTCCGCCTTGCCGCGGAACCGCGGGGTCGGCTAGTCTGACCTCCCCATGCCCGTCCTCACCGGCGCTCCCCGCGTCACGCTGCGGCACGCCTCGGCGCGCCCGTACGACGCGGCGATCGCCGCGGCGCGCACCTGCTACTCGCCGCGCGTGATCGGAGCCGACGAGATCACCGCCACGCAGCGCGAGACGATCGGCCCGCTCACCTTCGAGGGCGGGCATCACACCGTCTGGCAGCACGCCCACTTCGAGTTCGGGCTCGAGAACGTGAGCCGCCAGTTCGTGTGGTCGTTCCTGCACTCGCACCCGTTCTACAACTCGGAGCAGTCCTCGCAGCGGTTCGTGCGGCTCGACGAGGTGCGGGCGCTCGTGCCCGAGAGCCTGCAGGGCGAGGCCCGTGGCGTCTACGAGGCGGCGATCGAGTCGGCCTGGGAGAGCTATCGACGCTTGAACGAGCTGCTGAAGGTCGACACGCGGCGCATCCTCAGCGAGCTGCGGCACCTGACGCCGAACGCGTCCGAGAAGCGGCGCAAGAAGGTCGAGCGCGAGGCCGAGAAGAAGGCGATCGAGACGGCCCGCTACGCGATCCCGATCGCCGCCTTCACGTCGATGGTGCACACGCTCAGCGGGATCGTGCTGCACCGGCTCTACCGCATGATGCGCACCGGCGACGCGCCGGCGGAGACGCGCGCGGTGGTCGAGGAGATGGTCCGGCTCGTCAAGGAGCTCGATCCCGCCTTCTTCGACCGCATCGGGCAGGGGCCGCTCGGCGAGGGGGAGATCGTCGAGACGCGGCTTCCACGCTTCGCGACCGACGGTGAGGCCGAGGCCGCGCGGCTCGACGCGAGCCTCGGCAGCCGCGTGTCGCTGCTCGTGGATCACATGGGGCGCGCCGAGCAGACGACGGCCGACGCCGTGCGCGCCGTGCTCGGCGCGACGCCGGAGACGCTGCCGGACGACGAGGCGCTCGAGCGGCTGCTGAACCCCGGCCAGAACCGCTACCGCCTCGAGACGCTGCAGCTGTCCGTGCATTCGCCGCTCGCGCGCGCGATGCACCACGCGAGCTACACCTTCCTGAAGAAGCTCTCGCACACCGCCGACAGCCAGGACCAGCGCCACCGCATGGTGCCGGCCTCGCGGCCGCTGATGACGCTCACGGACACGCGGCGGCCCGACGTCATCACTCCCCCGCTGATCGCCGCGAACCGCGAGGCGCTCGCCGTCTACGCGGAAGCGATGGAGCGCGCGTGGCAGGCCAAGAACCGCCTGCTCGAGCTGGACGTGCCGCTCGAGACGGCGCTCTACGTGCTCCCCAACGCGAAGGCGCTGCGCTTCCACGAGAGCGGCAGCCTGCTCTACCTCGCCCACAAGTGGGTGATGCGCACCTGCTTCAACGCGCAGGAGGAGATCTACCGCGCGTCGATGGACGAGCTCGAGCAGGTGCGGGCGCTGCACCCGCGGCTCGCGCGCCACATGGGCCCTCCGTGCGTACTGCGCTACTCGCGCATCACGCCGACCTGCACCGAGGGCGAGCACTTCTGCGGCGTGCCGGTGTGGCGGTCCTTTCCGAACGTGCAGCGGCCGCTCTGACGCCGAACTCGCCCCGGGGCGAGTCGCCTGAAGTAACTTCTCAGGTCACTCCGTCCGGACAAAGTTGGCGCTACCCGAAGCCAGTATCATGCGCGCGTGAAACAGGCACTGCTGACGTCGATCGCACTGGCCGCGTCGCTGGCAGCGGCAAGCGACACTCCCGCGACCAAAGCCGGACGCGCCGTCGTCTTCGTGGATCACGACCTCATCGAGCCGTTCGGGATCGACTTCGACAAGGCGGGTCGCGCCTACATCGTGCAGATGGGCGGCAACCGCGTCAGCGTCCTCGACGAGAAGGGCCGGCTGAGCGTGCTCGCAGGCACGGGCGAGAAGGGCCTGCGCGGGGACGACGGGCCGGCGCTGCAGGCGCAGTTCAACGGTCCGCACCACCTGCTCGTCGGCCCGGACGGCCGGCTCTACGTCGCCGACACCTTCAACAACTGCGTGCGCCGGATCGACCTGAAGACGGGGATCGTGACCCGTTTCGCCGGGACCGGCGAGAAGGGATACGGCGGCGACGGCGGCCCCGCGCTGAAGGCGCTCTTCGACGGCGTCTTCAACATCGCATTCCACGGCAACGCGCTCTACGTTTGCGACCTCGGCAACCGACGCGTGCGCGCGGTGGACCTCGCGACCGGTCTCGTGAAGACCGTCGCGGGCAGCGGCGCCAAGGGCGCCCCGAGAGACGGCGGCGACGCGCTCGCCGAGCCGCTCGTGGACCCGCGCGCGATCGGCCTCGACGCGAAGGGCAAGCTCTACATCGCCGAGCGGTCCGGCCACGCGCTTCGCGTCGTTGACACGGCCGGCAGGATCCGCACGGTCGCGGGCACCGGCGAGGCCGGCGGCTCTGGCGACGGCGGCCCGGCGCGCGACGCCCGCCTGAACGGCCCGAAGCATCTCTTCGTGGAGGCCTCGGGCGACGTGCTCATCAGCGACACCGAGAACCACGCGATCCGCCGCTACTCGCCGCGCGACGGGACGATCCGGCGCGTGGTCGGTACCGGCCGTCAGGGAAAGGCGGGGCTGGACGGCCCCGCGGAGGACTGCGAGCTCGACCGGCCGCACGGAGCGCAGGTCCACCCGCGCACCGGCGAGCTCTACGTCTCGGACAGCGAGAACCACCGCGTCCTGCGGATTGCGCGCTGACCTGACAGCGTCGGACTCAACTCGGGGCGCCCCGAGTTGAGAGCGCGCTTGCGCGGCCCGCAGCGCGCGACGCTCGGGCCTCGGACGACTCCTAGCGTCGGGTGAGCTCGTCCTTGTAGACTACGCCGCCCTTCATCACGAAGCCGACCTTCTCGAGCGCACGGATGTCGGCCAGCGGGTCGGCCGGCACGGCCACGAGGTCCGCCCACTTGCCCGCTTCGACGGTGCCGGCGTCGTGCGACCAGCCCAGGATCTCCGCGTTCACGCGCGTGGCGGACACGATCGCGGCCATCGGGGCCTCTCCGAGCCCGACCCGGAACACCAGCTCCTTCGCGTACTGCCCGTGCGGCATCACGGGCGCGTCCGTCGCCAGCCCGATGCGTAGCCCGACGCGGAGCGCCTGCTTGAACGACTCGATCGCCTGGTCGTCGATCCGCCGCGACCGCTCCCTCTCGGACTCCGGCACGAGTGGATTGGAGCTGACCGTCTGGGTGACGTACATCGTCGGCACGTAGTAGGACCGGCCGGCCTTGAGCAGCTCGATCGCCTCCGCGTCGAGCAGCGAGCCGTGGTCGATCGTCTTCACGCCGGCCCGCAGGGCGGCCTTGATCCCCGCGGTGCCGTGGGCGTGCGCCGCCACGTCGCGGCCCCAGCGCTTCGCCTCCCCGACGGCGGCCTGGATCTCCTCGTCCGAGTACTGCTGCTGCTCGGGCCCGATTCCCTTGGAGAGCACGGCCCCGGTGACGAGGATCTTGATGAAGTCGGCGCCGTTCTTGAAGTTCGTCCGCACCGCCTTGACGATCTCGGCGGGGCCGTCCGCGAGGTTCCGCACGATCGGCACGTCCACGAAGATCGAGAACTGCCGGGCGTCGCCCGCGCCGCCCGTCGACGAGACGTAGTTCCCCGCGACGAGCATCCGCGGCCCCGGCACCACGCCCTTCGCGATCGCGTTGCGCAGGTCGACGTCCACGTAGGGCCAGGTGGGTCCCATGTCGCGGCAGCTCGTGACGCCGGACTCGAGCGTGAGCTTCGCGTTGTGCGTGCCCCAGATCGCGGCCTCGCCCGGCGTCGTCTTGACGAGCGCCTCCTCCCAGTGCATGCCGTCGCGGTCGGTGAGGTGCGTGTGCAGGTCGATGAAGCCCGGGAGCAGCGTCGCCCCGCCCAGCTCGACGACCTTCGCTCCCGCGGGCACGTCCAGCCGCTCGCCGACAGCGGCAATGCGCTCGCCCTCGACGCGCACCGCGGCGGGAGCGATCACCGCCCCCCCGCGCCCGTCGATCAGCCGCGCCGCACGGACGATCGTCACGGAGGGCGCCGCCGCAGCCGCGGCGAGCGCCACGCACCAGAGCCCGATCATCGAGACCTCCGAGGCGTCGGATCGTATCCGAGGACGGCGTCGGCGGCGCGCTGGCCGCTGCGCACGGCGCCCTCGATCGTGGCCGGAAGGCCCGTGTCGGTCCAGTCGCCCGCGAGGTAGAGGCCCTCGACCTCGCTGACGGGCCCGGGCCGGAGCGCCTCGAGCTCGGGGGTCGAGGCGAAGGTAGCCTGCGGCTCGCGCTGCACCAGCGAGCGCGTCACGGCGGCGTCCGCCATCGACGGGAAGTAGCGGCGCAGAGCGGAGAGCGCGGCTTCCACCAGCTCGGCGTTCGGCTTCGGAGCGCTCCGGTAGGCCGCGCTCGCGATGAACGACAGGTGCTGCGGCGCCCCCACGCGCCCGTGGAGCCTTCCCTTGTCGAAGACCCACTCCATCTCGGAGTCGCGCAGGCCGAGCATCGGCCGGTCCACGACGACGCGGTCGAGCCAGAGGTCGACCGAGACGATCGGCGATCCGCCGAACC
>Ga0157380_10003997_pt1 | contig 10179 bp, 9 predicted proteins | sample S35metaG_FD_119757 | JGI IMG/M metagenome (GOLD analysis project Ga0157380, IMG submission 119757) | Switchgrass rhizosphere microbial communities from Kellogg Biological Station, Michigan, USA - S3-5 metaG | ecosystem: Host-associated > Plants > Roots > Rhizosphere > Soil | place: USA: Michigan...
CCCGTGATCCGGACCGCGCCGGCCACATCGCCGTGGATCTGGAACAGGGCGTTGGGAGCGCTGGAGCAGTACGGAATGGATGCGGGCTCCCACGCGGTGCACCGCACGTAGATGAGCGGGCCCGCGGCGCGAGATGAACGGCCGCCGATCAGCTGGACGCCGCTCGCGATGTAGATGTGCTGGTAGCCGGTCAGGTCGAGCTCGACGTGATTTTGCACGACAACATCAGCTCGACGGCTCGTGAGGCCCAGCAACAGCAGCGGCACCTCGTGGTTGGCGGTGATTGTCACCTTCGGCCGCCCAGTAGCCGCGTCGACGGGCAACACCACGTCCACATGGGCGGTGTCGAGGTTCCGGGTCGCGCTGCCGAAGGCGACCCGGAGGATATAGTGCGTGCGGAGAAATCCGGGAGTGACGACCTCGCCGCTGAACGGCGAGTAGGTCGGCTCGTACACCGCGCTGCTCCGCTCGATGGCGGCGACGTTCATGCTGCCGCTGCGCCCGACGGTGAAGTTGTCGACCAGGACGCGCATCGCACCGCACGTCGAAGGCGCCTGGACGCTCCACGACAGCGTGGCCTGCTGGCCCGCCACGATCCCGGCGGTGGCGCGGAGGCTTCCGTGCGCCTCGGCCAGGCAGTCGAGCCCCGGAGGATCGGCGTCGTCGTCGAGTAGCGCCTGGGCCGACGCAGGCTGCGGAAGGGCAAGCGCGCCGATCGAGGTGAGGGCGGCCACGAGGGCCGCCGCCAGCGCGAGGGATCCATTCCCGCGCCGTCCCCAAAGGCGTGACGCGACCGTGGCCGCATACGGGTCGTCGACCGCTTCGCTGTTCTCCCGTGCGGCGCGGTGGATCAGTTGGGTCAGGGGTGCCGGTTCATTCATGGCGTGTAATCAGATCAACGCCGGCAGATTGTCCGGCGAACCCGCGCGTTCGGCCCGCCGGTCCCTGGATCAAGATCAGCGACAGGACCCGACTGGATTTCGCTGGCGACCGCCACGGCCCCTGCCGTCGAATCACTTCCGTCTAGAGAGCCCGATCACCGATTCGGCGAAGGCATTGTCAAAGGCATCGCCTTGGCTCCAGACGTGCGTCGCCCTACTTACTCAGGCGGATGATCTGGTTCTGCAGCTGCTGGAACACCGGGCCAAGATCGGCGGCCGTCTGGGCGTAGTAGTACTTCCCTTCCAGCTGGCTCGAGTTGTAGTCGGGCGACCGCTTGTCGTTGGCGACGCGCATCAGCACGCTCTCCGACGTCTCGGGAATGGTGCCCAGGTTCATCTTGACCAGCTGCCCCATGCCGATCGTGAAGATGCGAATGCGATGGTCGCCCGACTCGTCGTTGCGGGCCGCGTCGGCGATGATCTCGGTGACGTTGGTGGCGGCGTTGCGGATGTTGAACACCTCGGCCGGGTACTTGCCGGCGGTGGCGTTGAAGTTGCGCAGGCCGCGCTTCGCGTTCTGCGCCACTCCGTTCACCGTGAGCGCGTTCGACTGCAGCGGGAACGACCCCGGCATGCCGGCACTGCGATTGTGCGTGTGCGCGCTGGAGTTCGGCAGGTACCGCAAGTTCATCGACGTGCTGGTGCTTTCCCAGTTGGGCGGCGAGAAGTTCCAGCTCGGACTCTGGCTGCCGGTCTCGGTCTGGAACAAGCCCTGGATTGCCGGCGTGTTGGTGGTGGCGTTGTTGGGATCCGGGAGCACCTTCGGGAAATCGCCGCTGAACACGCCCTTCGCGATGCCGCTGGTATCGAGGAATCCCGGAAACACGTTGCCGGATCCGTCGGTGAACAGCACGATCACGCGCAGGCCAGCCTGCTGGCCGCTGGAGACCGAGCGCACTTCGTCCCAGCCGCGGTAGAGCCCCTCCGCCATCGAGGTGGTGCCGCCCGGCAACGAATTGGGCACGTCCCCTTTCAGCTTGTCCTTGTCGAACCCGAACCCGGCCGGCATCGGATCCAGCACCCGGGCGCCGTAGCTGTAGGTGACCAGCGCCATGCGGTCGCCGTTCTTGTCGAAGGCTTCGATGAAGCTTCGCGCGGCATCGCGCACCGCCGGCCACGCCGGCCCGATCGACCCCGACACGTCGAGCACCAGCGACAGATCCACCAGACGGCGCGTGGCCTCGCTCGAGCTCCCCACCGTCATCTCGTCGAAGTTACCGAGGCGCATGAACGTCGTCGGCACCTTGGCGGTAGCCTTGATCGTCACGACGTGCACGCCAGTGTCTTCGTCGGTGTGCATCTCGTAGAAGTCGCTGGCGGTGGACGGGTCGGTGACGTCCGTCGCGCCCATGAAGTTCGACGGGAAATTGGCGCGGAACACCTTGGCCGCTTCCCCCTTGGGGTTGCCGCCGTTCAGGTTACGAGCGGCACTCAACGCCGCGCCGTCTACGGCTTTCGAGAGCTGCGCCTTCACGACGTAGGCGCGGCCGCTGTCCACGGCCAGGCCGGTGAAGAGCACGAGCATGGGCAGGAACACGGCCAGTTGAACCATGGCCACGCCCGATTCGCTGGTAAGAGTGCGCACTGATCTGGTCATCGCTGCCTTCCTCGGTTTTCTCGTCTCGACACCACGGGACACGGGGCGGGTCTGAAGACCCGCAGCCACTAGAAATAGGCGATCGATCGGAGCATCTGGGGCGTGACGACGCCGAACTGGTTGAGCGGCGTGAGCGGTGCGTGCTGGGTGAATACCTCGGCCACGTACAACAGTCCGCCGCGCGTCACGTCCACGTTGGCGGGCAGGCTGCTGATCCGCAGGTTCATGTTGGTGTCGGTGTTGCTGGTCAGGAAGTCTGGCGCGGGACCAACCGGCGCGGGACCGGCGGTGGTCAGCGTGCTTGGCGTCCCCAGCGTGCCGATCGCGTAGCGCTGGTACAGCACCACCTTGTCGAAGTTGGCGGTGCCGACCGTCGACCCCTTCTTGAGCACCGACAGCACCAGCTGCGAGCCGTTGGCGAAGTTCACCGGCGCGGTGCTCATCGTCTTGAGCGCGTTGCTGGCGTCGAGCAGCGTCACGTCGCGCGAAATCAGATTGGCGCCCTCGCGGGTGATGCGGCTGATCACGTGCTGGTGCAGCAGCGCGTACGACAGCTCGACCACGCCGAGCGACACCACCAGGAGCACTGGCAGCACGAACGCCATCTCGATGATCGTCTGGCCGGAGGCGGCCTGAAGGGACGCGCGGCGCGTCCTCATTCGAACCTCGGTTCGTTCAACATCGCGGACTCCACGGCGATGTTGATCTGCCCGCTGGGGAAGAACTCGCGGATGAGCGGCGTCATGAGCGCCCAGGTGTAGGTGACCCGCACCTTGCTGACGTCGCTCGGATTGCCCGACCCCGGCAGCCAGTTCACCGTGCCAGGTGTGAGGTGCGAGAACGAGAACGCGTTGTCCTCGATCGTGAGCGTCGGCGTGGCGTCGCGCATCGCCAGCCGGATCGAGTCCTCGCGCGAGAGCGCGCCGCTGACATTGCCGGTGACGCCGAAGCGCGCCGCCTGGCTGACGCCGTTCTCGAGCGCCAGATACACGTAGAACATCGATGCGAAATCCACGATCGAGAACGTGAGCAGGAGGAGCAGCGGCAGCACCAGCGCCATCTCCACGATGTTGGCGCCGCGGGTGTCCTTCAGCCGCCGTGCGAGCCGCGTCTCGTGTGACGTCTTGATTGACGTCTTGATTGACGTCTTGATTGACGTCTTGATTGACGGTGTGCAGTACCGCTTCATGCCGTTTTTCTGTGCTCTCCGACGAGGACACGGGTGCACCCTCTATGCCAGGGGCGCCGACGGGGACCAGGAGTCTCGAAGCGGAACGCGCAGCGGCCGCCGTGGCCGGTTTCGGCACGCCGGTCGTACAGGCCTCCGCCGCCGGGCCGCCCGGCCCCGCGACGGCATTCAACCCGTTCTCAGCAACTTAGATGTGGCAGCGGGGCCATACTGCGCAACCGGGCGCGCCGGATGGCGGAGATGGCACGCTCACGGGGACCGTCACGCGGCGCGGAGAAAAGTGCAATCGCGGCAACGATCCTGGCCGGGCCCTCGAGCGGAGGACCCGGCCGCGCCCGCCCGGAGGGCGGGCAATCAAGCACTGTCCTACCAGCGCGCGTCGAGCGGCTTGGCGGGATCGGCCGTGATGTTCAGGATGGCGCAGTGGTGGTACGAGTGACCGCCGTCGACGGCGACGCCGGGATGCTCGGCCATGAACTCGATCACCTGCAACACGCAGTTCGGGCAGGTGATGTTCGGAATCGGAATCATCGTGTCGAACGTCTGCGGCGCGGTCGGCCGCTCGGTGTGCACAAAGATGCCGTCGAGGAGAACGGGCGGTGCGACCGGATTCTGAATCACGGCCGACTTCGACCGCGGCCCCTGCTCGGTCTGTGCCACCGTGACTTCCGGATCCTTCGGCAGTTGCGCCATCGTGCGCGCCAGGGCCACGCGGTAATGCCCGGGGTGGAAGATCGACTCGGTGACAAGCAGCGGGAGATCGGTGCCGCCCCTCACGTTGGTGATCGCGCCGCTCGGGACGCCGGGATTTGCCGGTGTCCCCCGCCCCGGATTGGCGGACACGCCGCCGCACGGCCCGATCTTCTGCGGATCCCCGAGCCGGTTCTGGACCATCGACGCCGCCGGCTGCACGAGCACGAAATGCGCCTGGGCCACCGTGGACAAGCTGGCGGCCACGAGTACACCGAACAGAAGTCTGCTCTTCATGGCCGAGATTGTATCTCGGGCGCAGGGCGGCCTGAAGGCTGCCGCCCTTTACGACGGGCCGCCCTCTACAGCTGTCGCGATCAATGAGGGTGTTGCTGGTAGTGGAGGCGCAGCAGATCCTTGCCGTAGTCGTTGCCGTTCGGCGTCCGAACGATCGCGTGAATATGCTCGCGATACGGGACGCCGGCCGGATACCGGCCGCGCAAACCCACCGGCGTCTCGTGATCGAACTCGATCAGCACCACCGGGCTGTGCACCCGGTAGTAATACACCGAGTCGTCCTTCGTGTCGCCGATCCAGGCGAAATGGGTATCGGCCAGGTGCTTCTCCACGTCGGCCAGGTGCACCCGGGCATGCCCTTCGCGCAGGTTGTTCACGTACAGCCCCACCAGTTCGAGGAACTGCTTCTTCTGGGCCGCGGAGAACGTCGAGACACGGACACCCGCGTGATCGAGCACGACGTTGTCGCTGAACGCCTGGGTGAGGATGTTGTTGCCGGACTTCGTCGTCTGCAGGATCGCCTTCTTCTGCTGTTCAGCGTCCAGGGCACGGACCATCGCCAGCCCCTTGTCCTGCTCGTCCCTCAGGATCGCGGTGCCCGCAAACTTGCCGGACGTGGCGACCGTCGGCTCCGACCCCCAGAAAGCCGGCGTCATCACGACCTGATCGCCCATGACGAAGTAGTTGACGTTGAGGTGGTGGCCATCGACCTGCCAGCCCCAGGGCTCGGTCGGCGAGGGCTCGCCCATCACGGAGATCCAGTACTTGCGCTCGCCGTATTCCACGAAGTTGTCGCCATTGAGCTCGCCGAGCGTTTCGTTGAGGCGCATGATGTCGCGCGAGAGCTTCAAGCCCTTCGCGCTCAGCGAGGCGCCCAGCATGGCAAACGCGGTGTCGCGCTGGGCCGGCGTCATCTCCTCGAACGAGACTCCTTCGCGGACGTAGGGGTGCTGGTTGGCCCACTTGCGCCACTCGACGTGATCGACGGGAAACACCGTCTTGGTGCGCTGCGCCGCCGACAGCGACTTCAGGAACGCCTCGGCGGCTTGACGCACCGGCGCCGTGGACACGCCCGTCGAGCGGATCGTGAAGAGTCCGGGCGCGACCGTCCCGTTCGTCGTGATCCCCTTGAAGGGCTGCGCCAGGCCAGTGGCCTCGATGCGGGCGCTGAACGCACGCTGCTGCTCCTGATACGCCTGTGGATCCGGGCTCTGCCCCGCACGCACCACCGCCACCCCGAGCGCCGCCAGACACGCCCCGATCAGATACGCACGCGCGTGTCGCCTCATGATGTCCTCCCCGAATCTCCGCACGTCAGCCGCGTGCGGCCGCGGCACCCCCCGCAGCGCCGGCCGTGGCCGCTGCGTCGGCGCGCACAGCCACGCGCATGCTGCCGATGCCCTGGATGGTCGCCACGATCTCGTCGCCAGGGTCGATCGGGCTCACACCCGCCGGCGTTCCGGTGAACACGACGTCGCCTGGGTACAGCGTATAGAAGGACGACGCCATCTCGATGAGCGCGGCAACGCCCAGCGTCATCTCGCTGGTATTGGCGTACTGGCGCTGCTCGCCGTTGACGCGAAGCTCGAGATCCAAGACGCCGGGGTCGGCAATCTCGTCGGCCGTGACCAGCCAGGGGCCGAGCACGCTGTAGGTGTCGGCCGACTTGCGGAAGCTCTTGTCCTCGGTGCCGCGAATCGAGATGTCGAGGCCGATGGCGTAGCCGGCGACATAGCGCAAGGCCTCGGTGCGCGGCACGCGGCTGGCGGTGCGGCCGATGACGAACGCCAGCTCCACTTCGTGATCGGTCCGCCGATCCGGAACCCGCAGCGCGACGCCTTCGCCCGGCCCGGCGAGCGAGCTCGTGGCCTTCAGAAAGACGCCGGCTTTGTGGATCGTCATGGTGTGGCTGGCGGTGTTCTGGTGCAGCGACGCGTCGCTCTTCACCTCGGCGAGGTGCTTCTCGTAGTTCACCGGCGCCGCCACGAGCTTGCCGGGATTGGCCACCGGGCTGAGCAGCTTCAAGCCGTCGAGCGCGAGCAGCGGGCCCGAGGCCGCCAGCGCTTTCGCGCGCGCCGCCACCTCGTCGAGGTGGGCGATGAAGACGTCGTGCGTCGGATACGGGTACCTCGCCGCCGGGAGCACGTCGAGCGCCGCCGTCACATCGCGGACGCTCGAGCCCTCGACGAGGCCGAGACGGTTATCGTTGAATCGACAGAATCGCATTGGTGTCCTGGGCGGCCTCGGGAAGTGAAAGTGGCGAGGGATTATACTGCGCACCCATGAACGGACCTCGCACGGCCGCGGCCACGGTGAACCTCACCGAACTCCTGGAAAACAGTGCCGTCGGGCCGCTGCAGATCCGCGTCTTCGCGCTCTGCATGATCTGCCTGATCATGGATGGCTTCGACGTGCAGGCGATGGGCTACGTCGCCCCGGCCGTGATCCGCGATTTCGGCGTGGGAGGCCCGGCGCTCGGGCCGGTCTTTGCCGCGGCCAACGTCGGCGTGCTGATCGGGTCGCTGCTCTTCAGCATGCTGGCCGACAGGATCGGCCGCCGGCCCGTGATCATCGGCGCGACGCTCTGGTTCTCGGCGCTCACGATCGCGACCGGGTTCGCCCAGAACATCGAGCAGTTGCTGGCGCTGCGACTCATCTCGGGGCTCGGCCTCGGCTGCATCATCCCGAATGCCACCGCGCTCGTGGGCGAGTTCAGCCCCAAGCGCAGCCGCGTAACGCTGACGATGGGCATCACCGTGGGCTTCACCGCCGGCGCGGCGGTGGGCGGCTTCGTGGCGCTGTGGCTGATCCCGCTCTTCGGCTGGCGCTCGGTCTTCTTCGTCGGCGGCGCGGTGCCGCTGGTGATCGCGGTGGCGATGTACTTCAGCCTGCCCGAGTCGCTGCAATTTCTGGCGGTGCAGCGGACGCGGATGGACCAGCTTGTGCGCTGGCTGAAGAAGCTCGACCCCTCGATTCAGGTCGGCCCGTCCACCAAGTACGTGTCCAACGAACGGGCGCGCACCGGCGTCCCGGTGATCTACCTGTTCACCGAGGGGCGCAGCACCGTGACGCTGCTCCTCTGGGTCGTGTACTTCATGAACCTGCTCATCCTGTACTCGCTGTCCAACTGGATCCCGACCGTGTTCACCGGAATGGGCTACAGCCAGAACGCCGCGCTGCTGGCCGGCACCTTGTTGCAGGTGGGCGGGACGCTCGGCGCCTACGGGCTCGCGTGGGCGATTGCGCGCAGGGGGTTCCTGCCCGTGCTGGTCGTCACATTCCTTCTCGCCACGATCAGCGTCGCGCTCATCGGCCAGCCGGGACTCGGCTTCGCCACGGTATCGGTCATCGTGTTCGTCGCCGGCTGGTGCATCGTCGGCGGACAGCCAGGGCTGAACACGCTGGCGGCCACCTACTACCCCACCGCGGCCCGATCGACCGGCGTGGGCGCGGCGCTGGGCGTAGGGCGCCTCGGGGCCATCATCGGTCCGTATGCCGGCGGCGTGCTGCTCGCACAACAGTGGCAGGCGCAGCAGCTGTTCTGGGTCGCGGCCGTGCCCGCAGCCATTACGACGATCGTGCTGGCCGTCCTGCTCTCGATCATCGGCACCAACCTGGGCCGCCGCGCCGGCGGTGGCGAGCGCACCGCTGCCGGCGCACCCGAGCCTGCACCGCTCGCGCACTAGCGTCTTCGCCGCTGGAGCCGTACGTAGCGGTCGGTCTTTAGACCGACCGACCGCAGGGCGGTCTGAAGACCGCCCTCTACGATCATCTACCTCCCCGGGCCGCCTACAGGCGGCCCCCACGTCCCTGGACGGCCCGCACGTACGGTCATAATTGCAGGTTCATGCGCTACGTCACGTTCTCGCTGCCCACCGATCCCACTCCACGTCCCGGCGCCGTGCGCGGCGAGCGGGTACTCGACCTCTCGGCGAACGGCGGCCCCGCCTCGCTTCTGGCGCTCATCCAGGCCGGTCCCGCGCTGTGGCAACGCGCGCGGGCGCTGACGGAGGCGGCGGGCGACGCCGGCCACCCGCTCGACGCCGTGCGGCTGCACGCGCCGATTCCGCGGCCGCTGAAGAACGTCTTCTGCCTCGGCCTCAACTACGCGGCTCACGCCAGGGAAAGCGCAGCGGCCCGCAACAAGGAGACGAAGATTCCCGACGTGCCCGTGATTTTCTCCAAGGTGCCGACGACGGTGAACGGCCCGTTCGACGACATCCCGGTGGATCGCACGGTCACGCAGCAGGTGGACTGGGAAGTGGAGCTCGGCGTCATCATCGGCACGCCGGGCAAGAACATCGTCAAGGCCGACGCGCTCGCGCACGTCTTTGGCTACACGGTGATCAACGACATCAGCGCCCGCGACGTCCAGATCGCGCACGGAGGCCAGTGGTTCAAGGGCAAGAGCCTCGACGGCTCGTGCCCGATGGGGCCGTACGTGGTCACCGCCGACGAGTTCGGCGATCCGCAGTCCAAGCGGCTGATGTGCCGCGTCAACGGCGTCACCAAACAGGACGCGAGCACGTCCGACATGATCTTTCCCGTGGCCTCAATCATCGAGTGGCTCTCGAAGGGGCTCACGCTCGAGGCCGGTGACGTGATCGCCACCGGCACGCCGCAGGGCGTCGGCATGGGCCGCACGCCGCAGGAGTTCCTCCAGGACGGCGACGTGGTCGACACCGAGATCGAAGGCATCGGCACGCTGCGCAATACCGTTCGAGGATGACTGGGGACGGGATGAGCGACGCGCCGGTAAGCGATCGTCAGGCCATCCGCGAGCTGGTCGAGAACTGGGTGCTGTGGCGCGACGCCGGCCACTGGGACCGGTTCGCCACCGTCTGGCATGACGACGGCTGGATGACCGCCACCTGGTTCCAGGGTCCGGCGCGCGACTTCATCGCCGTCAGCAGGCAGGGTTTCGAGCGCGGCGTCAACATCCTGCACTTCCTCGGCGGGTTCACCTGCGAGGTCGCCGGCGATCGCGCCGTCTCGCAGGTGAAGATGACGATCAACCAGCGCGCCGAAGTCGATGGCGTGCTGGTGGACGTGGTCTGCACCGGGCGCTTCTACGACTTCCACGAGAAGCGCGCGGGCCGCTGGGGCATCGTGCGCCGCCAGCCGATCTACGAGAAGGACCGGATGGATCCGGTGGATCCCGGCGCCCGCCTGGCCCTCGATCCCGAGCGGCTGGCATCGTTCCCCGAGGGCTACCGCCACCTGGGGTACCTCCAATCGAAGGTCGGCTTCACGGTGAAGCCCGGCCTGCCAGGCCTGCGCGGTCCGGCCGTCGAGAAGGTCTACGCCGAAGGCGCGGCCTGGCTGGCGGGCTCGCCGACGCCCGGTGTTCCCCTCTGAACGTTCGCATGCACACCAGGAAACTCGGTCCCTTCGACGTGTCGGCCCTCGGGTTCGGCTGCATGAGCCTGTCGCACGCCTACGGCACGCCGCCGCCGCCCGAGACC
>Ga0157380_10004000_pt1 | contig 10176 bp, 9 predicted proteins | sample S35metaG_FD_119757 | JGI IMG/M metagenome (GOLD analysis project Ga0157380, IMG submission 119757) | Switchgrass rhizosphere microbial communities from Kellogg Biological Station, Michigan, USA - S3-5 metaG | ecosystem: Host-associated > Plants > Roots > Rhizosphere > Soil | place: USA: Michigan...
GAACTGGAACTCGGGCGTGCCGAGGCGATCCGCAGTTTCCTGCAGGGCAGCTTCCATCGTGCGGCCGATTTTCATCTTGTCGGACACGGCGCGGAACTCGAGTCCAACCGGGCCCGGGATTTCGCTGGATACGATGCCGAGAGTCTCGGTGATCGGAAGACCGGAGCGAAGGCCGCGAACCATCAGCTCGATCGCATCCGGGAAGTTCGAATTGAACTTGTTGACGCGGCGCTTGATCAGGTAGCCGACCACGAAATGGGGAGCGGCAGCACCAGCGAACAGGCCAACGAAGAAGGCCAGCAGGAAGGGCATGCCCTGGATCATCAGCAAGGCCGCGACAAACATCGCGATGCCGACCGACGCCATCATATATTTGCCGAGCGTGATGTCCTTGCCGGTGCGGTCGAGCCGCTGGCGCATCAGGGCCGGTTTGGGGATGAGCGTCGAAGCCCAGCTGTCGACCCGGCTTGCCCGGGCCGCCATCAGCTTGCGGATCTGCGCCTGCGCGTTGGCCGCGAGCACGCCGCCTTCGCCATGACGTTCCTTGATCAGTTCGACGCGGCGCTTGAGCGACCTGCGCGGACTGGGCCCGCTCATCGCCTGGCTTCCAAGCAGGAGCACGCCCAACACGCCGACCGCCACGATGATGATATAGATCATGATCCGTCCGTTCGTCCTGCTTGTCTTCGCGGCCGGGGAGGGGATGTCCCTCCCGCGATCGCGCAGCCCGTTACGCGGCCTTGTCTTTCGGCTTGGCCAGCATCGACTTCAGATTGTCGACCAGCGACTTGCCGCCGGCCGCCGCTTTCACGTCAGCCGCCGCGCCCTCCTCGCTGGCATGGCTCAGCACCATGTTCGCCAGCTGGGTAAAGGGAGCGGCCATCTTGCCGGTCGCGATTTCAGCCATCGGCTTGCCCAGCTTGGCCGCCTGGGCGGCGACCTTGCGGTCTTCCGGGAAGACGATGTCGACTTCGCGCTCGATCGACTGCTCGAAATCCTTCTTGCTGATCTCGAGCGCGCCGCCCGAGGGCACGCGGTTGGCCGCGACGATAACCTTCGTCTGCGGCGCATTCGACTTGATCCAGGCGAGTATCCGGATGGTGTCGCGCGTCGCCGCCAAGGTAAGCTCGCTGACCACCAGCGCGACATGGGCGTCATGGACCATGTGCGGATATTGGATCAGCATCTGCCGGGGAAGATCGAGGACGGTCGATTCGAACGCGTTCTTCATCTCCTCCTGGAGCTGGAAGAAGGCCGTGCCGTCGGTGACCAGCGGCTGGTGAAGCGGTGCCTCGGCCGACAGGACCGAGAGGCGCTCGTTGGCGCGGATCATCGCGCGCTCGATGAACAATCCATCGATGCGGCTCGGATTCTCGATCGCGTCAGTCAGGCCGCGGCCCGGCTCGAGGTCGAGCGCCAGCGCGCCGGTGCCGAAATGGACGTCTAGGTCGAGCAGCGCGGTGCTGCGGTGCGACTTCTCACCCATCAGCCAGGCGAGGCTGGTAGCCAGGGTGGAAGCGCCGACGCCGCCGCGGACGCCGATCACCGCGGTCAGCACGTGCGGCTTGTCGGCCTGAGCTTCACCGCGCGGACCCGACAGGATCGACTGGGCATGAGCGAAAGTATCGCGCAGCTGGTCGACCGTGAACGGTTTCAGCAAATAGTCGTGAATGCCGCTGGCGACGAGGTCGCGGTAGAGGCGGACGTCGTTGACCTGCCCCGAGGCGATCACCACCGTGCCCGGCTCGCACACTTCGGCCAGGGCATTGATGTCGTTCAACGGGTCGGCCGACTCCGACAGATCGACGAAAAGGATCGTCGGGCTGGCAGAGACCGACAGCGACTGGACCGCGTTGCGCAGTCCGCCCTTGTTGACCTTTTCCGGCGACCAGCCATGCTCGACCGCAACCGGCCGCAGCATGTCGGCGGTCGCATCATCGCAGACGAAGGCGGTGAAGGGGTCACGCAGACCCGCACGCGCTTGGAACGGAGCGTTCATCACTAGTTGCCCTTCTTCGTATTGAGATCCTGCAAGCCCGTGGTGCCGGTTGGCTTCGCATTGCGGTAGCTGTCGATCGCCTTCATGGCGGCCTCGCCGTCAACCACGCCGCTGCCTTCGCGCCCGTGGACCAGGTCCTCGGGGTTGGCGACCATCGCGGCCAGGTTCGCGTTCACCGAGCAGCCGTAATTGGACATGCTGGCGTTTTCGAGATTGGGCTGCGACGGGACCGACCAGTTCGGGCAATTGGGCACGCTGGCACGGGCCCGGGTGACGACCACCCGAACGGTGCCCGGCTGGATCGCGCCGGCCGTGACCGGTGCGCCGTTGCTGACCAGCATGCCATATTGGCCGGCGATCCGGGCAACGTCGGCCCTCGCATCATTGGCGTACAGACCATCGACATAGATGGAGTCGCCGTAACCAAGTTGCAGCGACCGGAACCAGCCGTCGAGCCGGCCCGCTTCCGATGAGGGAAGCGATCCGCCCGGGGCGGCAAGGTCGAAGGAGTAGTCGGCCCGGGTCACGACCGGAACGTTGACGGCCTCGACGCCGCGCATGGCCTCGGTTGGCCGGTCATGGCTGCAGCCCGCGACCGCGGTGGCGAGAGCCAGGAGTGCGAAATGACGGTACATCGTCTGTCCCTTCCTATGCGCGGGGCGGATCACAGTTTGAACCCGGGGGTTGCCGGCGCGGCGGTTGCCGCGGCAGCGCCGGTGACGGCAGGAGCCGGAGCAACCTGCGCCGGGGCGGGGCCCGACACGCCGGTGTAGCTTTGGCCGCCAATCACCTGCTGACCCGCGGTCGGCACGCGATAGCCGTTGGTCGGCAACGCGAGCTGGTTCGACAGAGGCCGGACCAGATAGGGCGTGACGACGATGACCAGCTCGGTTTCCGCGCGGCGGTACTTGGTCGAGCGGAACAGGGCGCCAAGGATCGGCAGGTCGCCGAGGAACGGCGCTTTGTCGACATTGTTGGTGTTGGCGTTGCGAAGCAGGCCGGCGATCATGAAGCTCTGACCCGAACCAAGTTCCACCGTCGTTTCCGCGCGGCGGGTGGTCAAAGCCGGAACGTCGAACCCGTTGAGTCGGATCGAGCCTTCGTTCGACAGTTCGCTGACTTCCGGACGGACCCGCATCGAGATGCGGCCGTCAGCCAGCACGATCGGCGTGAACGCCAGACCGACGCCATATTGCTTATATTCGATCGTCACCGAACCAAGTGCCTGCGAAATCGGCACCGGGAACTCGCCGCCGGCGAGGAAGCTGGCGGTTTCGCCCGACAGCGCCGTCAGATTCGGCTCGGCGAGGATGGTGACCAGGCCGTCATTCTCGGCGAGGTCGAGCGTCGACAGAATGTCGAGACCAAGCAGCTTGCCGGCGAAGCCAAGCGAAGTGCCGCCCGGTATTACGTTGAACGACTTCGGGATGGCGGCCGTGCTGCCATCCGGCGAAGCAGGCGAACCAAACGTACCAGGATTGCCCTGACCGAGTCCGAACTGGAAGCCGCTGGTCGCATCGCGGGTCAGGATGTTGAAGCCGATCGACCTGATCAGGCTGCGGCTGACCTCGGCAATGCGGACCTTCAACGTGACCTGCAGTGGCGTCGCGGTCTTCAGCCGGTTGACGACGCAGATTTTGCACATCGCGCCTTCTTTCGACATGTCGACGCCGGGATTGAGCTCGCTGGTCGCCAAGTCGATGGCAAACGCCGCATCTTCGGGAGAGGCGACGGTGCCAGACAGGATGGCGCGTTGGCCGACCGTCTGAACCTGGATGTCCGAATCCGGCATCGCGGCCCTGAGCACTTCCCTGATCGAAGGCAGGTTCGAGCTGACGCGGACGTTGGCGCCATAGACGACCGATCCGTCGGCCGCGGTGGCGATGACGGTTGCCTCGCCGAACTCCTTGCCGAACAAATTGATCTGCGAAGGATTGCTGACATAGACGTCGGCAACGCCAGGGTTGGAGGTCCACACGTCCGCGACTTTGCGCGGCAGGCGGATCATCTGACCCTCTCCGACCGATAGCTGGACCTGCGTGCTGGGACGATAAGTCCCGGCAACGGCCGGCTTGGCAGCGACGGGGGTGGCGACGACGGCTGAGCCGAAGCTCAGGGCCAGTGCGGCGAGGGCAGTGCCCAAGCGCGCGCGGCGACGGACGGAGATACGGTTCATCTTAGCGAGCTCCCACCGGAACGACGGTGACACTATTGCCGCGAGCAACGCGAACGCCGGGGCCGGAATAGTTCGACCCATCAGTCGCGCCTTCCTTGCCGGTGACCGCGCGACCCAATGCGGTCGCGAACTTGGTCATTTGGTCACCGGCCTCTTCCGCCGACTTATTTTTGGCGGGGACGCTGCGGCGCTGGAAGCGCGACACATCGCCACCGGTGACATAGGTTGTATTATTGTCCGCCGGGCGGTTGGCGACCGCCAGCAGCATCCGGCGTTCGTCGGCCGGGTTGGTGCCCGCCGGAACCTTGACCTCGCCGGAAGCGACCGCCCGCTCCAGCTCCGCCGTATTGTCGGCGATTGAGCGCAGCGACAGGCTCAGCGAGCCCAGCGTTTGGGCAACGGCAATTTTCTCGGCCAGGCGCGGAGTGGTCTCGACCGTGACGGTGTTGAAGGTCTTGACGATGGTCTTGCCTTCCTCGTCCTTGCTGTCGATCCGCTGGTCGGTGGCGAGCACGCGCAGATTGCGGATGATCGTTTCCGAAACCTTGAGCGGCGGGCCGTCGCCGCCGCCGGCAACGTCCTGGGTCAGCACCATGTCGACCCGGTCGCCCGGGAAGATGAAGCCGGCGACGCCGGTGGTGTTCGACACTGGAACGGTGACTGCGCGCATGCCCGGGCCGAGCGCCGCGGCCAGGAAGCCACGGTCGTTCGGGCCGACCAGTGCACCCTTAGTCAGCGGCTGGCCTGCGGTGACCGGGTTGCGAACAACCGTGCCGAGCAGCTTCTGCAAGTCGGCCTCGGGCGCACCCTCGGTGTAATAGGCGTTCTGCACCAGCTCCTTCGGCCAGGCCTGGAAAGTCAGGCTTTCGGCGTCGATGATGGTGCCGACCGGGAGCGCCTTGCGGGCAACCAGCACTTTCGGGCCGGCCGGAACCACTGGCGCAGCGCTGGCCTGATCGGCCCCCGCTCCGGCGAACATGTTCTTGGCCAAGACAGCGGTGACCACCGCGATGACCAGCGCTCCGACGAGCAGCGCGACTTTCTTGACGTCCATGGCGATTACGCCTCCCCAGTAGGGTCACTCAGTTGCCCAGCGACAATCCGGCAAATTGGTTAAGAAAGCGTTGGGCTAGTAACCACATTCCGCCCACCGCGATGGCGACCCCGTACGGCACCTCCGGACGGTCCGTTTTTTTGCGCCAGCGATGCATGCCAACGACGATCAAAGTGATGAGGCCGCCGGCGATCGACATGATCACTATCAACCTCACCGTGTCGTAGGGCGCGAACAAGAGCGCGAGCGCGCCCGCCAGCTTGACGTCCCCGCCGCCCATCACGTTGAGGTAGAAGGCACCAGCGAACAGCAGGAAGACAATCACGGCCATTGCGACGCGAAGTGTCGCATCGGGCCATAGTGCCACTCCTGACGACCACCAGTAGAGGGGCGCAAGCAAGGCAATGGCGAGATTGAGCCGGTCGGAAATGGTGTAGGTCCGAACGTCGACCACCGCGATCCAAGCGAGCATCGCCGCGAGCAGACCGAGCAGGGCCAGGGTGAATCCGACGTTCATCATGATCGCACCTCTAGACGCCGCGCCTTTCCAAACCGTAACCAAAGCCGCGGATGGAAAAAGTGGATGTCCTGATCGTGGGTGGCGGCATTGCCGGGGCCAGCCTCGCCGCGCGACTCGCGGGCCAGGTTGGCGTGACGATCATCGAGGCGGAGGATCTGTGCGGGCGCCATGCGACCGGCCGTTCAGCGGCCTTCTGGCAAGCAAGTCTCGGCGGCGACACGCCGGAGCGGCGGCTGAGCCTGATGTCGAAGCCCATGTTCGACGCCAATTGGCCTGGCAGCGACACGCCATTGCTGCGGCCTCGAGGGGCGCTTCACCTGACCGGCCCATGCGGCGACAGGTTCGAGGACATTGGCGATTTGGCCGGTGAAGATCGGCCGGTTTTCCTGGAACGGTCCGAGATCGATCGGCTGGTCCCGGGATTGCGCAGTCAATGGACCGGTGCCTGGTACGAAGCGAGCTGCGCCGACATTGAGGTAGCTGCCTTCCACAATGCCTGCCTTCGCGCGGTGAAGCGGCAAGGGGGCCAGATCCGTACCGACGCCGCGCTGCTGTCGGTCCGACGATTATCGAACGGGTGGATGATCGAGACGAGCGCCGGCCCGATCGAGGCGGGTGTGTTGGTCAACGCCGCGGGCGCCTGGGGTGACGAGGTCGCGGACCGGTGCGGAGTTCGGACGATGGGGCTTGAGCCTCGACGCCGGACAGTGGTGCAATTGCGCATCGGCCGTACCGGTCTGCGCGACCTGCCGTTTGTCACCGACAGTCACGAAAGCTTCTATTTCAAAGGCGAGGGGGACAATAGCGTTTGGGTCTGTCCGCTGGACGAAGCGCTGGTCGAACCCTGCGACGTAGCGCCCGAGGAACTGGACGTGGCCAATGCGATCGACCGATTCGAGCGGGCGGTCGATTGGCCGGTCGAGGCGGTCGAGCGCAAATGGGCCGGTCTCCGGACATTCGCGCCCGGCCGCGGAATGAAATTCGGCTTCGACCCCGAGATCGCCGGGTTCTTCTGGTGCGTCGGCCAGGGCGGCATGGGAATCCAGACCGCGCCGGCCGCCTCACTATTGTGCGCAGCGCTGATTGCCGGCGATTCGCTGCCTGGCGAACTCACAGGAATCGACTTCCAGGATTTCGCTCCACGGTCGGTGCGGCGGGCCTAGCGCCTGGCCTCGGCCTCGGCACAGGCAAGCTGATCGGCGCGCTCATTTTCGGGATGGCCGGCGTGACCCTTGACCCAATGCCACTCGATCCTGTGCGGCTCGGACGCGTCCAGCAGGGCCTGCCACAATTCGGCATTTTTGACCGGCTTCCTGTCCGCCGTCTTCCAGCCATTGCGGCGCCAGCCGTGGATCCATTTGGTGATTCCGTCGCGGACGTAGTTGCTGTCGGTCCACAGCTGGACATGGCAAGGCTTCTTGAGCGCGTTTAATGCCTGGATCGCGGCCATCAGCTCCATGCGATTGTTGGTGGTCGGCGACTCGCCGCCCGAAAGCTCCCGTTCCTTGCCGTTGGAACGCAGGACTGCTCCCCAGCCGCCGGGACCCGGATTGCCCTTGCACGCGCCGTCGGTGAAAATCTCGACCTTGGGCAGTTCCGCCATCAGCCAACAAGCTCACGCGGAAGCTTGAACGTCATCCGCTCCGGCTCGTGCTCGCCGATTTCCTCGGTCACGTCGAATCGCTCGGCCAAGGCATCAACCACTTCGCGCACCAGCACTTCGGGGGCGGACGCGCCCGCCGTGAGCCCGAGTGTGCGCGGCATCCCGAGCCAGTCCCAATCGATGTCCGCTGCGCGTTGTATCAGCCGGGCCGGCGCGCCGCTGCGCTCGGCGACTTCGGCCAGACGCAGCGAATTGCTGCTGTTGGGTGCGCCGATCACCAGCATCCTCTCGCAACGCGAAGCAATCATCTTGACCGCGGCCTGGCGGTTGGACGTGGCGTAGCAAATGTCCTCGCTGCGCGGTGCAAGAATGGCGGGGAAGCGGACCAGGAGTGCCTCTACAATCTGCGCTGTATCGTCGACCGACAGGGTGGTCTGGGTGAGGAAGGAAAGGTTTTCGGTGTCGGCCGGCTCCAGAAGCGCCACGTCCTCGACCGATTCGATCAGTGTCATGGTGCCCGCCGGGACTTGTCCGAAGGTGCCGATCACTTCGGGATGGCCGGCATGGCCGATGAACAGGATATGCCGTCCGGCCTCGATCAGCCGCTCGGCCTGGCGGTGAACCTTGCTGACCAGAGGGCAGGTCGCGTCAAGATATTCGAGCCCGCGCGCCTTGGCGGCGGCCGGAACCAACTTAGGCACGCCATGGGCTGAAAATATCACTGGGCGGCCGTCGGGAACTTCGCTCAACTCCTTGACGAACACAGCACCCAGGCCCCGCAGCCGGTCGACCACGAAACGGTTGTGGACGATTTCGTGGCGGACATAGACCGGCGGCCCGAACCGCTCGATCGCCAGTTCGACGATCTTGATGGCGCGGTCGACGCCTGCGCAAAATCCACGCGGTGCGGCGATCAACAGCTGCAGTTCAGGCTTGGGCAAGCTCATCGCCGGCCATGTAAGGCATCGCTTGCGCCCTTTCTAGGCGCTTCCTATGAACGTGCCGCACTCGTGATCCGATCTCGATCAAAGGAACTAGTCATCGTGAAGCGTCGCCTTATTGCCCTTGCCCTGGTTCTTCTGACGGCGGCCTGCTCGAAAGAAGGCGAGATCGCCGAAGGCGGCATCTATGTTACGCGCTCGGTCTGTCCGCAGGTCGGCATTCCCGCCGCCACCGGCGACATCACCTTGTTCAACCCGGCGAATCGTACCGATGCGGCGGCGCTGGACGTCTCGGCAGCGATGACCAACCTTCGTTCGACCTGCGACGACAGCGGCGCCAACGTCGTTTCGACGGTGACATTCGACGTTGTGGCAACGCGCCGCGATGCTACCGAGGCTCGATCCGTCGTCCTGCCTTATTTCACCGTGGCCATGCAGGGCGGGACCCAGGTAGTGGCGAAGCGGCTGGGCAATGTCGGGCTGAACTTCGCCGCCGGCAGCATTCGCGCCCAGACCTCGGGCCAGGCGACGATCCAGGTATCCCGCTCGGTCGCGACGCTGCCCGAGGAGACCCGGCGGGAGCTGACCCGGAAGCGCAAGGCGAGCGATCCCAGCGCGTCGATCGATCCGCTGTCCGATCCCCAGATCCGCGACGCCGTCGCCCGGGCGACGTTCGAGCATCTGATCGGCTTTCAGCTGAGCCAGGAACAGCTGCGCTACAACGCCACGCGCTAGGGTCCGGACCCTAATTGACTCCATCGCCCGGGGCGGCCACAGCGGCTCCGTCATCCGCGGTTTCGGCCGCGGGAGGCGCGCACGGGAGAGTGTGACGCAAGTCGCCGCCGAAGGAGCAACCGCCCCCGGAATCTCTCAGGCACCAGGGACCGCGCGCGCCGAGACAGTCTGGAAAGTGCTCCAGCAGGAGCCACCGAAGGGGCAAAGCTCTCAGGTGCCGCGACAGAAGGGGGCTCGAATCAACAACGTGTGGGTTACCCCATGCGATGGCTTTCGAGGACGAGCGGCGTGACTGAGACGATCGAACAACTGGACATATTGCCGCTGGACGGGTGGCACCGCGCTCGAAGCGGGCGGATGGTGCCGTTCGCCGGCTATGAGATGCCAGTCCAGTATGAAGGCATCATGGCCGAGCATTTGTGGACCCGCGAGCATGCCGGCCTGTTCGATGTCAGCCATATGGGCCAGTTGATTTTCCGGGGGAACGAGGTCGACCAGGCGCTTGAGACGCTCCTGCCTGGCGAACTGATTGCGCTCAAGGACGGGCGGCTGCGCTATTCGATGCTGCTGGCCGAGGATGGCGGCATCATCGACGATCTGATGGCGACGCGGCGCGGCGACCATTTTTACCTGGTGGTCAACGGCGCGACCAAACATGGCGACATCGAGCAGCTTCGGTCACGGCTTCCAGCCAGCGTCGAACTCGATCATTTGGAGACGCAGGCGCTGCTGGCGCTGCAGGGTCCGGAAGCGGCCTCCGTTCTCGAAACGTTTATTCCTGGTGTCGGCGACCTCAGCTTCATGCAGGGCGCCGCGTTCGACTGGAACGGCAAGCCGCTGTGGATCAGCCGGTCGGGCTACACCGGCGAGGACGGGTTCGAGATTTCGATTGCCGGCGGCGACGCCGAGGCGCTGGCCGATGCGCTCACCTCCGACTCGCGGGTCAGGCCGATCGGGCTCGGCGCGCGCGATTCGCTGCGGCTCGAGGCCGGCCTGCCGCTCTATGGACATGACCTCGATTGCGGCACGACGCCGGTGATGGCCGATTTGACCTTCGCGCTGGGCAAGCGCCGCCGCGCGGAGGGCGGGTTTGCCGGCGCGCCGCGGATTATGGCCGAGCTCGACAGTGGCCCGGCACAGAAGCGGGC
>Ga0157380_10004001_pt1 | contig 10175 bp, 9 predicted proteins | sample S35metaG_FD_119757 | JGI IMG/M metagenome (GOLD analysis project Ga0157380, IMG submission 119757) | Switchgrass rhizosphere microbial communities from Kellogg Biological Station, Michigan, USA - S3-5 metaG | ecosystem: Host-associated > Plants > Roots > Rhizosphere > Soil | place: USA: Michigan...
GAGCTTTTGAGAAGAATATTTGAAAATGCCTTTCAGCTGTTGTTTATACATCTTTTCCAGGCTGGAATGATAGGCATAAAGGCCGAGCACAAATACCAATTTAATCAACAGCCATCTCCCCGTTGGTTCGAACAGTACTTTATTCCATCCATAAAAAAACATAACTGTAGGCCCAAGAATTAGTGTTAGAATAGCTGAAGGCACAGTAATTCCTACCCAAAGTCTCTTCATCATTATCCCGAATTGCTTTTGAAGAATAGACTTTGCGGGTTCTTCTTTTTCATTTGCTTCTGCGTTGTAAATAAACAGGCGAACAATATAGAACATACCGGCAAACCAGGTAACAACAAAAATGATATGAAGAGCCTTTAGGTAAGCGTACATTAGTTAAATGTAAAATGAAGAAAGCAAAATGAAGAATGTAAAAAATTTGCTGACAGCCTTTTTCATTTTTACATTTCGAGAAGCATCTCGGTATTTCCCGCCGCATACTCCCTTATCCATTTCGCCATGGTTTCTATCCAAAGCGGGTGCACATTTAAGCAGGGAATCAATTCAAACTTTTCGCCGCCTGCATGCATAAAAGACTCCTTACCTTCTTCGGCAATTTCCTCCAATGTTTCTAAACAATCACTTACAAAAGCAGGGCAAACTATCAATAATTTTTTTACTCCTTCTTTAGGTAATTCTTCAAGGCGTTTAGCTGTATAAGGCTGCAACCAGGGATCACGTCCCAAACGGGATTGAAATGAAAACCCCCATTTATCCTCGGGTATGCCTAATTGTTTTACCATTTCCTTTGTAGTAGTCCAACATTGATGGCGATAACAATAGTTGTGCGCTTCAGAAGGCACTTCGCAACAATTATCCACTTTTAAACAGTGTTTCTTAGTGGGGTCACATTTTAAAATATGTCTTTCTGGTATACCGTGATAGCTAAATAAAACCTGGTCGTATGCCTGGTTTAAATAAGGTTTAATACTTTCTCCAAGGGCATTTAGGTATTCTGGTTGGTTATAAAATGGTTTAATAAAAGTGAGCTTGAATTTATAGCTTCCTTTTTTATGCTGCTCTTTTGCATATTCTACGGCTGTCTCATAACTGCTCATAGCATAGTGTGGATACATAGGAACAAGAACTACTTCTTCCAGTTCTGGGTTCTTTTGCAATAGTTCGTCGTAAGCCTGTTTTGGAGATGGATTACCATAACGCATTGCAATAACAACTGCTTCTCCCAGCTCTTTTTTCAACGCATCCCTTTGTTGTTTACTTATAAAAATTAGCGGAGAACCTTTTTCACTCCATATAGATTGATAAGCTTTGGCAGAATTTGACGCTCGCCACGGTACAATAATTCCTTTGACCAATAAGGCACGCAGTAACCAGGGTTTATCAATTACCCTTTCATCCATTAAAAATTCGTCAAGATATCTTTTTACATCTTTTACTTCAGTCGAATCTGGTGAACCAAGGTTCATTAATACAATAGCTCTATTCATTATTTCTTTAATGTTGGCAAAGTAACTACAACTAGCGCAACAAAAAGATCAATTGAAATTTGTCAATTTACAACATGATAAAAATCATAGTCTTAAATGACACATCAATGACATAACTTTTCTGCCATTCGGGACACCAAAACTATTTTTGCATTGCGATTTTGAACCGGAATGAATGGACAATCACTACCATAAAAATATTTCGAATTTCTTCATTGCAGGCATTAACTACAAAAAGTCGGACGCCTGCACCCGTGGACAGTACGCCATTAGTAATGAGCAGTATAAAGCGCTTCTGCACGATGCATCCCTGGCGGGGTTAAATGAAATTTTTGTAATCTCCACCTGTAACCGAACTGAAATCTATGGCTTTGCGCATAACAGCAATCAATTAATTCAATTGCTTTGTTCCCAAACTGTAGGCTGTGCAGAAACATTCAAAAAACTTGCTTATATAAAATCCGGCGAAAAAGCCGTCGAACATTTATTTAATGTATCAGCAGGATTAGATTCGCAAATTTTAGGCGATTATGAAATTGTAGGTCAAATAAAAACAGCAGCTAAATTTTCTAAGGAACATGGCTTTATTGGCGCCTTTACAGAGCGATTGGTAAATGCTGTTTTACAGGCTTCCAAATTAATTAAGAACAATACAGGATTAAGTGGCGGCACTGTTTCGGTTTCTTTTGCTGCAGTTCAGTTCATTCGTACTACAGTTAAAAATTTTTCGTCTAAAAATATTTTGCTTTTGGGTGTCGGCAAAATTGGGCTCAACACCTGCAAAAACCTGGTAGATTATTTAGAAAATACGAATATCACTCTAATAAATCGTACCGAAGAAAAAGCAACTAAACTTGCTGCCGAATTGGGGTTGAAATTTGCTCCTTTAACTAATCTTTCAAAAGAAATAAGAAAAGCAGAAATTATTTTAGTAGCAACCAATTCCCCTGAGCCCACCATTTTAAAGTCGCATTTAGCAGGTGAAGATGAAAAACTAATTATTGATCTTTCTATACCATATAATGTCGAGGCTGGAGCACGTGCATTGCCCAATGTATGTATTATAAATGTGGATGAGTTATCAAAATTGAAGGATGAGACTCTGAAAAAAAGAGAAGCCGAAGTACCGAAGGCCAAGGTTATCATCAAAGAAATACAGGAAGAATTTATTGAATGGCATCAAATGCGCCGCCATGTTCCTTTATTAAAGGCTGCCAAATCAAAATTGAACGAGATACATAACCATCCGTTTTCAATTACCTCCAATTGTTGTGCAAAAGAAGCCGAGATCCGTATTCAAAGAGTAATTAATGATATGGCTTCACGCATTAGAACACAAAACCAGGGTGCCTGTCATTATATTGAGGCAATCAACAGCTTTATGACCACAGGTTCCAAAAATTAATATGCAGAAGCTTATTCGCATTGGTACCAGAGATAGCCAATTGGCTGTTTGGCAGGCTACATTGGTACAAAATCTTTTGAAAGATTCTGGTGTTTCTTCGGAACTGGTTTATATAAAAAGTGAAGGTGATATTGATACCGTAACACCTTTATATGCACTAGGCGTACAAGGCATTTTTACAAAAACATTAGATGCTGCATTATTAAGCAATCGTATAGATATTGCTGTGCACTCTATGAAGGACGTGCCCACGCAATTGGCAGAAGGAATTCAACAAGCCGCCGTGCTAAAAAGAGCTTCGTATAAAGATGTTTTCGTTTTTAAGGGAGATCGCGACCACATTGAACATGAATTAGGAACAGAAAATGGAAAATGGAAAATAGAAAATTCAGAGATTAATAATTCGTCATTAATTCAACATTCAAAATTTATTATCGCTACCAGTAGCATTCGTCGTATTGCTCAATGGCTGAATCGTTATCCTAATCACACTATTGAAAATTTAAGAGGGAATGTAAACACCCGGTTACGAAAAGTAAAAGAACAAAATTGGGATGGAGCCATATTTGCAGCGGCTGGCCTGGAGAGAATCAATCTCCGCCCCGAAAAGTCGATTAACCTTGATTGGATGTTACCTGCCCCTGCCCAGGGAGCTATCATGATTGTTTGCAGGGAAAAAGATGGATTTGCTTTTGAAAGCTGCAATATTTTTAACGATGAACACACCGCACTCTGTACAAAAATTGAAAGAGACTTTTTGAATACCTTGATGGGAGGATGCTCCACACCCATCAGCGCTTTGGCCCAGGTGATAAATAGTAAAGTTGTTTTTAAAGGAAATATTTGCAGTCCGGATGGCAAAACAAAAGTTGGAATTGAAAATGTAGTGTTGGAACGAGCCGAAACTGCCGGCGTTCGATTGGCAAATGAATTATTGACACAACCTTCTGCCTCTAAAATTGTTCAGGATATACGCTATGCAAAAAATTAGACTGAACATATTGAGCACTCGTCCGTTAAACAAGCAAATAATTGAAGATGCAGCAGAACAAAATATATTCATTGATTGCATTTCCTTTATTGAAACAGAGCCTATAGCAAATAAAGAAGTAAAAGAAAAAATAGGAAAACTTTCAACCGAAAAAATTACCGCCGTTTTTACAAGTATGAATGCGGTGGAAGCCGTTAAAGAAAATCTTGCATCAAAACCTGAATGGCGTATTTTTTCTATCGGTCAAACAACTAAAGAATTAGTTGCTGATTTTTTTGGGCCAGAAAATATTGTCGCAACGGCAAATGATGCCAATACTTTAGCTGATGTCATTATTGAAAAGGATGCAAAAGATATTTTTTTCTTTTGTGGAGATCAACGAAGAGATGAATTACCCCAAAAATTAAAATTAAAAAATATTAATCTCGAAGAGGTAATAGTGTACCACACTATTATCGCAGCACATAAGATTTCGAAGGATTACGATGGCATTTTATTTTATAGCCCGAGCGCTGTGGAAAGCTTTTTTTTAGTAAATACTATTAATGAAAATGCTGTTCTTTTTGCCATTGGTTATACTACATCCAATGCTTTAAAGAAATTTATAAAAAACAAAATAATAATAGCAGAGCAACCGGGCAAAGAGGCATTGGTAAAAAAAATGGTTGAATACTTCAGCATACAAAAACAGGTGAATTAAATGAGCGAATTAAAAAACGATTTATTGTTAAAGGCTTTGAGAGGAGAAAAAGTTGAACGTCCTCCTGTATGGATGATGCGCCAGGCGGGACGGTATTTACCTGATTATATTAAGATAAGGGAGAAATATGATTTTTTCACCCGCGTACAAACACCAGAATTAGCAGCAGAAATAACCTTACAACCTGTCGACCAGGTAGGCGTAGATGCGGCTATTATATTTTCCGACATTTTAGTAATTCCACAAGCTCTGGGTTTAGAAGTGCAGTTGGAAGAAAATAAAGGACCTGTATTACCCAAAGTAATAAAGACGCAGGACGACATTAATGCTTTGCAGGTTGAAGGAGCCGCGGAGCGTTTATATTATGTAATGGATGCACTTTCATTGACAAAAAAAGAACTGAATGGTCGTGTTCCGCTCATTGGTTTTGCAGGCGCTCCATGGACTATTTTATGCTACATGATTGAAGGTAAAGGCAGTAAAACGTGGGACAAAGCAAAACAATTTGCCTACACCCAACCATTGCAGGCACACCAGTTGCTACAAAAAATTACTGATGCAACAATCGAATATTTAAAAGCACAAATAAAAGCAGGCGCAGATACAGTACAAGTATTTGACAGTTGGGCGGGAACTTTAAGCCCTGGAGATTTTGAAACCTTTGCACAACCTTATCTTATAAAAATATCAGATGCCGTTAGTAAAGATGCTCCTGTAATTCTTTTTCCTAAAGGCAGTTGGTATGCATTAAAAAAATTAAGCAACAGCAGTGCATCGGGCATTGGTCTTGATTGGAATATTGCACCTCAAATGGCAAGAGAGCTGGCGGGCAAAACAACGTTACAGGGAAACTTTGACCCCGCAAAATTATTAGCACCTATACCTCAAATAAAAAAATGGGTAAAGGAAATGATTGATGGGTTTGGTGTGCAAAATTATATTGCCAATCTTGGCCATGGAATTACGCCCAATGTTCCCGTTGATCATGCAAAGGCTTTTGTGGAAGCGGTGAAGGAGTACAACTTATGAATTTAGAATTTTGAGTTATGAATTTTACATTCATGATTCATGATTCCATAACTCTTAAAATGAGTATCAAAGAAAGCTGGATAGAATACATACATGATTTGCAAAATCGCATTTGCTCCGCATTAGAAAACTGCGATGGCAAGGCAAAATTTTTTGAAGATGCCTGGGAACGGCCAGAAGGTGGCGGCGGCAAAACAAGAGTTATAACCAACGGAAATGTTTTTGAAAAAGGTGGTGTAAATACTTCAGTTGTATTCGGACCGGTTACAGATGCCATGCGCAGCCAGTTAAAGATTAATGGAGATAATTGGTTTGCTTGTGGTCTTTCGTTAGTTGTTCATCCGCTCAATCCCTTTGTTCCAACCGTACATTGCAATTACCGCATGTTTGAACTATATAATGAAAAAGGGGATGTGCTGGACCGTTGGTTTGGTGGCGGAACAGACTTAACCCCCTATTACTTATTTGAAGAAGATGCGAAGCATTTCCATCAGACCTATAAGAATGTTTGCGACCAATATGATGCTTACTTCTATCCAAAATTTAAAAAAGAATGCGATCAATATTTTGTAAACTGGCATCGTAATGAGGAGCGACGTGGTATTGGTGGAATATTTTACGATTATCAACGGGCAAATGAAACTAAGGATATAAATTTTTGGATGAACTTTGGGAAAGCATGCGGCAATGCATTTATAGAGGCCTATATACCTATTGTAGAAAAGAGAAAAGCTGTCACCTACAATGAAGAACATAAATATTGGCAGGAAATCCGTCGAGGCCGTTACGTAGAATTTAATTTAGTGCATGACCGTGGTACTTTATTTGGATTAAAAACAAATGGAAGAATCGAAAGCATATTAATGAGCCTGCCACCTACGGTACGCTTTGAATACAACTATCAACCCCAACCAGATACTGAAGAAGATAAGTTATTACAAGCCTGTCTTCATCCTAAAGACTGGGTATAATTAAAAATGTAAAAGCAAAAAAGAATTACGGTTTCAATTTTTCATTTTTTAATTTTCAATATGATTTTACAAAGACGCAATAGAATATTAAGATCTAATCCTTCAATTAGAAGCCTTATCGCTGAAACTCATTTAACCCCCAACGATTTTATTGTTCCACTCTTTATTGATGAAGGTGATAATATACAAACAGAAATAGCTTCCATGCCCAACTACTATAGAAGAAGCTTAGACTTGACGGTGAAAGAAATAAAAGAACTTTGGAGCATGGGTATCAAAAGCGTTTTACTCTTTATTAAATGTAAGGATGAATTAAAAGTTAATACTGGCAAGGAAGCGTGGAATAAAAATGGTTTAATGCAGCGTAGTATTCAAGCTATAAAAGATGCAGTACCGGGAATGTATGTAATGACCGATGTTGCACTCGACCCTTTTTCTTCTTATGGTCATGATGGAATTGTAAAAGATGGAGAAATTATAAATGATGAAACCGTGGATGCATTAGTTAAAATGAGCGTGAGCCATGCTGAAGCTGGTGTAGATATGGTGGCACCAAGCGATATGATGGATGGCCGGATTGGTGCCATACGAGAAGGATTGGAACAAAACGGTTTTATAAAAGTGGGCATCATGTCGTACAGCGCTAAATATGCTTCATGCTTTTACGGACCGTTTAGAGATGCATTAGATTCAGCCCCTGGATTCGGTGATAAAAAAACTTACCAAATGGATTATGCGAATCGACTGGAAGCGATTAAGGAAGTTATGATGGATGTGGAAGAGGGTGCAGATATTGTTATGGTAAAACCTGCCCTTTCATATCTTGATATTATCCGGGAAGTAAAGAACAGTGTTGAGGTACCCGTAAGTTGCTATAATATAAGCGGGGAGTATGCCATGATAAAAGCAGCTGCCAAAATGGGATGGATCGACGAAAAAAAAGCAATTATTGAAACCTTGACCTCTATGAAAAGAGCGGGTGCCGATTTGATTGCTACTTATTTTGCAAAAGATGCTGTGAAACTGATTAATTAACCAGGGAAATAATATACTAAAGAGATATTCATTGAGCGATATGAACATTACTAAAAGTCAAAAACTTTTTGAAAGAGCACAAGATTCTATTCCGGGTGGAGTAAACTCGCCTGTCAGAGCTTTTAAAAGTGTAGGTGGTACACCAATCTTTATCAAAAAAGCAAAAGGTGCTTATTTATATGATGAAGACGGAAACAAATATTTAGATTATATCAATTCGTGGGGCCCGATGATATTGGGCCATGCATATGAACCAGTGGTAAAAGCCATCCAGGATAAAGCGTTAGATTCAACTTCTTTTGGAGCACCTACAGAATTGGAAGTAGAAATGGCGGAACTTATCAAAAGCATGGTGCCTAATGTAGACTTAATCAGGATGGTGAGCAGCGGAACAGAAGCATGTATGAGTGCAATTCGTTTGGCAAGAGGTTATACAGGGAAAAATAAGATCATAAAATTTGAAGGATGTTATCATGGTCATGCGGATTCCTTTTTAGTAAAGGCCGGTAGTGGCGTGGCCACATTTAATATACAAGCAGTACCTGGGGTAACGAATGGTGTATCAGCGGATACATTAACTGCTCCGTATAATGATTTATATGCAGTACAGAAAATTGTAGCTAAACATGAAATTGCCGCAATTATCATTGAACCTGTAGCCGGCAATATGGGTTGTATTCTGCCTGAACCTGGTTTTCTTGAAAACCTTCGCCAAATATGCACGGATGAAAAAATCGTCCTGATATTTGATGAAGTAATGACTGGCTTTAGATTAGCACAAGGTGGAGCACAGGAACGATTAAAAATTGATGCTGATTTATTAACCTATGGAAAAGTAATCGGTGCAGGAATGCCTGTGGGTGCCTTTGCCGGAAAAAAGCAAATCATGGAACATATATCTCCACTTGGGAATGTTTACCAGGCAGGAACTTTAAGCGGTAATCCTTTGGCTATGATTGCAGGTTATACTTTATTAAAAGAATTAAAAAACAATCCTGGCATTTATAAGGAGCTTGAGGACAAAGGAAAATATCTAAAAGACGGTTTGCAAAAAACGTTTGAAGAGGCAGCCATCCCTTTTGTTATTAATCAAATAGGTTCTATGATTTCTGTTCACTTCAGTGAAAAACCCGTAACCGATTTTGCATGTGCATCTGCAGCAAACAATACTTTATTTAATAAATTTTTTCACGCAATGTTAAACCGCGGGATTTATTTACCTCCATCTGCGTTTGAAAGCTGGTTCCTGAGTAACGCATTAAGCAAAGAAGATTTAGATAATACAATTAATGCTGCGAAAGAAAGTTTAAAAGAAATTTCTAACTAATTGTAGGCACAATTTGAAAACAATTAATCTAAGAATTGCAGTCCCTGCTGAATAGAAAAATTGGAGTACAAGTGAGTGACACAACAAAAGCGATAGTAGCAATGCGGCTTAGTGCAAAAAGAAACTAATAATTCCCACCAGTATCAGCACAGCACCACTTATGCGCTTTTCATTATGCTCTATAAATTGAGCAGGTAAAAGATTCACCCCTGTAAAGCCAAGGTTAACCAATAACAAAATACCACCAATGCTAACAATTGCATAAATAAAAGCCATTAATGTGACTGTGCCCATTCCGTAAACACCCGCAGAAAGAAATAGGCTTTCTACCTCAAGACATGGAGATAGAAACATCATCACAATAAATATAAAGATCCATTTCCTTTTGGAGCGCTTAAATGCAGCCACATCTTTTTGCTCGCTATGGTGATGGTGCGGAAGATTGACGGTGAAATAAATTAATCCGAAAACAATCAGCAATACAGCAGATACTAAATAAATAATCTTTCCATATTCTTCCTGTAATTCTTTTCCTATAAAACCAAGCACCATTCCCAGGATCACCGTTCCGGTAACATGCGCTAATGCGGCTAAAAAAGTCACAGACGTAACTTCCCTTTGCTTCCAACCCTCGGCCCTGGCAACGGCAACAAGTGGAAGCCAATGATTAGGGATAAGAGCATGAACAATGGCTAATAAAACAGTACCGGTAATTACACTAAACATGAGGAACAATGGAAAATGTAAAATTTAAAACTAATCTAAACCTCATTTTACATTTAATATTTACATTTTTAAGAGATCCCTTACCGGAATAAGAGTTCACACGGCTTCAAGCCGGTGTGCTTTTTAAATGCTGTAGAAAAATGGGAAATCGATGAATAGCCTAAAAGCAAGGCAACGTCTGTAACACTCATTCCTTTTTCGTACAATAAATATTTTGCATGCTCCATCCGCTGGCTTTGATAAAAATCGAAAATAGTAGTGCCAAACATTTCTTTGAATCCTTTCTTCAAATAACATTCGTTGATGGCTACTTTGCGACTAAGCTCTTTGATTGTTATTGGCTCACCAATATGTTGAATTAATATCTCTCTTGCTTTTATTACTTTATCCCGATCTGCTTCATTTGCTAAAAACTTACAGGTAACGGTATCTATTTCTTTTTCACCAAGCATGCAGTCCAATCCATATAATAACAACATTTGAGTTTGAGCA
>Ga0157380_10004002_pt1 | contig 10174 bp, 10 predicted proteins | sample S35metaG_FD_119757 | JGI IMG/M metagenome (GOLD analysis project Ga0157380, IMG submission 119757) | Switchgrass rhizosphere microbial communities from Kellogg Biological Station, Michigan, USA - S3-5 metaG | ecosystem: Host-associated > Plants > Roots > Rhizosphere > Soil | place: USA...
ATAGCGCAGAGGTTAACTTCTAATCCCCCGCCCTGTGCCATTTGCTAAAGGAGTTGTGATGGCTGAGCCCAAGCAAGAGAGTCTCGATAAAATGTGGAAGTATGTGAAGGGCTATGCGGACAAGAGCGGGACGACCATGCATCCCATGCCCGCAGTCACCGAAGCCGTAGTCAAAGGCCTTGCGATGCACATGGACGAGCTGGGCAAACCCCTCTGTCCCTGCAACTTCTACAAGGATAAACCGGCAGAAGCAAAACTCCGCCGCTGGATGTGCGCCTGCGACGAAATGCAGATTTACAAATACTGTCACTGTCTGTTATTTGTCCGTGAAGACGGCTTGCCGATCACGGAATATCTCCCGGAAGGCCACGAAGGGCGGGAAGTGTACGGAATCGTCACCGATCCAACTCCTGACAAAGGCCGCGCCCTCAAACACAAGGCCGTTGCCGGACCGATACCCTCGGACGGAACGCCGCCGGCGTCCTCACCGACATCCTAACGACCATGCCATTGCGCAACCAGCTTTTGTGCGCCGCAGTTTTTCTACTCATAGTAGGAATCCTTTTTGTCGACAACATACGGGCTGCCGAGCCTGGCAACACGCTTCTTGCCAAGACAGCACCACCCCCAATCCTGAACGAAAGAGACCTACTCGCCTACAAGCAGAAGGGAAAAGGTACTTTAGCCGGCCAAGCATTTCTTGTTTCTCCCTCCGGAAAGGCCATTACCCAAGCAGGCGCTCCAGTCCATCTCATCCCCAGCACTCCCTACACACGTTATTGGTTCGACCACAACGTCCGAACCACATCCTGTTCAGAGACAGACACCCCTGCCTCTCCTGAAGCCGCCGTAGCTCCACGCGTTCAAACCAACTGCTCACAGGAAGCACTGACTCGGCTTCAGGCGGAAAAGCGGTTGGTTCCTTATATCCGCACCACCAGAGCCAACCCAACCGGACATTTCTGGTTCACCAAAATCCCCGCCGGGCGCTACTACCTTGTCGGCTTGATCAAAGAAGGATCGGGAGCCCGAAAAGAAGAACAACTAACAGGCCTAGCCTGGCTGACCATCGAGCTCGACGCAGGTGAGAAAGTCACGAATCTCGTGGTCACTGACTGCAAGAGCAATCTTTGCTGAAGCTCTTCAAGTAACCAACTTTTTCGCTCTCCTCATCCATTTGACTAAGTGACGAGGCCGCTTTATGACGCCAAGAGAGATGGATGTCTGTGGGGTCAAAAGCAGTTCTTTTTGACCCTGGCTTCAGCAATCAAACCGTGGGTCATTGCCTTCTGGTATCTTTAGAATATCTTGCTCAAAATAGCTTGGCTGGATAGCATAGCGATATGTAAAAGCCCCTGGTCTCCATCGTTCTCTGCCCAGTCGTTCTATTAACATCAGAAATCGTGTTCGCAGTAACAGTTTTGTTGATGCGGCTGAAAACCGTGCGCTCCTTCGAATCCATTCATGTCGAGCGCAAGCAGCTCTTTCGCCATTCTATTGTGGTCGCCATCGCCTTTCTGGTCGTTGCTGCCGTGGCGCTCATCATCCGGAATAACGCATGAATTTGGGGAAACGGGGACATGCTGAATTCCCGCTGGTGACCACTCAGTCTTCGTGACAACAATTCAGAGCGTCCCTTTAAACTTCTTTTCCTATTTGCTCACGCAAACGCCAAACGTCCTTTTGGCTCAGGAATTGGGCGGCCAAGATCTTTCGCTGTTTCGATCCATTCATGGATGACGGTTTCCACGTTCGCCAAAGCTTCTTGGTATGTGGCCCCATCTGCCGCACAGCCCGGCAATTCAGGCACTTCGGCGATAAATGCCTGATCGTCCTTACTCCAATAGATGATCACTTCATACTTACTCATTCACATTACCTCCCAACTTATGCTGAAGAATCACCTGACGAATCTGCTTCACCTGATAGGGTTTGGCATTGGAACCTTTGGGCTGTAGATTCAAAATCTCTTCGACCCCTGATTTCGTGAAAATATGATGGCTCCCTCGAACTCGTTCTTGAAACCCTAACTGCACCAGTAAATGCCGCAGCCCTTCGAAGGGAATATTGGCGTCCGATGTCCCACGCAAAACACGTTCGAGAAGTTTATCTGATCTAGTCACTCAGTTTTCTGACCATCTAAAGAAACGGTTCGATGTTCTGTACCGGGACAAATTCTAAAACTGTCCTATTCATCCTGTCAAAACATCCAGCCTTGGAGCCTCTCCCATGACTGCAAAGCCGACGAAACATTTTCAGTTATCTTCTTCTCCTTCTCACAACTCGTGAAGGGGTGACGGGATGGGCGGGTCAGCTTCCTTGCGCACGTCGAACGAGGGCCTTCTGAGGCCGCGCGTTCCGCGAGCAAGGAGGGCTCTCCTCATTGCCAACCACTCACATCATATCCCTTATCAAACAAACATCGGACTACCGCATCGCCGTATGGAGGGTCCGGATCGAGCGGTCTATAGGCCCCGCCCACTGACCCAATGATGACTCCAAGCGTGGCTCCGACCGCTGCCCCAATCGTCACACCCGGCACTCCCCCAACGATTCCACTCGTCGCCCCTACCGCGGCGCCAGCAATCAGACCCAGTCCAGCTCCGGCTGCCACGTTGCCACTTCGATTGCTGGTGCCCGGCTTCAGCCCGGCCGCCTCGGCCTTTTTTTGACAATCCGCAACATCGAGCTTCGCCGCCTCCCGCCCCTGCAACTGCAACTTCGCGTTCGACCGCAACATCGGTTCCGGTCCCCCCGCACAGGCCACAAGACTCATTCCTAGGACTAACAACACCCCGTACCGCCACATCAACGACGACACCGACAGTTCTTTTCAGTCATCTTCCCCTCCTCCTACCAACTCGTGACGCGACCGTGTCCACACTTCTTATACTGTCGCTCTCTCAGGTCTCACAGCCAGGGCAATCCCGACTGCGGCCGTCGAACGAGCACCTTCTGAGCGTGCGCGTTCCGGGAGCAAAGGGATGCCCTGGCTGCCAGACCCTCCCCCTCATTGCCAGCCACTCACCTCATACCCCTTCTCTTGGAGACACCGATTGACGAAATTCGTATAGGCCTGATTCGGTTGAGACGATCCCGACTCCCTAAACAAGCCCATGAGAAATCCCCACACCGCCCCGGTTGCGGCTCCGATCATGGCACCGGTGCCTGGAGAGCCTGAAATGGCTCCGCCGACCGCCCCTGCTGCAGCACCGACTCCGCCACCAACTGCCGTGTTTGTCGCCACACGACCGGCCTTCCCGCCGCTTTCCTCAGCTCCTGCCGATTTCGCCAACTGTTTACAGGACTCGATGTCTTGCTCCGCTGTCTCTTTTCCCACGGACTGAAAATGCGCATTGGGATACAGGATAGGCCGTGCAGTCGAACAGCCGGCGAGTAACAATGATCCCACGATGATCCACACTACTTTGTGCATCCTAACTTCGCGAGCCCTTTCTGACTTCCGAGGTTCAAACGAGCCATCACCAGTTGCGCGGTGGCCCCTTTCACGAGAACACGTTTATGCCGGCCGCTCGCACCGGAATGAATACGCACCGACGAAGCGGGAATCGATAATTGACGTGCGAGAAACCGAATCAATTCATCATTGGCTGCTCCATCAACCGGTGGGGCAGCCACTCTGATCTTGATCGCATCGCCGTGAATACCCACGCACTCCGTGGTAGAAGCTCTAGGTTGGATATGAACGGTAAGGATCGCTCCGTCCTTGGTGTCCTGCACAATCAACGAGTTCATCCGTGACAGGAATCAACAACGACGGGATCAGAAGATGGCCTTCACCAATTCCAGAATACTGCGCTGCATATCGGGATCGTCAGTGATCGGGCGGGCAATTGCGACATCACAGGCTCGATCGGTCGCCACGCCTTGCCGGATAAGTGTCCCGGCGTAGATCAGCAATCTGGTGCTGACCCCTTCTTCCAAACCATGATTCTTGAGGTTCCGCACCTTTCCACCGAGTTTGACCAGACTGGCCGCAAGATCACGGCTGACTCCCGCTTCCCGCTCGACCACAGTCGTTTCGACGTCAGGCGCCGGATAGTCGAACTCAATCGCCATGAAGCGCTGCTTCGTGCTTTGCTTCAAATCTTTGAGCACGCTCTGATACCCGGGGTTATAGGAAATCACCAGGAGGAAGTCGTCGGCTGCTTCGAGAATCTGGCCTTTCTTTTCAATCGGCAGGAATCGGCGATCGTCACTCAGGGGATGGATGATGACCGTCGTGTCCTTCCGAGCTTCGACGATTTCGTCCAAATAGACAATTGCGCCATGCTTCACGCCGAGCGTCAGCGGCCCATCGACCCACACCGTCTCTTGGCCCTTGAGCAGATACCTCCCCACGAGATCGGAGGCGGTGAGATCTTCGTGGCACGCCACGGTAACCAAGGGGCGACCAAGCCGGTAGGCCATATGCTGGACGAATCGGGTTTTCCCACACCCGGTCGGCCCCTTGAGCATGACCGGCATCTTGCTGTTCGCCGCGATCGTGAACAACCCGATCTCGCCACGAACCTCCGCGTAGAACGGCTCCTGTGCGATTCGATAGTGCCCGATGTCGAGTTCGCGTCCTTGCTGCATCGCTCTGTCTCTCTGGTCTACCTCGTCTATGTGGTCTATCTGGTTCAGTGCAGCCACGATAAACGGAACCGAGGCCGAAGATCAAGCGATCCGGTTGGGATAACCGGATACTGCCGAGCAGGCTCCGAAAAAACTATGTGGCTCGCAAGAACCTCTGTGGCCTGCACATATCAAGGCAACTGGACAACGCTCCCGCAAGATGTTCAAAAAGGCCGTCCGGCAAGGCCGCAGCCGATGAAAGCACCGGAGGCGTAGCATTCCACACCCGCCCACCCCAAGCTGCCAAGACAGCTTGTTCTCCGAGTGGGCTACGTCGAGGATGCTTTAGAGGCGAGAACGACGCATGGGAAAAGGTGCGTCTCGGCGCGCCAGGGTCGGGCGGGTGAGAAAAGGACTTTTTCAGCATCTTGCTATGCGGCTTTCACGCTGTCCAGCACCTCTCGCACTTTTTTCGCCAGCACGGGGGGAGAAAAGGGCTTCGGTAGGAACCCGTTCTGGCGGCTCACGCCGCCTTGGTCAAACACCGGGTGATCCGGATACCCCGACATGTAAAGCACTTTGATCTCTGGCCGAACGGTCAGGATCTTTTCCGCGACTTCAGGCCCGCTCATTTGTGGCATGACGACATCCGTCAACAATAGATGGATGGGCCCCACGTACTTTGCGCTGGCAAGAAGAGCTTCGATACCATGGCGCGCCTCCAGCACGGTATAGCCATGAAGTCGTAACGTCTCGTGCACGAGACCGCGGACCGCCGGCTCGTCTTCGACCAAGAGAATCGTTTCTCGGCCATGTGCCGGAATGATCGCTTCGCCCGACCCTACGATCCTCGGTAGCTCCTGTTCGACCCGCGGAAAGTAGATCCGAAATGTGGTACCCCGACCAGGGAAACTCTCTACGGTGATGCTTCCCCCGCTCTGCTTGACGATCCCATAGACGGTCGAGAGACCCAATCCTGTCCCTTTCCCTTTTTCCTTCGTCGTGAAGAACGGCTCGAACAGATGCGAGCGAGTCTCAGCATCCATCCCTTGACCGTTATCACACACCGCCAGCAGCACATATGATCCCGGCGCTACCCCCACGGCGTCCAGGCGCATCTCTTCTCCAATCGTCACATTCCTGGTTTCGATCGTCAGGCGTCCGCCCGTGGGCATCGCATCACGGGCATTGACCACCAGATTCATGATGACCTGCTCGACCTGACCAGGATCCGCCTTGATCGCGCCGGCCGACGTGTCGAGTTCGGCGCAGAGTTCGACGAGGTCTTCACCGATAAGACGCCGCAACATGCCGTCCAAATTGGCCACAAGCGCGTTGAGATCGAGAACCTTCGCCGCAATGAACTGACGGCGGCTGAATGCCAGCAATTGACGCGTCAGCCCGGAAGCCCGATCCGCCGCTTTCTTGATCTCTTCCGTATCTTTCCGCATGGCATCATTGGCCCCCAGGCGACCCAGGAGTAACTCACTGTACCCTCGAATCACCGTGAGGAGATTATTGAAGTCGTGCGCCATGCCGCCGGCCAATCGTCCCACCGCCTCCATTTTCTGCGCCTGTCGCAATTGCGCCTCAGTTTCCTGTAACACCCCCTCCGTTCTCGTCCGCTCGCCGAATTGGCCGATCTTAAGACCGATGTCTTCCACCATCTTTAACAATTCGTCATCGGGCTGCCTCACTTGGCGACTGAAGAATTCGATGACACCCTCGATCTCATTCCCTACGAGAATAGGAAATCCAACCGCCCCGTGGAACCCTACGTGTCGAGCCTGCGCGCTACGAGAGAAATTGGTATCCGTCGTCACATCCTTTATCCAAACCGACTTGCCGCTGGTCCAAATTCGTCCGGGCAAGCCTTCGTCGCGTATAAACGCACGCTGCCACGTGTCCAGGGTAAATGGATCAACCTGCACGGACGGCGCCTTCCACTGATCGAAACAGCGCAACACCCCGGCCGCCTTATCCACCTGCCAGAACACGCCCAGATCCCATTCCAAGCTCTCCCCGATTGCCTGAATGATCTTCGGAATAGCCTCTTCCATGGTCGTCGCCTCGGCGAGGACTCTGGTCACCGCATACTGAGAGGCAAGACGCCGTTCAGCCCGTCGGCGGTCAGTAATGTCCCTGATAAAGGCGCTGAAGATATACGCATCCCCAATTTTTGCCGGTGACACCGCAAGCTCAACGGGAAGCTCCCGTCCGTTCTTGTGTTGGGCGACAATTTCGATCCGGCGGTTCAAGATCGCTCCAGCCCCTGTTTGAAGAAACTCACGGATGCCATGTTCATGCGCCTGACGATCTCGCTCAGGAATGATGGTTTCGGTAAGTGCCCGTCCCAACGCATCCTCGCGGGACCACCCGAAAATCGCCGAGGCCTGCGCATTCCAATCGGTCACGATCCCGGTCGAATCGATGGTGATCACCCCGTCAAACGCCGTATCGACGATGGCCCGATTTCGCTCCTGACTCTGGAGCAACGCGGCTTCAGCGGCTTTCGCCCAAGCACTTTCCTGTCGTGCCTGCCGATGTTCTGCGCGCAAACGTCCCGTGGCCCAAAACAACAGTCCCAGCATGGGAATCCAGACCACCCCGCCTGCGATCCCGACTTTCCACAAGAAGGCATCAATAGGCGCCAGAATGTCCTGTCGGTCCATTCGCACTAAGACCGACCAGCCCAGCCCGGCAAATTCTCCAAAACCTCTGGTCTGCGCGTAACCAGTCACCACCTGGACATGGCGACGCAGATGCTCTTCTTCGATATACCCCGGTAGACCGGCCTCGCTCAGCAGCACCGAAGGCAATTCGAGTTCTTTGAGATTGACGAACCCTTTGTGGGGCAAATCCGAGTCGACAAACGCCCTGCCCTGCTTCGTCAACATTTGGTACTCAACTCGCCCTCCCGCTTCTGCTCCTGGTCGAGACTCAAGCGAGCGAATAGTTCTGGTGGTGACTTCCTCCAAAAATGGGATCCCCACCTGCAAAGCCACGGCACCCAGGAACGTGCCTTGCGAGTCGAGAATCGGGGCCGTAAACGCGATGGTATCGACGCTACTCTCCCCAGTTTCCTGTACCGCAACGTCGGCAATGTCGAGTCGTTGCGTCGCACGCACAGCGATAAACGATACGGCGCGGCTATAGTCGCGCCCTACCAGGGAGGGTTCTGTCGCTGCCACGACCGTACCCCGAATGTCCATGATCGCTAACGATATGTAGACCGGGGCATATGTCGTCTTCATCCACTTCAGATATTCAGAAAGATATTTCGGATCGGAGGTGCGCAACGAAACGGCTCGGGCCATCATAAGAGCGTCGCCTTGGCGTTCGAACAGCATCCGGTCGAGTTTCTCGGCAACTTCCGCCGCAGCCAGCGTGAGTTCTCCGCCCGTTGCCTCCACGAGACGAGATTCGACGAACCGAATCAGGCCAATACCGACGAGGACCGTGAAGAGGGTCATGGCGATCAGGAGATAGGGCAACCAGCGATAGCGGCGAAGATCGAGGAATGATACGGCCATTGTGGTCTTCATGATTCACGCTCCGGGTAGGCAACGAAGTTGGGAATCAGCATGGCGGGATGATAGGCTTGTTTCGATGCGCGCAATCCAGGAAGGCCTGCATCATCCATTGTATTGATGCATACGGCCCCTTCCGCCATGGCCGTCCGACAGGTCTCCCGAAATAGATACTGCGCTAACCCCGACAGAGTCCGATCCGTTACCTCTAGGAGGACACAGAATGTTGCGCTCGTCAACCAATAGCCCAAGGTATACGCGCACAGCCGACCGTGAATCCTAATGACCTTCCCCGTGACCTGAAGGGCCGATGCCTGCGACCAGATGACTTCATGGGCCGGCGCCGCATCAGCCAACAGCATCACCCCGAAGGATTCAAGCCCTTCCGCTTGCTTCTGTCGTGACCACGCTCCGAGAAGAGCCCGACAATCCTGACGGTCTTTCGCCTGATAGATATCGATTTCAAAGGACTGCTCCCGTTCAAATCGATTGCACAGTGCGCGTTGAGATCTATACCGGTCGCCCGCCAAGACCGCGAGGCCCTCGGCGCGATACACATAGTCCGGTTCCTTGGGCGTCACACGATATCCCAGACGCTCCAGCTCCGGTACCAACTGAGAGGACACGTTTTCGACTCGGCTGACCGGCGAATCGCCATTCCAGCGCCGCAGCAGGCCCATCGCAGCCGACAGAGGCGCATCGATCGAGCCGGCCACGATCGGAGGCAAGGGCATGAACCAGCCGTCCGGCGATTGCGCAAAAAGGCACAAAGCCCCCTGAAGCTCCATCCACCAATAGGCCAGCAATCCATTCCACATATAGTGGTAGGCCGGCGAGTAGGCTGCAAGCGACTCATCGTGGCACCGCCCCGACCGATCCAATGCCGTTCTCATGTGCGGAATATCGTCCAGCGTGAGCCGATGCAGCGGCGCCGGCCCCCACTGATCAGCCACGGCTTCGGTGAGGCACGGAAGGAGGGCGAGTACGACCACGTCCTCTTGAAACCGTCCGATGAGTCGAGGATGTGCGGCAACGTGGTCACGGACGTCTGGTTGATCGAGCAAGGCCATCACCCGATCGGCATGGCACTGAATCTCCTCCGGAATCTCCTCTCGCATAAACGGGCATTTCGTATCCCACCCCAATAAGATCTGGTGGTGCGGTTTATCCCACATCAACGCCAATGGATAGAGCTGACAATCGAACGGACGCTGCTCGTAGATACGGCAGGTTGAGGTCGCAGTCTCGAATGCCGGGCAGAGAAACCCCTCTCCATGGGGCTCGGGAACCAAGACTACCTGTGACCCGTGCCGATCAGGAAAGGCCGTTTCCTGAACACCCCCAGCCAGGGCTCGTGCGATTTCGCTCTCGGCAAAATATGGACGGAGGGCGCTATCGGGGTCCGGGAACCGACAGCAGACATCACACTGGAGACAGGTGCGGCTCGGGACGAGTTGTGGCAGCGCGATCGGTGGTGTCACGAAAGCACCTACCAGCTCATCGGCATATGATGACATAGAGACATTTCAATCGATGTGCGGCTCATACTAGCACCATTCTGCAGAAGTGCCCTCAAGATGTCACTTTTTCAACCTGTGTCCATCCGAACAAACACCATGGCAAACCCTACCACCTACCGAACCTCTCGCCTCTTGTACGGTCATAAAGCCCATGTTACAGTTCTCAGCCCGCATTACTCATGACGGTTCGTCGCGAAATCGCTGAGCCGCGTCGCGAGACCAGCGCGCTGAGCCCTGAGGACCTGATGCGTACTCGTGTAGTACGGTGAGGATCTGAAGGGCGAGCCCGCTGGCCGGAGGCTTGTCGTAGCAGCGGATCGGCGATTGCAGCAGAAACGCTCATGAATAATGCGGGTTAGGCCTCGTATGAGAGGCTCTCATTGAAACGGATACTGCCTCTATCTGACTTGGCTACCTCCGACCTCCTACACCGCTGCGCAATCATTCGTGACCAGCTAAGCCAAGCTGGGCTCTTTCCATCGCTGCACGGGCAGGCGTCAGCCTCCGATGTCGCCGCAGCCACAACGACTTGGCGCATTGCCGTCA
>Ga0157380_10004005_pt1 | contig 10170 bp, 7 predicted proteins | sample S35metaG_FD_119757 | JGI IMG/M metagenome (GOLD analysis project Ga0157380, IMG submission 119757) | Switchgrass rhizosphere microbial communities from Kellogg Biological Station, Michigan, USA - S3-5 metaG | ecosystem: Host-associated > Plants > Roots > Rhizosphere > Soil | place: USA: Michigan...
AGCCAGGTCGATCTGGTGGTGATGCCGCGCGTGGAGGACAGGGAGATCCTGACTTTTGTCCGCAAACAGTCCGGGGCGCATGTCGCGGCCATGATCGAGACGCCGAAGGGTGTGCTTGCCGCCCCCACGATCGCCCATGACTCGGTTGCCCTGATCGCAGGCACGAACGACCTAGCGGCGGGCCTGCGCCTTCCGCCCGGCGCAGGGCGCGGGCCGCTTCAGACGGCGCTTCAATCGATCGTGATTGCGGCGCGGGCCGTAGGGATCGCGGTGTTCGATGGGGTCTATAACCAGCTGGACGACCTGGACGGCTTCGCCGAGGAGGCCGCCGAGGGACGGAAGCTGGGCTTCGACGGTAAATCGCTGATCCATCCCAGCCAAATCGGGCCCTGCCACGCCGCCTTTGCGCCGAGCGATGCGGAGGTTTCCCGTGCGGAGCGGCTGGTAGCCGCGGCAACCGGGGGCGCGGAGCGGTTCGAAGGGGAGATGATCGAGCGGATGCACGTCGAGGCCGCCGAGCGCCTGCTGGCCAGGAGCGGGCGCGGTTGAATGGTTTGGGCTGACGGGGTTGGCGAATCGCGGCCCGTCTGCCAAAGGCCCGCATGGCCCACCTTCTCCACGATGAAATCCCGCTTGGACTGACTTTCGACGACGTCCTGCTCCAGCCGCTTGAATCGAGCGTGCTGCCTTCCGCCGCCGATACGCGCACTTTCCTGACCCGCGAGATTCCACTCAACATCCCGATGCTGTCATCGGCAATGGACACGGTGACCGAAACCGACATGGCAATTGCCATGGCTCATTTGGGCGGAATCGGCGTACTTCATCGCAACCTGGAAATTGAAGATCAGGTCGCCGCCGTCCGCGCGGTGAAGCGGTTCGAAAGCGGCATGGTGGTCAACCCGATTACCATGGCCCCGGATCAGACGCTGGCCGAGGCCTTTGAGCTGATGAAGGCCAATCGGATCAGCGGCATTCCGATCGTCGAGAAATCGGGCAAGCTTGCCGGAATTCTCACCAATCGCGACGTGCGCTTCGCCGAGCATGCGAAACAGCCGGTCAGCGAGCTCATGACCAAGGAAAATCTTGCCACCGTTCCGCCCGGCACCAGCCAGGAAGAGGCGCGGCGGCTGTTGCATCAGCGGCGTATCGAGAAGCTGCTGGTCGTTGACGACAGCGGACATTGCGTCGGCCTCATAACCGTCAAGGACATCGAGAAGGCGGTCGCTTCGCCTCTCGCGACGAAGGATGCGCAGGGCCGTCTCCGCGTCGCGGCCGCCACAACGGTCGGCGACAAGGGCTTTGCACGGTCCGAAGCGCTGATCGATGCCGGCGTGGACTGCATCGTCATCGACACGGCCCACGGTCACAACGAAGAAGTTGGAAAAGCAGTTGAACGCGTGAAAGGCCTGTCGAACAGCGTCCAGGTCATCGCCGGTAACGTCGCGACCGCCGATGCGGCCAAGGCGCTTGCCGACGCCGGCGCCGATGCGATCAAGGTTGGTATCGGGCCCGGATCCATCTGCACCACGCGCATTGTTGCCGGTGTCGGAGTGCCACAGCTTTCGGCGATCATGTCGGCGGCAGGGGCAGCCCGGGAGAAGAATGTTCCAGTTATCGCCGATGGCGGGATCAGGACGTCGGGTGACATTGCCAAGGCGCTTGCCGCCGGCGCGTCGACCGTGATGGTAGGCTCCCTATTGGCCGGCACCGAAGAAGCACCGGGCGAAACCTTCCTGTACCAGGGCCGCGCCTACAAGGCGTATCGCGGCATGGGGTCGGTAGGTGCCATGGCTCGGGGCTCGGCCGATCGCTATTTCCAGCAGGATATCAAGGACCAGTTGAAGCTCGTCCCGGAAGGCATCGAAGGCCAAGTGCCGTATAAGGGCCCCGTTCGTGACGTGATCCACCAGCTGGTTGGAGGCGTGAAGGCGGCGATGGGCTATACGGGATCCACGACGATCGAAGAATTGCAGCAGCGCGCACGGTTTGTCCGGATTACCAATGCGGGTCTTAGCGAAAGCCATGTCCATGACGTTGCCATCACGCGCGAGGCGCCCAACTATCCGACGCGGTAAGCCATGACGCCTTCCGCGCGCGTCCAGGCGGCGATCGAGATTGTCGATGAGGTGATCGCATCGGCTCGCCAGGACGGCGCGCCGGCCGACGCGATCGTCACGCGATATTTCAAGACGCGCCGCTATGCGGGTTCCAAGGACAGGCGTGCGGTTCGCGAACTGGTCTTCCGCGCAATCAGGCGGACTGGCGAGATGCCGTCGAGCGGCCGCTCGGCAATGCTTGGCCTAGCCGATGAGGATGCGATTCTGCTCGACCTGTTCGACGGCTCTCCGCACGGGCCGGCGCTACGCGAACCGGCCGATGATGTGGCCGCACCATCGGCCGTCCCGCAATGGATCCAGCCCCTGCTGTCCACCCATGTTGCGGAAGGTGAATGGCCCGCCTTGCTCGAGAGGGGCCCGGTCGACCTCAGGGTCAACGCCGCGCGCACGAGCCGCGATGAAATGCTCGGCCAGTTCGAAGGCGCCGAGGCGACAAGGCACAGCCCGTGGGGACTGCGGCTGCCGCCTGACACGCGCGTCGACGACCAGCCCGCATTCGCCGAGGGCTTGGTCGAAATCCAGGATGAAGGCAGTCAGCTAATTGCGCTGGCATGCCTATCGCCCGGCGCAGCCATGTTGCTGGACCTATGCGCCGGGGCAGGGGGCAAGGCGCTGGCGCTAGCCGCCGCTTCGCCGGGCAGCCAGGTAATTGCGACCGATACGAACCGCGCACGCCTGTCCCAGCTTCCCGCGCGTGCCGAGCGTGCCGGCGCCCGGATCGACGTCCGGTTGCTGGATGGCGGCCGGGAAAGCGCTCAACTCTCGGAATTTGAAGGTCAGTGCGACATCGTCCTGGTTGACGCGCCGTGCAGCGGGTCGGGAACGTGGCGGCGCAACCCGGAAGGCCGCTGGCGGCTTTCGGCGGACAGGCTCGATCGGCTGGTACAATTGCAGCAGCGGCTGCTCGACCTCGCCGCTCCGCTGGTGAAGCCGGGCGGGGCCCTGGTTTACGCAACTTGTTCGATCATCCGAGCGGAAGGTACTGATCAAGCGAGGAACTTCTTAGGGCGCCATTCATCTTGGATCGTGCAGGATATGCCGTTCGAAGGTGGTCGTGCGGACGGGCCGGGCAGGCTCCTGACCCCGGCGCATGATTTCACCGACGGCTTTTTCGTCGCGCGATTCGCCAAGCCATGCTAGGTCGGCGCGATTGGTTGGAGATTTTGATGCGCTTGTCACCGCTCGTACTTTGCCTCGGCCTTGCCGCTTCGACCCTTTCGGTCGCCGTCGTCGGACAGCGTCCCGACGATCAGATTGCACCCAAGTCGATCGAGCTTCTGAAGCAGGGAGAAACACTGCTTTCGCAAGGTAAGTTCGTCGAAGCCGACGACGCGCTGGAAACGGCCCTGATCGTCGATCCCAAGAACCGGGCGGCGTTCGTCGCCATGGCGCGGGTTGCGATCAAGCAGAAGCTCTATGGCCAGGCCATTCGGCTCAGCAACAAGGCGCTGACGCTGGAGCCTACCGACCGTGACGCGCTTGCGGTCCAAGGCGAGGCAATGGTCGAACTCGGCGCACTTCCGCGCGCCAAGGAAAATCTGGCGAAGCTTCAGAAGCTGTGCGGCAACACAAGTTGTCCGCAGGTCGCGACACTCTCAACGGCCATCGCGCGGGGTCCGGCGCTGGCCGCGGCCAAGACGCCCGAGGTTCCCAAGAAGAACTGACGATCCTCGCGGATTGTCACCACAGCCATCAGGCCCGGCGCGACGACAAGATCCGCGCCAGGGCGATGAATTCCTCGACACTTACCGTTTCGGCACGGCGTTCGATGTCGATTCCCAAGTTGGCGAGGGCATCCAGCGCGCCAGGAACCGATTTCAGGCTGGACCGCAGCATTTTCCGACGCTGACCGAATGCGGCTGCGGTGATTTGCTCCAGCATATCCGCGCGGACACCGGCCGGTTCGGCCGCCGGAACTATATGAACGACCGCCGAGGCGACCTTTGGCGGCGGCACGAATGCCGATCGATGGACCTGCATTGCGATCCTTGGGCTGGAGCGCCACTGGGCCGCAATGGACAGGCGGCCATAATGCTTGCTGCCCGGCTTCGCGACGATCCGTTCCGCCACCTCGCGCTGGAACATCAGGGTTAGCGACGACCACCATGGCGGCCACGGCCCTTCCAGCCAGCCGAGGAGCAGCGCCGTTCCGACATTATAGGGCAGGTTGGCGACGATATGGGCGCCATCGCCGGCCTCGGCCCGCTCGTCGATTTTCAACGCGTCGCCAGAGATGACCCGCAGTTTGCCCGGAAAGTCCGCATCGAGCTCGGCCAGTGCCGGAAGGCAGCGAGGGTCGCGTTCGACCGCAACCACCCTGGCACCTGCATCCAGTATCGCACGCGTCAGGCCGCCCGGACCGGGACCAACTTCATAGACGGTTGCATCGGACAATGATCCTGGAATGGCGGCGATCCGCGCCAGCAATTGCCGGTCGAGGATGAAATTCTGTCCAAGCGCCTTGCTCGCCTGCAGCCCGTGGCGGGCGATGACGTCGCGCAGCCGCTCCGGCATCAGACGGAAATTGAAGCGCGATGTACGGCAGATTCTGCAGCAAGACGAATTGCCGCCGCCATTGCGCGCGGGTCGGCCCGGTCCTGGCCGGCAATATCGAACGCCGTGCCATGATCGGGCGCGGTGCGGACGATCGGCAAGCCGAGTGTGATGTTGACGCCTTCTTCGAAATGGAGCGCCTTCAACGGGATCAGCGCCTGATCATGGTACATGCAGAGCGCAGCATCATATTGGGCGCGGGCACCGGCATGGAACATAGTGTCGGCAGGGTGGGGACCGGTCACGCGCCAGCCCTCGGTCCGGAGCGCCTCGATAGCGGGTATGATGAGTTCGATTTCTTCACGGCCGAGCGAGCCGCCTTCGCCGGCATGGGGATTGAGGCCCGCAACCGCCAGCCGGGGATCGGAAATGCCGAAGTTGCGCTGGAGGCCGCGTAGCGCAGCCCTTCCTCGCGCTTCGATGAGGGATGGGGAAAGCGCCGCGGCGACATGGCCCAGCGGCAGATGCGTCGTGACCGGTACGGTTCGAAGCGTTGGTCCCGCCAACATCATGGCGACATTGCCGGGCGAGACACCGCATCGCTCGGCGACGAATTCCGTCTGGCCGGGGTGGGAAAAGCCGATGCCGTAAAGCTGCTGCTTGGAGACGGGTCCGGTGATCACGGCCGACGCGGAACCCGATCGCGCCAAACCAACCGCCAGTTCCAACGCATCCAGCGAACAATGGGCGCCGGCGACGGTGGGATGGCCGGGCAGATCGGCCTCGGCCGATGCAATCGGCAAAATGGGCAATCCAACGTCGAAGGCGCTGTCAACCTCCCGCGGATCGTCAATTGTCGCCAGCGGGCCGTCCCAAACGGCCGCCAGGCTGCGCGGGTCGCCGATCGCCACGAACGGGGGCAAACCGAACCGGTCGCGGTGATCCCAGCATTTGCCGACCACCTCCGGGCCGATTCCGGCGGGATCGCCGAGCGAAACCGCCAGTGGCCTGTAGCTATTCGCCATCGTCAGGGCTTTGCACCCATATCCGGATTAGCGATAGTCGATAATGGCGTCGCGCCGGAGATCGCGCAGGTAACGCCGCGACCTCAAGTTGACGCGTTCTTCATTGAGCTGGGCATAGACTTGGTCGAAGCTGGGCGCGCTCGGATCGACTTCGTCGCGGCCGCAGAGGACCAAGACCCGGACGCCTTCCTCGATCGAGCCAAATGGCCGGGTGGCCTGGCCGACCTGCATCTGCAGGATCATTTCCTGCAGCGCTGGTGGAAGGTCGCGCATCTTCACATCGTCCGACTGGACTACCTCTGCGTTCAGTTCGCCGGCAATTCGTTCAGCCCCGCCGCAACCGCCGATATTCTGCGCTGCCGAGGCAAAGCGCGCGACGATCGGTTCCGCTTGTGCGCGGTTAGTGCTTTGCGGGAAGCTTACGGTGACCTGCTTCAGGCTTAGGACGGCATTGCGCGGATCGGCGGTCAGGATCTTGCGGATGTCCTGCACCGCGACGATCGAATAGCCTCCCTGAACCTTGATCGGGCGCGAGACCATGCCCGGGCGCATCTGGCGGATCGCCTGAGCGAGCGCGTCGGGCATCTGTTCCGGCCTTACCCAGCCGAGATCGCCGCCCACCGCCGCAGTCGACGCTTCGGAGAACTGGCGGGCATAGCCGACGAAGGAACCACCCTGTTGCAGCGCCGCAAAGACCCGATCGGCATTGGCGAGCGCCTGTTGTTCGTTGGTGCTGTTGGCAGAGATGAAGATTTCGCCGACGCGAAACTCTTCGGCGCCCTTCGACGCGTTCATCTTGTCGATGACGGCCTGCACTTCCTCATCGCCGACGCTAACCGAACTTTCGATCTTCTTCGACTGGAGCCGGCGCCAGGCGATTTCACCGGTGATCTGGCGGCGAATCGAGCGAATCGACGAGCCGCGCGCCTTCAGATAGGCGGCCATCTGATCCGGGGTCTGCTTGGCGTTGGTTGCGACGCGGGCGACGGTCTTATCGATGTCGGCGTCGGTAATCTCAATCTCTTCGTTCCGCGCAGCCTGGATCTGCAGCGTTTCGTCGATGAGGTTGCTCAATACCTGCTGCCGCAGCCGATCGATCTCCGCCGTTGGAATTGGCGTGTTGTTGGCGATCGACAACAGGGCAAGTCGCTGATCGACATCGGTCTGCGTGATGACCTCGCCGTTCACGATCGCAGTCGCCTTGACCACTGAGCGCAGGGAATTGCCGAAAAGTTCAGGATTCTGCGGCAGATTCAGCGTAGCCGTTGAGTTTGGCTGAGCGGGCTTTTGCGCCTGGCCGCCGGTTTGAGCCTGTTGAGCGATCGCAGCGGTCGCCAGTGCCAGTCCCAACGTTAGCGATACGCCGCGCACCAACGGTGTCGAAACCTTGCTCTTAATGCCTACCACCTAAAAAATTCCCTTTATCGCCAACGCTATGTGAGTCGCCATTGCCTAGCCGGTCTGAACCGTAGCTTAGCGGCCGATGCCCTTCAGCGCGAAGTTTATGGAAAAAGTACTGCCCTTCCGGAACTCCCCGATCCGCTCATAGTCGCGCTTCCACGCTACGCCAAGCTCAAGACATTCATCTTCATATGTGACACCAAGGCGATGGCGCACCGGTTCGAATCCGTCGGCGATACTGAGCGGATCTTCGTCGGCATCGCTGAGATCCAGTACCGTCGATCCAAACACCGACCAGTAAGGCAGGATCTGCCATCGGCCGGCCAGCCGAAGCTCTTCCTTGTCGCGAAGATCCTCGACCGTCGGCGAAATGTCGCGGTTGAGCCGAAGATAGCCGATCTGAGCATAGGTCAGTTCGGTCCCGACGGTCAGATCGACCTCGTTCCGGCGCACTTCGAGATTGTCCTTGTCGACGCGATAGCGGTGCGTGACATCAACAAGCCGCCCGAAGCGCATCCGCGTACGGCCGACAATGTCCGAGAAGCGATCGGTCAGGCCCGTCCCGTCGGGAAACAGGACCGGCTCGTTGGTCAGCCGGTAGCTTTGCCCGATCACGGCATCAATGGAGAATTTCGGGCGGTCGAAAGCCCATTCCACCCCGTAAGTGACGCGGGATCCGTCTTCCCAGCGGTCGTAACCGGGGAAGCGGTTGAGGGCGAACAGGTTGCTGTCCTCGAGGTCGACGGCGCGGGCGTCTTCGTTGGGGATATCCAGATTTTCCGTGGGCGGGGTCACCACCAGTTGAACCCGGGGAGTCAGCCGCTGCGATCCGCCCCATAACTGCCCAACCAGGGGCCATTTGAGGTCCGCCGCAAGCGCGCCGATGCCGCGGAAGTGCCAGCCGTCGCTACCGCGATAGATTTCGACTGCCGTCTCGTCGGAATCATTAGTGTGATAGGCATCCGCGCGGGCATAGGCGGTTAGCGAGAGTTCCTGCCCCATGCGGGTCAGGCGCCGCATGTCCCAGCGTGCGCTAGCGAAGGCGCGTTGCGTATCCTGTCCGTCGAGACGAAGGATTGAGAGGCTGTTGGCCTGAACCTCGACGCGGCCGCCCAGCACGGGGTCGTCAAGGCGGAGCCGCGCGTCGATCGCCGGCAGCGCGATCGGAATACGGTCCTGCTTGTCGGTGCTGCGCAGGCCCTGGAATGCCCAGCCTTCGATCGACACATAGCTGTCGAGCGAAATTCGCTCTGCATTGACGAAACTGCGCAGGCGGTCGTCGCGGGTCAGGTCATATTGCCGCGCGACGGTCTTGTCCGTGGCCGCCCGGAGCGACCCCGTCACCGTCCAGAAGGGATCGAGCTGGAAACGGCCGTTACCTTCGAAAAATCCGCGGAAACCGTCCTTATCTTCCGGATCAAGGTCAACCATATCCGGATCGGGAATGTCGCCGTAGGTGACGAATGCGCCAAGTTGGTAAGCGCCCTTCGACGTCAGGTGCCGCCAGCGGGTCTCCAGCGCCGGAAGCGCGCCGGTGTAGATATGCGGAGTGATCGTCAGGTCGCGGTTCTTGTCGATCCGCCAGTAGTAGGGAAAATCGAGTTCCAGCCCGTTGTTGCTGTCGACACGGATGCCCGGGACCAGTGCTCCGCTGAATGCGCCCTGGCCTGACCCGTCGCCAATGCTGAATATTGGTAGCAGGGGAAGGGGAACACCGAGGACCGTCAGGCGGCCTCCACTGAACCTTATCCGGCCACTGGCCCGGTCGTGGGTCACCCTGGTCGCAGTGATCTTCCAGCTCGGGTTCCTCGGGCATCCGTCCGCGGTGACCACCGGGCATGCGGTGTAGATCGCATTTTCGAGCTGGGTGACATCGCCGGCGCGGGACCCGCGCTCGGCAGCGATCCTGCCCCCGCCTTCAAGGACGATCAGCAGATTTTCGACCGCACCGTCGCGCAGGGAATCGGTGAGGCCGACCCTGTCGCTGATAACCTTGTCGCCTTCGGGCGTCATGATAACGACATTGCCTTCGGCGAGGACCCGGCCGCTTCGACGGTCCCAGCTGACCTTGTCCGCCGCGAGATAATTGCCATCGCGCGACATGCGCACTCGACCCTCGGCCGTCACCAGATCCGCCTGGTTTTCGTAGACGACCTCATCAGCGCTGAATTCGATAACGGGCTCCGCCACCGGTTGCGATGCTGGGGCAGGAACGGACTCCTGCGCGGCCCAGGCAGCAGCCGGAATGGTGATCGCTAGCGGCAGCGCCGTTAAACAGAGGCCTATCGATCGCGCTGGCAACAAGGTCTCGTCCGGTCCGATACTCGTGGAAATGGCTGCCCAGGCCGCGCCTGGACGACCAGCCTATTGCACCTTGAGCGGAGGGCGGCAATCCGGCTTGGGGCAAGTCGACCCTTTGCCTTGGCGCAACTTGCCGCTTAAAGGGCCCAAACCCTGCCCATTTTCAGTTTGAGGAAGTTCATGCAGATCCGCTTTGCCGACGCCCGCCCGACCGGCGAATTCGCACTTGTGCTTCCGACCAATGGAACCACCTCGCCAAGCCTCGACGGTCTGGGTGCGGCGAAAGCCGCCGTTGCGGCAGCGCTGAAGCGCAGCCGCTTCGAGGGCGACGCCGGAACGGTGGTTGAGATTTTCCTGGAAGCCGATGGCGGCCGCCGGCTGATAGTTGTCGGCACGGGCAGCAAGGCCAATGACGGCGATGCGGCGGAAAAATTCGCAGGAGCGGCGATCGCCCGGCTGCTGACATCCGGCGAAACGCATGCGGTTATCGACCTCACCGGACTGAAGCTAGATGCCGATGCGGCCGCGCGTGTGGCGTTCGCCGCCGCACTTCGCAGCTGGCGCTACGACCGGTATCGGACGCGCATCAAGGAAAAGCAGAAGGCGACCCTGACGACGGTCACCATCGTTGGTGCCGGACAGGCGGGCGAGGAGCGCTACGCAACACGCTATGCGGCAGTCGTCGAGGGCGTCGCACTGACCCGCGAGCTGGTGACGGAGCCGGCGAACATCATCTACCCGGAAAGCTTCGTCGAGCGCGTTACGGAGAGCGTGAAGGGCCTCGGCCTCGAAATCCAGGTGCTCGATCGCGGCGAAATGGAAAAGCTTGG
>Ga0157380_10004010_pt1 | contig 10167 bp, 7 predicted proteins | sample S35metaG_FD_119757 | JGI IMG/M metagenome (GOLD analysis project Ga0157380, IMG submission 119757) | Switchgrass rhizosphere microbial communities from Kellogg Biological Station, Michigan, USA - S3-5 metaG | ecosystem: Host-associated > Plants > Roots > Rhizosphere > Soil | place: USA: Michigan...
CAACAGCTGCTCTAGATCCGCTTTTACTCGCGCCACCATTTCAGGCTTAGTGAGTTGGAAGACGTCAGGTTGTAAAGCCCCGCCTACAAACGCGCGCAATAACACGTGCTCTTCGGGTGCGCGTCCGGGAAACTTAACGCTACTGAAGGTGCACGCAATCAATGAACGCTTCTCAATCAATGGAACTACGAATCCGAAACCATCCAGTGGATGCCGGAGGTTGTCTCTTCGATAAGCAAAGTTGATCGTAGCTGTCGAAGTATACTCGATCGCTCTTAGTTGTTGGCCCAGCTGATTGACGGTCCTTTCCAACAATGTTGCGGCCGAATAGGCTGGAATCGCCAGACAAACGCCGTCCGCCTGTATTTTTGAACTGTCGCTCGTGGCTATTGCCCAGCCGCTTTGTCGGTCAGGATTGGCGCGATCTAAACCAGTGACCTTGGAATTCAACTGAATTCTAACACCCGCATTAGTGACGTTGCGTTCGAGTTCGTCAGTCAAAGTCTGCATTCCGTTGTCGAAAGAAAGAAACAGACTATAACGTGGACCACTCACCCCGCTCGCAGCGCTTTCACTTGCCTTGCGTTGACGAAGCATTGCGAGAATGATGCTGCGATGTTTGCGCTCCATCTCCAGGAACCGCGGCAGCGTTGCGCGTAGGCTCAAGGTCCTGGGATCGGCGGTGTAGATTCCTCCAACCATTGGCTGGGCCATCCGATCGAGTGCTTCCTTGCCCAATCGCCGGCTGACAAAACTTGCAAGAGATTCATCGTTGCTACCATTTGCGTTTGCCCGCGGCAGAAACAGATCTGCAGCCATTCTTAGTTTGCCTGACAGGCTGAAGATGTCGGTCGTAACGAATGGCCAGAATCTTGACGGCGCCAGTAGTTGAAATCCTTCAGGGACTTTTCGCAAACGCCCTTTGCGAACGATAAAGCTTCGCCGGTGAGTTTCGTTTGTTTGGATCAGACGCGAGTCGATGCCGAGACGATTGGCGAGCGCAACTGCTTCAGGTTTTTCAGAAATGAAGGAATCAGGGCCGCGTTCAAGTAGAAAACCATCGCGCTGACTGGTCTGAATTGTTCCGCCCAGACGATCCGAACCTTCGAACAGAATGATGTCGAGAGGTTGCTGCGTAGCCCGGGTGAGCTCAGTCAACCGATGCGCCGCCGCCAGGCCTGAAATACCACCCCCGATGATCACAATGCGCTTCATATAGCTGAAAACTTAGCCGCAGATGAACGCAGATGAACACACATCAGAAGAATTATGTAGTACGCATAAAGCAAATTGATTTGATCTGTGAGCATCAGCGTTTATCTGCGGCTGATTATGTCTTTGGCAGGCAGCAGAGCGGATCGCAGACGTCATGACTAGCTCCGTGATGACCCAGGTATCGAGGTGTCGTGTCATTCATCCGCTCCAATATCAGTTCGCGAATCATCTTCACAAACAACGGATGCGTTCCCGCTGTTGCTGCTCGTTGCAGGTTGATGCCGATTTCGTGTGCTAGCTGCTTCGCCTCGACGTCGAGATCATAAATCACTTCCATGTGATCCGATATAAAGCCAATTGGCGCTACCACAACATCCGAGACTCCGCGGTGTTTGAGCTCCTTCAAGTAGTCGCAGACATCAGGTCCAAGCCACGGTTGACTCGGTGGCCCACTTCGACTCTGATAAACGAGCTTCCAGTTACTGATGCCGACGGTTTCGGCTACAAGACGACCCGCTTCGTTAAGTTGAAAAGCGTAAGCACAGTTCAAGGCCATTGAATTGGGAATACTGTGCGCAGTGAACACAAGATGCACTGCCGACGATGTTGGACCGAGATCGTTCAGAGCCAGACGCGTCTGCTCTGCGTTTGCTTCGATAAAAAGCGGGTGATTGTAGAACGCTCGAAGTTTATCGATTTCAGGGGCTGCCGCGCCGGCAACTGAACGCGCATCGGTGATGTTTTGAAGATACTGGCGGCAGCTAGAGAAAGAACTGTAAGCAGAGGTGACAAAAGCGAGCGCGTGCTTTACTCCATCGTTCGCCATCTTAGGCAACGTGTCAGTCAATAACGGATGCCAGTTGCGATTGCCCCAGTAAATCGGAAGCGATGGGCCATTTGTTTCGAGTTCTTTTTTGAGCGCCGCGATCAGGTTTCGGTTCTGTTCGTTAATAGGGCTGACGCCACCAAACATCTCGTAATGATGCGCGACTTGCAGCATGCGCTCGTGCGGCACATTTCGACCTCGCAGCACGTTCTCCAAAAACGGAATCACGTCATCCATTCCCTCTGGACCACCGAAGGAAACGAGGAGGAGAGCATCGTAGTTATTGTGCAGTTCAGTGCTCATCGTTACAGAAACCGACCACGCTCTTTGGAGTGCGGTGACTTGTCACCGCTTTCGGCGTTAAAGCGGCGACAGGTCGCCGCACTCCAAAAAATTCACGCCTTTGCGCTTAGCTCATGCACTGCATCGACTAACGCAATCACATTATCAACGGGAGTGTCAGGAAGTATTCCATGGCCGAGGTTGAAGATATGTCCTGGGCGACCACCGGCCTGATCGAGGATCCTTTTCGCTTGCGAGATCACATAACTTCGATCTGCAAACAAAACAACTGGGTCCAGATTCCCCATAACGCTAACATCATGACCGACGCGGCGCCATGCTTCGTTGAGTTGAACACGCCAATCCAAACCAATCACATCTCCACCAGCCTCGCGCATCAAATCCAGAAGTGTGCCTGTGCCCGTACCAAAATGAATGACAGGAACTCCTGGAGTGATGTTCTCAATGACGGAGCGCGTGTGCGGTAGCACAAACTCGCGGTAGTCTTCGGGACTCAAACAGCCGACCCATGAATCGAACAGCTGCACAGCCTGAGCTCCGGCAGAGATCTGCGCGTTCATGTATCTGCTGAGCGCCCTGGATATCAACGACATCATCGCATGCCAAGCGCCGCTGTCGTTGTACATCAGGGATTTAGTGAAAACGTAATTCTTCGAGCCTCCGCCCTCACATATATAAGAGGCAAGTGTGAACGGGGCGCCGGAAAAACCGATTAGCGGGAGATTTGGTTTCAGAGCACTTCGAGTTTGCGCTATTGCTTCAAAAACAAAATGCAACGAAGCGACGTCGTCCACTTCGCGGAGCCGATCGACATCAGCCCCGGTTCTGACCGGGTTGTGAATAACCGGTCCCTCACCTTTGGCAAACTCCAGATTGATTCCCATCGGCTCGAGAATCAGCAGGATGTCGGCAAAGATGATCGCCGCGTCGACCCCAAGCCGTTCCGCGGCGGTTACGGTGACCTCGGCGGCGAGCGAAGGTGTTTTGCAGAGTTCAAGAAACGTAGTGCGAGCGCGAACTTCCCGATACTCACGCATGTATCTGCCCGCCTGACGCATCAGCCAGACAGGCGTATAAGGCACCGGCTCGCGCCGGCACGCACGCATAAATGGACTATCTTCAAGTGATTGCATCGAGGGTAGGGGATTATAAACGAGAATCCGATAGCAGGCGTCCTCGGGGCGCATGCTTAGGTGCGCACGGGGCATTCTGTCCCAGTTATCGTAAATCTTTGGCTCTCCAGACGATCCGCATTACAATACCCCTGCATCATCCGTCATTTCCTGAGAAAGTTGTCACAACTCAGTAAGTTGCGGTGTTTTCACTGTTGAGAGAGCGGTGATAGATGAACGGACAAACTAGAGTTTTGATCGAGTCCATGCCAAACGAGCTCGAGACTGGAGCGGTGTCTCCGCTCAGCTTCGATGAAGCGTTTACCCTCCATCACCGTGCGGTTTTTCGGACCGCCAGGGCGGTCGTCCGTGACACGGCCCTGGCCGAAGACGTAACGCAGGAAGTTTTTTTAAGACTTTATCGCAATCTCCACTCCACGCCGGGCGAGGAATTGTTGCGGGCGTGGCTTCTGCGTGTGACTCTTAACGTGGCGCGAAATACTTTGCGCGGCCAAAGCCGTTCAATGATTCGCGACAACGAATATCACAAGAGTTACGCGGAAAGCGGCCAAATGGCTGAGGCACCGGAAGTTGATTATGAGCGCAAGCTTGCAATCGATGAAACACGCCGGGCTTTGGACAAAATAAAGGAGCCAATGAGGAGCTGTTTGCTACTAAAGCAACAGGGCCTCTCCTATCGCGAGATAGCCACGAGTTTGTCTCTCAAGGAAACAAACGTCGGTAGTTTGGTGGCTCGCGGCCGCAAAGAGTTTGCAAGGGTCTACGGCAAGATCGGAGGCAGGTGATGAAACGATGTTTAGATGAAGGTACGCTGCAAAGTTATTTCGATGGCGAACTGCCGATCGAAATGATGGAGAGCGCAACCGTACATCTCAGTTCATGTGTGACGTGCGCAGCTATGGCTCGCGAATTCGAGCAGGAAACGGCGTTGTTAACTTCAGCGCTGGCCGCCGAATTTGATCCTCCTGTGCCAACCGAGCAACTGCGTCGACGAGTTGATGCAGCTGTCGCAGATGTTTCCGTTCCAGTCGTCGCCGAGAAACGCAGCTTCTTCGGTTCGTTAACCAGTCTCTTCAACTTTGTTCCCCAGCAAGCACTTGGTTATGCCGGATTGATTCTTGTCCTGGCTTTTGCGGCAATCTTCGGTGTGTTGAAGATGCGAAGCGTTGAGCCTACTCAACAACCCGGTAATGATTCACAGGTTGCAAAGGCTGAACCAAGTCAACCCGTTATTACGCCGGCGGCTTCACCGGAAGATGCCATTCCGCCGATTACAGTCCCCAGCGAAGTGAGAAAGCCGCAGCCAGTTGTGTACAAGCCGGCGACTTCTTCGGCGAGCGTCCCACGAAAACAAACGCCAGTGAAACTTATACCCGGCGAACGCGCCTATCTCCAGACAATTGCCAAACTTGATTCGACGATCAAGGCGCAAAAGAATATGCGACCGGCTCTTCAGGTCGAATACGAGCGCAATCTCGCTGTTGTGGATCGCGCCATCGCCGCTACTCGCACTGCGGCCAAGAGCAATCCAAACAACCCAGACGCCGCCGATTTCATGTTTGCTGCCTATCAAAGCAAAGTTGATCTCCTGAATACGATAGCTGATGCACGCGTTGGTGGGCGCTCGCATTGAAAGGTCTGGTTTTGACTCGATAATGAAGGTGTTTGCGTCCCTTGCCGCTTTCGGCTTAATCATTTCCCTGGCTACCGTCACTCCCGCTCTTCACGACGACAACAAAGACGGGTCATCCGAGAAGATCGAACGGTCAATGCCGGTCGATCCCACGGCGACTATCACAGTCTGCGTGATGTCGGGAACGATCGAAGTTCAAGGATGGGATAAGAATGAAGTGCGCGTCCGTTCGGCCGAGGCCGGCGTGATCGATTTCCGTCGTATCGACAAGGCAAAAGAAAAAGATAAAGTGAAAGTGTTGGAGACCCCGGCCACGCGTGTTGACGTGATGGTTATGGACAAGTCTGACAAAACAGGCAAGAAAGGCGATTGTCAGGCAGTCGCGGATGTTGCAGTCGAGGTGCCGCGCGGCGCAACAGTGCAAGTGCAGACGCGCGATGGTGACATTCACATTGTCGGTGTCGCGGCGGCTTACGCCGGTTCACAGAACGGGGATATTTCCATTGAAGGCGCCACGAGGCTTGTCGAAGCGGGCAGCGTTGGCGGATCGATTTTTCTGCGCGATTCTGCGGGCCGTATCAATTTGAGTTCGGCGGGAGGCGCGGTGGAAGCGACGAATGTCAAAGGAACATCCACAGATGACACCTTTGAAGTAGCCACGGTAAGTGGTGACGTACTACTCGACGACATCAGCAATCCGAAACTTGTTGTTAAAACGGTGAATGGTGGCGTGACGCTGACAGGAGCTCTGGCGCGTGCGGGCCAATATGGATTTACGACGTTGTCTGGAGATGTGACGCTGGCCCTTCCGACTGATGCGTCGTTTAAAATCGTCGCCAAGCTTTCGGAGAACCACAACATTGTTTCGGATTTCAAGCTTAAGTATTTAGAAATACCGCAACCGCCGACCCCCAATCCACAGATGACGCCTGCGCCACCAGCGCCGAGAACTCCGACGCCAAAGGCCCAGCCGGCACCGAAACCTGCACCGCCAGCCGTCAAAGATCCTCCAACGGCAACCGTAGTGATCAAGCCTTCGATCTCGATTCCGGTTTACACCCTCCGTCGCATTGTCGCGACGTGCGGGACCGGCGACGCAAGTATTGCCGTTAACTCATTTAGCGGTACCGTGAGGCTCAAAAAGATCTAGCCCCCACGTCGTTTTGATCAACCCCCACATTCAGATAGTCCCGCGGATTTACTCGGTGGATCCAGATCAGTTTTGTCAAAAATCCACTGGTTTTTATCGAAAATTATTGTCACAAGTAGCCACGGGTTGGTGTTCTGACTATAGAGCAACGCAGAAGGGTCGGGGTTGGTTGAGAGGACATGTTAGGCGGCCAACCCCGGCCTGGTAAAAAGGAAGCGGCAATGAACCAGCAGAGTCAAAATCCAAATACTGAGCGCAAATCACATCTGGTCATTCTATTCATCGTGATCGCGCTCGCCGCCGCTTCCACAGCGTTGAAAGAATTGCGCGAGGCACATGCCTTTCTCGCTGACGTCGCGCACACTATTTCCAGTTGGTCTGATGCGGTAGTCCCGACGGCGAGTGCTCGCACGCGAACGATAGTTGTGACGAAGACTGGCGAAACGAGCGTTGTTGTTGAGAGTCAGAATAGGTCTGATGAGTTTCGCTGGAATGGTCTAGTTGCCCCTGGTCAGACGGTTGCAATCAAAGGAGTCAACGGCAGCATCACGGCCGAAGCGGCAACGGGAAATGAGGTTCAAGTCATCGCCGTGAAGACTTCACGGAAATCAGATGTCAACTCAGTGCAATTGAAGGTTGTGGAACACAGTCGCGGCGTTACTATCTGTGCGTTATATCCAAGTCCGTCCGGTGATTTCCAAGATTGTGCCAGTGATTCGAGCGAGGTAATACGCTCAACCTCGAATCACCGAATTGAAAACAACGACGTACAAGTTAACTTCACCGTGAAGATTCCAGCGCGCGTTGGATTTATTGGAAAGACGATCAATGGAGACATCTCTGCAACTTCTTTGAGCGGCAACGTAATCACAAGAACAATTAATGGAGGTATCCGGATCTCCACCACTGGGTATGCTGAAGCCACGACGATCAATGGCGAGATCTCCGCGCGTCTTGGCGATGCGGCATGGCCTACGCCTCTGAATTTTAAGACAATCAATGGTGCAATCAATTTGGATCTTCCGCAGAATCTCAGCACAGATGTTGACGCTGAAACGATGAACGGACAGATCAATTCCGACTTTCCTATTAACCTTACTACCCTTAAAGATCGACGACACCTCAGAGGCAGAATTGGTGCTGGTGGTCGCGAGCTTGTCTTAAAGACCCTTAATGGCAGTATCAATCTTCGACTTGCAAGTTAACGAATCTAGTAGAGACGAATAATCATGTTGAGCAAAGCCCTCATTACCGCCGCGGTCGCATTGTGCGCTCTGGTGAGCAATGGAAATGGATCGGCAGTAGCGATCGATCCGAACCAAAGAAAACTCCCCGAGCCGCGAACGACTCTTACGCTTCCTGACTGTGAAGAACCGGGAAGTACTGATCAGGACCAGCGCGAAGAATTTCATCAAACCTATCCATTGTCTCCAACTGGACGCGTCAGTTTGGAAAACTTAAATGGCGGCGTGCAGATTAAGGTCTGGGATCGCGCAGAGGTTCAGATCGATGCGGTCAAACGCGCCTATCGTCGAGAGCGTTTAGGTGAAGCGAAGATCGAAATTAACGCAACGCAAGACAACATACGTATCAGGACTGAGTATCCGGATTACAATCAAAACTTCCGCAGTGACGAACGTCGTTGGGAGAATCCAGCCGTCGTCGACTACGTCTTGACCGTTCCGCGAAAAGCGATTCTCGAATCGATTGAGTTGATAAACGGTTCCATCGATATCGACGGAGTGGAGGGCAGTATTAAGGCGTCCTCAATTAATGGCCGCTTGAGCGCGCGCGGACTCCAGGGCGATACAAGGCTTTCGACAATTAACGGGCAGTTGCAGGCAACTTTTGCGCAGTTAGATGAGTCGAAGCCCATTTTTCTTCAGTCAGTGAACGGTCAGGTCAGTGTAGTTATCCCCTCCGACTCGAATGCAGCCGTTCGCGCAAGCACGGTTCACGGATCCATCACTAATGATTTCGGAATGGCCGTGCGCCATGGTGAGTACGTCGGTCACGACTTGAATGGCCAAATTGGTACGGGCGGGCCGCGCATTAAGCTCGGCAATGTAAACGGAACCATTCGCATTAGTCATGCGCAGGACGGACGCCGTTTAAGCCCGGCGACATCCGACGCGCCAGCGATGGCGGAGGGAGAAGTCGCCGACCTTGACGCATCAATTGCGGAACACGTGCAACAAACGACCAGAGAAGCCACCAAGATCGCGAGAGAAGCGACCAGGGTTGCGAGGGAGTCTGCCCGCGAAGCAGCGCGACGCGACGTGGCATTACGTGACGCGCAACGTGAAGTAGCACGCGCGCAAGCAGAGGTTGAACGAGATGTTCAGAGAGAGGCGCAGAGACAGATTCGAGAACAAATTCGCGTTGAAGTGAGAGCGGGCAGAGGCGTCGGAATTGGTACCGGTACCGGTACTGGTGAGGGTTACGGTGGCCGTTTCACAACTCAGGAGTCAAAGACCTTCGCTGTCAACGGTACGCCGCGCGTAAACATAGGGACCTTCGATGGCTCCGTTGTAGTGCATGGGTGGGATAAACCCGAGGTGATGTACGTCGTCACTAAGCGCGCTGACGAGGACGCCATCCTGAAGCAGATCGCTGTGAAGGCTGAACAGCAGGGCTCGAGTATTTCGATCATTGCTAGTTCGGATGAAAATGAGGGAAACGCGCAAATTGAAGTGCATGTTCCGCGACAGGCATCGGTTCATGTCAGTTCGGAAGACGGTAGTCTAAACCTGAACGGCGTTTCCGGAGATCTAACTTTGCGTACCGGCGATGGTTCGATTCAAGTGAACAATGCGGGCGGCCAGCTTCAGGCGGTTACGGGCGACGGCAGTATTACCGTAATGGGCTTCGATGGACAATTGGAGGCCCGCACTGGCGACGGCTCGATTTCAATGGACGGTAATTTCAATTCAGTGACTGCTAGAACCGGTGATGGTTCGATTTCACTCGCTGTACCACCAGGCTCAAACTTCACGGTGGAAACGAACGCTGAGAACACAGTAATCCCCGAGGGATTGCTTCTGACAGAGGATGTTACTCCAACACAACGCGTCAGACGTTGGCGTGTTGGCAATGGCGGCAAAGTGTTTGTCCTTAACACCGGCGACGGCCGAATTGTTGTACGTTCAAGGTAGTTAGTTTGTAGCGCTCGGTAAGTTTCTTTGGATGCACAGGCGTCCAAGAGAGCGGGAACCTTTCGAGCAGCTTTCGAAACAATCAACCCCAGTTTCTAAGCGGCGACTCAGGAGAGGTAATGAAAGGTATTCTGCTCTGTCTGGCTCTAGGTGCGTTTTGCGTTGGCTCGGTGTATTCACAAACGGTCGCCGAATCAACGCCCTCACCAAACGGCAGCACAGCAAAGACCATTGCCAGTTCACCAGTGAGCGATCCGACATCCGCAAAAGTCGGCAAGCTTGCTGCCAGCTCGCTGCCTCCTGAAAAATCGAATCCCGTTAAAGCAGTTCTCTTCGATAAGCCGCCGGTCATTGACGGCAAGCTGGATGATGAAGTGTGGAAGACAGCTGCTGTCTTCAAAGATTTCTATCAGGTCCAGCCGGGCGACAATCTAATTCCGCAAAACCAAACAGAAGTACGCCTCGGCTACGATTCTCGCTTTCTCTACATCGCGTTTCATTGCTTCGACGAACCCGACAAAGTTCGCGCCAACATTGCTAAGCGCGACAACATCTGGGACGACGATTACGTCGGCATACTGTTCGACACTTTCAACGATCAACGGCGCGCGTATGAATTTGATTTCAATCCCCTGGGTGTTCAGGCAGATGGAATCTGGACCGAAGGAATGGGTGAAGATTTCAGTCTGGATCTCGTCCTCGAATCGAAAGGAATGGTGACGACTGATGGTTACACGATTGAAGTCGCCATA
>Ga0157380_10004011_pt1 | contig 10167 bp, 8 predicted proteins | sample S35metaG_FD_119757 | JGI IMG/M metagenome (GOLD analysis project Ga0157380, IMG submission 119757) | Switchgrass rhizosphere microbial communities from Kellogg Biological Station, Michigan, USA - S3-5 metaG | ecosystem: Host-associated > Plants > Roots > Rhizosphere > Soil | place: USA: Michigan...
GACCATAAACTGGTCGAGTTCACGGCAAAAATGCCTGACACAATGAAGTTGCGGGGCGGCACGACGAAGTACGTGCTGCGCGAAAGCATGAAAGACGTGTTACCTGAGAAGATCCTTACGCGGCGCAAGATGGGGTTCCCGGTTCCGATTGGCAGTTGGTTTCGCGGACGATTTAAGTCAGTAATACAGGAGTACGTCTTAAGTGAGCGAGCGTTATCACGTGCCATATTTGCGCCTGACTTTGTGCGCAATCTGGTGTCGCTACATCAGGCTGGAGAAGATCACTCGGAACGCCTCTGGTCGCTGGTTAACTTTGAAATGTGGTTACGACGATTTTTCGATGCCGAGGAATTGCCGTCGTCCGAGATTGAACTCGAAAAGAGTTTGGTAGCGTGACGTAAAGATAAAATCCGGGCAAGACGCAAAGGCGCAAAGACAATTCTAAAGATTCTCTGGCTGAAAACCGAACTTCTTCATCCGGTCGACAAGGGCGGAAAGATTCGCAGTTACAACATGCTCAAAGAGCTCAAGCGTAACTGCCACATAACCTACCTCACGCTCGACGATGGAACGGCTGACACAAAGGCACGCGAACTCTCCAGCGAATACTGCCACGAGCTTGTGTGCATTCCCCACCCGCGCCGTGAGAAGTTCACCACCGGGTTTTACGTTGAGCTAATGCTGAATCTCGCTTCCGACTTGCCGTATGCGATCAAGAAATACGAATCATCGGCAATGCGCGAGGAGATTAAAAAGCATGTAGCCGACAAACGTTTCGATGTTCTCGTTTGCGACTTTCTCGCACCTGCTGCGAATGTTCCGGCGAACATCAATTGTCCTACGGTGTTGTTTCAGCACAATGTTGAAGCGATGATTTGGAAGCGTCATTACGAAGTGCAGAAGAGTGCGCCTAAAAAGGCTTATCTTTTTCGCCAGTGGCAGAAGATGCAAGCCTTCGAGGCAAAGATGTGTCCGCAGTTTAACTGTGTAGTAGCGGTGTCGCGTGAAGATCGAGAGCTGATGCAGCAGGAGTACGGCGTAGAGAATATTTATGATGTACCTACGGGAGTGGACACAACGTTCTTCCGACCGAGCGGTCAGATAGCGTGCAAGCCACATAATTTGGTATTCACCGGTTCCATGGATTGGCTGCCAAACGAAGACGCGATCCGCTACTTCACCGAAGAAATAATGCCGCGAATTAAGAAAACAGTTCCTGACGTGACGCTCACCGTCGTCGGTCGAGATCCTTATCCGAGCCTCGTTGAACTGAGCAAACGCGATCCGTCCGTGATAGTTACCGGACGAGTTGAAGACGTTAGACCGTTTATGGAAGAGGCAGCAGTTTACATCGTGCCGTTGCGAATCGGAGGCGGCACACGCCTTAAGATTTATGAGGCAATGGCAATGGAGAAAGCCATTGTTTCCACCAGTATTGGCGCCGAAGGCCTACCCGTTACTGACGGAGAAGAAATACTTCTGGCGGATACTCCTGAATCCTTCGCTGACGCTGTGGTAAGACTTCTTCAGCAGGATAGTTTGGCCAGTAACATCGCGAAACGAGCGGCAGCTAGAGTCAGGGAGGAATTTGGATGGGACAAAGTTGGCGAGAGCTTCGTGAGGATTTGTGAACGCGCCATTTCGTCCACTAAGCACAGTGAGTTTTCCTTGATCGCATAGTCGGGAGAATCTATTCGTGAAACTTAGCGTTTTTGGTTTGGGTTACGTTGGTTGTGTATCAGCGGCATGTTTCGCCGACGCTGGAAATGAAGTTATTGGTGTGGACGTTAACCCAACCAAAGTTGAAATCATCAACAGCGGGAAGAGTCCGATCATTGAAGACGGCATTAACGAACTGATAGCGAAGGTCGTAAAGTCGGGTCGTCTGTCAGCGACCATAGACTCCGAGCGCGCGGTCATGGATTCAGATCTCTCCCTGGTATGCGTTGGCACACCCAGCAATCAGAATGGCAGCCTTCACCTGCGTCATGTCGAGCAAGTCTGTCGAGAAATCGGATCAGTCCTGAAAAGAAAAGAGAAGCGGCACATTGTTGTTGTCCGCAGTACGATGCTCCCGGGAACCATCGAGAACACCGTTGTGCCGGCACTGGAAGAAACATCGGGAAAGAAAGCAGTCAAGGATTTTGGGATCTGCATCAACCCGGAGTTCCTGCGCGAAGGATCCTCATTGAAGGATTTCCACGCACCACCTTTTACTCTTATCGGCGCTGACGATGAGGAAACTACGGCTGCGGTAAGCAGTCTTTACGTAAACATCAACGCACCGGTGTTCGTCACGTCGTTGAAGACGGCAGAGATGGTTAAGTATGTTTGCAATTGCTTCCACGCGCTCAAGGTGAGCTTTGCCAATGAAATAGGAAACATTTGCAAGGCATTGCAGATTGATAGTCACGAAGTGATGGATGTCTTTTGCCAGGACACAAAACTCAACCTGTCTCCATACTATCTCAAACCAGGTTTCGCGTTTGGTGGGTCGTGCCTGCCCAAGGATCTGCGCGCCATTAACTACAAAGCTAAGGAACTCGACGTGGAAGTTCCCGTTCTGTCTGCGATCCTACCCAGTAATCGACTGCAGATTGAGCGAGCCGTTGAAATGGTGATGAGCAGCGGCAAGAAGCGCGTTGGTGTGCTTGGATTTAGTTTTAAAGCGGGAACTGATGACCTGCGTGAATCACCCATGGTGACGCTCATAGAGACTTTGATCGGCAAAGGATTCGAACTCGCTCTCTATGATCGCCATGTTTCAGTAGCCAAACTCGTCGGGGCCAATAAAGAATACATCGAGCGTGAGATTCCCCATATTTCAAAGTTGATGAGAAGCACTGTTGACGGAGTGTTAAATGATTCTGATGTCGTGATTATCGGCAATCAGGCTGAAGAATTTCTCAGCGTAGCAGAGCGGCTGCGAAGTGATCAGCAACTCATCGATCTTGTGCGGCTGTTTGATCGAACGTCGAACGAGAACTACCACGGCATATGCTGGTGATGCTTCACCGCCACCTTCAATCAATTCATCTGGATGGCGCCTTTGAACAATGATTCTTCAAGTACACGGTTGCCATTGCGCGTCGGGTTACTTATCGATTCGTTCGTGCAACGCAAATGGATCCATCAAGTTGTTGAGGAGATCCAGGCCTCCGGCATTGCTGAAATCGTAGTCGTCATAAAGAACGAAGCACCGCATCAGCAGCAGAGCCGCTTGAAAAGTTATTGGCGCAATCGAAAGTACCTGCTCTACACGCTCTACGAGAAAGTCGACCAGTTCAGAGTAAAAGTCAGTCCGGATGCATTTGCACCGACCGACATTAAGCCGCTTCTCTCTGACTGTCCGGTCATTGAAGTAGTACCGGAGATGAAGGCCTACTCAGACTGGTTTCCAAAAGAAAAAGTCGATCAAATACGTGAGTTTGATCTTGATGTAGCCCTGTGTTTTGGATTTCGAATACTTAAAGGCGAGGCACTGAACATCGCACGGCATGGCATCTGGTCGTATCACCACGGTGACAATCTGGTGAATCGTGGTGGTCCAGCAGGCTTTTGGGAAGTGATGGACAGCGTACCAGTAACGGGTTCCGTCCTTCAGGTCCTCACGGAAGATCTCGACAATGGACAGGTTCTTTACCGATCCTGGTCACCGACGAGCGACAGGTTCTCGGTTAAAGCAAACAGAAACAACTTGTACTTGAAGTCGTCGGCATTCGTGTTGCGGAAACTGAAAGACCTCGCTGATGGTCATCCGATTTGTTCACACGACGCTCGGTTGTATCGGCCGTATTCGAACCCGCTGTATCGCATGCCGACGAACCGCGAAATGTTGCCACGTCTGACGCGGATGGCGACGAAATACGTAGGTAGTAAATTCGAGAGTGCGCTCACGTACGATCAGTGGGAGCTAGCCTACAGGTTCAGATCCGGGCCGTGTGATGCGAACAATACGTTTTACCGTTTCAAGAGTTTGAAGCCACCCAAAGACCGTTTCTGGGCTGACCCATGTGCGATCAAACATGGCAACACGTATTACGTCTTCATCGAAGAGTATTTGAACAAGACTGGCAAGGGGCACATTGCCGTAATCGAGCTGGATCGTAAAAAGGGAATTGTTAGTGGCCCCACCACAGTGCTGGAGCTCGACTACCATTTGTCTTATCCATTCGTATTCGAATGGAATAACAACTACTACATGGTGCCGGAGAGCGCCGCAAATAAGACGGTGGAGTTGTATCGCAGCACTTCATTTCCTTTTGAGTGGCAATTAGAAAAAATTTTGCTGAAGGACGTACGCGCGAAGGACGCAAGTTTGGCTGAAATCGACGGAACGTGGTGGATGTTCGTCTCGATCTCAGAACACAGCATTCCAGACGAGCTGTATCTCTTCTCGGCGCCGAGTCCGCTTGGACCATGGGTGCCGCATTCGCAGAATCCAGTGAAGTCAGACGTCAGAGGATCACGCCCGGCCGGAAAACTATTTAACCTGAACTCCGATCTTTATCGGCCCGCGCAGAATTCTGCCGGGCGGTACGGCTACGGCATGTCCATCAACAGAGTTACTCAACTGGACCACAATGGCTTTCGCGAAGAGGAAGTATCCAGCGTCCTGCCAAACTGGCGTAAGGACTTGCTTGGTACTCATACGATCAGCATCGACGACGACCTCACAGTGATTGACTGTTTAGTAAGAAGATCAAAGTGGTTCTGAGCCATCATGCAAGGCGCTGATGTCCTGTCGAAAAGACGAAAATGGAACTGGGGCAGAGTAGTTAGGTGGCTGCTCGTCTGCATCCTTATCTGGTTCGTACTTGCATGGTTTGGAGCGCGAGCCCTGATCGTAGAGGCTGATCTACCGAGCGCAGACGCGATCGTCATACTTAGTGGTTCAAGTACCTACGTTGAGCGGACACAAAAAGCCGCCGAGTTGTATAGACAGGGCCGGGCGCCGCTGGTCGTGCTTACGGACGACAATACCCGGGGAGGTTGGTCCAACGCGCTGCAGCGAAATCCGTATTTCGTTGAGCGAGCCCACGATGAATTAACTAAGCAAGGCGTGCCCCCCGACAAAATAAGAGTTGCGCCCGGTATTGCCGCAAACACGCACGATGAGGCTTTGATAATACGGGATTACGCTTTGGCCCAACGGCTGAAGTCCATCCTGGTTGTCACTTCAGCCTACCACTCCAGGAGAGCGCTGCGTATTTTGCGCTCAACGTTTGCTGGTGGCGAAACATCGCTCGGCATTGCGCCAGCACCGACTGGAGCTCAGACACCTTCTCCAGTTCTGTGGTGGCTACACGTGGAGGGATGGCGGTCTGTTGCTGGCGAGTATGTGAAGCTCATTTACTACTGGCTAAAGTACAGGTAGCAGGTGAGCGAAGCATCCAGGTGCACTCGATTTAGTCGACCTGTTGAATTATCATGTCGCCCATTACCCTTTTCGCTTTTCCGCCAAATAGAAAGCTCTCTTATTAAAAACCGGGACGTTTTGCGTTCCATCTCAAGGAATCAGATGACAGCAAATCAAGCGGGAGTAATCACGAAACTTCGGTGGTCGTTGCCTTGGCTCCTTAGGTATCCTTTGTGGCGAGCCAGCACGCTTCTTCTCGACAGTTCCGATTTTCGTCACGTCATCTTCGTTGTGGCTAATCACTTTGAGCCTGGCGTTGGTAGAGAAGCCGCCGCTCCAGTGGATCGCTGGTGCAGGTTAGCGCGGTCGACCGGCAATGTAGTACGGGACCACGATGGAACCTCCTTTCGTCACACGTATTTCTTTCCGGCAGAGCAGTACGACTATCGGTCCATTGAGAAGCTTTCTGAACTGCAGAGAGACGGGTTCGGGGAAGTCGAAGTCCATCTTCATCATGGAGTCGAAACGCCCGATGATGCTGCGAATACGCGACGGCTGTTAGAGACATTCCGCGATACGCTTGCGGAAAGACATCACTGTCTATCGCGCGACATTTCGAGTGCGCTACCGCGGTATGCTTTTGTTCATGGTAATTCTGCGCTGGCTAATTCCGCAGGTGGGCGAAATTGCGGAGTTGATTCGGAGATGCAGGTCCTTGCTGCGACCGGTTGCTATGCCGACTTCACTCTACCATCGGCTCCAGATCAATCACAGGTTCCTAAGATAAATGCGATCTACCAGTGTGGAAATCCACTTCAGCAAGCGAGGCCTCATCGATCAGGTCCAGACTTGAAGGTGGGCGACAAACCGACGCTCCCGATCATAGTGAATGGACCTCTCGTTTTTGATTGGACGCGGCGAGTTCATGGTTTGCCCATACCTCGAATAGATGATGGAGCCCTTGCTCGTAACTATCCCTTGCAGATGGATCGCTTTAAGCGTTGGGAAAGTGCGCGAATTGGAGTTGAAGGTCGGCACGATTGGATCTTTATCAAACTTCATTGCCACGCATTCTTTGAGTATGACCAGGGAGCGATGATGGGTGATGAACTTAAAAGGTTCATGACTGAACTCCTTGAGATGGGAGAGTCGAGCGGTCGCTTTAAAGTGCACTTTGCAACTGGGCGAGAAGTCTTCAACATAATCACAGCAGCGCTTGCAGGAGAGGAAGGTGATCCGGGACAGTACAGAGACTACTCCCTCCGGCCCATCTGGAAACAAGAGGACCTGTCGCACACACCGCGTAATCAAGCTGTTGTAATGAACCACGCCGATTAAGAATGGAGTTACGCAACTATCATCTCGATGAACTTCGCATCGCCAACACTCCCGGACATTCTCACCGCATAATGCCGCCGGTATTAAGTTCAGACCGTACAATTCTCGACGTTGGGTGTGGTGCGGGTCAGACGTTGATCGCGACTGAATTCAATCCCGGCACAATTGTCATTGGGCTTGATCGTGATGAGTCAGCTCTGAACCTGGGGAGGCAATTGGATCAGACAATCGGTTTCGTATGCGCGAGAGGCGAGAGTCTACCGTTCGAAAGTGAACGGTTTGATTTTGTTTTCTCGCGAGTTGCGTTGCCCTACATGCAGCTAAACGCCACGTTGTCTGAAATACGTCGGGTTCTTAAAACTCAGGGCCGAGTTTGGTTCGTCTTGCACCCATACTCGATGATCCTCAAAGAAATGCTGGACGCATTAACGCGATTGAAGCTGAAACGTGCAGTCGTTTGCCTTTATGTCATTGCCAATGGGACAGTTGTGAATCTACTAGGCAAGGAGTTTCGATTGCCATTTAGAAAGCACTACCACGAATCCTTCCAGACCGTTGGGGGAATCAAGAAGCTGCTGCGAAAGGCGGGCTTTCAAGATATACATGCTGAGCGAAAGAATTTCTTTGTGGCGACTGCAAGGAAGGTCAAGTAGGCTTGAGTCAGGCGAGTATGACAGAAGAAACGATTCTTAAGCCCCAAGCTGCGCCGTCGGTGAGTGTGATAATTCCTGCGTACAATGCCGCAACGTACATAGGCGACGCTATCAAGTCGGTTTTGGATCAGACCTTCACCTCCCACGAGATTATCGTTATCAATGATGGCTCACCGGATACTGATGAGTTGGAGTGCCAGCTCCAAGCGTACTCAGCTCACATTCGATATCTCAAACAAGAAAATCAGGGAGCCGCAGCGGCTCGTAACACCGGACTGCGTGCTGCGAAAGGAGAATTCGTCGCCTTTCTCGATGCCGACGACACTTGGTTGCCGACGTTTCTTGATGAACAGATCAGGTTTGCTCAATCAACGGCAGCCGATCTTGTTTACTCGGACGCACTACTCGTTGGTGAGTCGCCTCTGAACGGCCGGACTTTCATGCAGCTGCAACCGTCACGCGGAGCCGTCACGCCTGAAAGTTTGTTAGCTGTAGATGTCTCGGTGCTCACATCGGCGGTAGTCGCGCGGAAGAAACAGATTCTGGACGTAGGTCTGTTTGATCCGAAGATCAAGCGTGGTCATGATTTCGACTTGTGGTTTCGTTTAGCCAAAGCCGGAGCACGGTTCGCGTATCAGGCCAAAGTGTTGGCTCATCACCGCATAGTGGAGAGCGGACTATCGGGAGACACTATTAGCCAGCTTAAGCGTACGCTTGCTGTACTGGAGACGATAAAGGTTCGGGATGATTTAACGCCTGATGAGGATGCGGCGCTTCAACTCAACCTGAATAGGACGCTCGCTGAACTTGCGCTTGAAAATGGGAAAGCAAAACTGCTGGAAAAGGACTTTGCAGGAGCATCAGAATCCTTTACAGAAGCGAAACGGTATCGCACTAACTGGAAACTGACATTAGTGAGTTTTGGTATAAAAATAGCGCCAAGAACGGTGCGGCGCATTTATCAACGGCGTAGTGGCTCCAGCGGGGTCGCCCACAATCCCTCCTTCTAGATCTTTGTGACAGCCATCTGGTTAAAGTTGGAACCTGCCCGTAATTCTCACTTTAAATGCTCTGAGTAGAAGCTGACTTGTTCTACTAGTCAACGCCCGCGAACGCCCAGAGACTTCGACAATTACCCAGCACACCATGTAACTTGCTCGCGAGCTTTAGTGTGACTCAGACTTAATCCGGACTACCATTGAGCATGTCGGAAATCAGAACTCAACTACAGACGAACGAGCGAATCAAGGACTACCTTAGGAATTTTCCGGCGGTATATCAGCTCGCGAAGCGGTTCTATCGTCTGTTTCGCAAATCAGACCCAACCGTGCAAGAACGGATTGTGAAAGCTCTTAGCGGCAAGCCCAGCGTCTTCTTTGTTCAGGTCGGTTCAAACGACGGTTTCCATGGTGATCCAATCCACGACCTTATAGTTAGCAACACCAGCTGGGGCGGGATTTTTATTGAGCCCGTCGATTTCCTTTTCCGCCGACTTCGTGACAACTACAGAGCCTCGGAAAGGTTTGTATTCGAGAACGTGGCTATAGGGAATGAAAGAGGGTGTAAGAAATTTTATTACGTGTCCGAGAAGGCGAGCACTGAACTCGATTTACCATATTGGCATGATCAGCTAGGTTCCTTCGATCGGAGTCACATCACACGAGCACTTGGCAATCAAATTACACCATTTATTATTGAGGTGGATGTCGAGTGTCTCCCCTTACAAGACGTTTTAGATCGGAACGGGGTCGTCGCAATCGACGTGCTTCACATTGATACCGAAGGTTTTGACTATCAAGTGCTGTCTCAGGTCGATTTTGGTCGATACAAGCCTGTAGCGATTCTATTCGAACATCTTCATCTCACCGATGAAGAGTTTTTCAAAGCACGCAAACTTCTTAGCAGGGCAGGCTACCGGCTATTGCAATACGGTCAGGACACGCTGGCGATAAGAAGGGGTTAACGTGAAAGAGAATCGATGGCGACCACTTTAAGAAATCGTGCCAACTGGACTTTTGGGCTTCCCAGGACTCTTCATGCCTTTGGTGTAAACGCCCTCCTTCTTCCATTGGGCATAGCCTCAAGTGTTTTGATCGGACGCACAGTCGGTCCAACCGGTAAAGGCAGCCTCGACCTCATCGTCGCTACTGCTGCGCTGCTTGCAATGTTTCTCAGTTTGTCTCTCCCACAAGGAATCACGTATGTGATAGCTCAGGGCAAGGCTGATAGAAATGTCATCGCCTCACAGTTGGTCCTTCTATCAATACTGCAGGCGTTGCTCGCATTCGTCGTATTAAGTCTTCTCCGGACCACAGGCTACCTACAAATCTTCCTACCTAATTGGGGGGTCTGGATCATCGCGGGCATAGTTCTCTACGTTTGGGTTGAGTTGACGTCCAAATTCTACGCTTCGATTCTCACTGGACACCAACAGATCGCCGTGGTTAACAACGCGGAATTGCTGGGTCGCGTGGCTCAGTTTCTAATACTGTTTGTTCTCGCTGGTGTACTGTACTTTTCGGGAAAGCAGCTATCGGTCGGTTTGCTCTTCCTGGTTACTTTATCCTCAAGCATCCTAATCAGCCTTTTGTTACTCGCATCCCTGCAGTTTAGGTTTCATCTATCGCGGGATTTCAGCGGACTGAAATCTGCGCTGGCTTTCGCTATTCCTTGTTATGCCGCCAACTCAGCCCAGTTTCTCAATTACAAGCTGGATGTGTTTGTGGTTGGCTTTTTTGCAGGACAAGCTTCTGTAGGCCGTTATACCCTCGCCGTTTCACTGGCTCAATTGCTGTGGCTTATGTCTAACTCCGTCGC
>Ga0157380_10004014_pt1 | contig 10162 bp, 9 predicted proteins | sample S35metaG_FD_119757 | JGI IMG/M metagenome (GOLD analysis project Ga0157380, IMG submission 119757) | Switchgrass rhizosphere microbial communities from Kellogg Biological Station, Michigan, USA - S3-5 metaG | ecosystem: Host-associated > Plants > Roots > Rhizosphere > Soil | place: USA: Michigan...
CACCGCAGGCAAGGCGGGGTTCGCGAACTGGAGCGGCGACAGGTTCACGGCCACCCGGATCGGATCGGGCCATTGCGCGGCTTCCATGCAGGCGGTGCGGATCACCCATTCGCCGATCGCCGGAATCAGGCCGATTTCCTCCGCGAGCGGGATAAACACCGTAGGCGAGATCGGGCCGCGCGTAGGATGGTGCCAACGGATCAGCGCCTCGAAGCCGACAATCTGCTCGGTCTTGGCGCTGACCACCGGCTGATATTCGAGCTTCAGCCCATTGTCGCGCAGGACGTGGCGAAGATCGGTCTCGAGCAGGCGCCGGTCCTTGGCATCGGCGTGCATCGCATTCTCGTAGAAGCGGTACACCCCTTTGCCGGCCGCCTTGGCGGCATAGAGCGCGAGATCGGCATTGCGCACCAGCGAATCCGCGCAGTCGCCGTCATTCGGTGCGATCGCGATGCCGACCGAGGCACCGATCGATATCGTCGACCCTTCGATCACATAGGGCTGCGACAGTGCGGCAATGACGCGGTTGGCAAGATCTCCCAGTTCCTGCCGGTCCATCATGGCGGGCAGCACGACGTTGAACTCATCGCCGCCGAGCCGGCCGACACGGCCGCGATCGCCCACTTCGCGCAGCAGCCGTTCAGCCACCTGCCGCAGCAGCGCATCGCCGACAGGGTGACCAAGCGTGTCGTTGACGTTCTTGAAGCGGTCGAGATCGAGCAGGAACAGCGCGCAATGATCCTGCTTGTTGTGCTCGCCGCGTACCGCCTGATCGAGCGTCTGGCGCATCACCACGCGGTTGGGCAAGCCGGTCAGCGCGTCGTAGCGGGCGAGCCGGTTGATCTCGGCTTCCGATCTGCGCATCTCGGTCAGGTCGGCACCCACTCCCCGGAAGCCGGTGAAGCGCTGAAAGTTATCGAAAGCCGGGCGGCCGGACAGCGACCACCAGCGCGCGGCGCCCGGTGTCTTGGCGCGGACGACCAGATCGCTGAACGGAAGGCGTGTCGACAGATGAAAGCCGAGCGTGCGTTCGCCGCTCCCGGATTCGAGTTCCTCGCCCTCATCGGGCAGGATCAGGTCGGTAAGCTGGGTATTGAGCAGCGAATCCGCCTCGCCGGTGAGCGCGAGCGCGAGCTGCTTGGAGATATAGGTGAGCCGCCCGTCGGTATTGGTTTCCCACAGCCATGCCTTGCCGCCATGCTCGAACTCGGCGAGGAGTTGGCGGGCGGTGCGGGCTTCCCGATCCAGTTCGTGCCGGCAACGCGAGGCGACGAGCCGCCGGCGCGCCTGGCTGATCGCGACCGCGGCGACGCAGAAGCAGATGCCGGACAGGGTCAGCGCGACCGCCGAACTGCCGAAGCTGAAGGCCAGCGCGCAGATCAGGATTACCCAGTGCACGATCAGCACGATCGGGACCGCCGCCATCACCAGCGCGGCGACCGTTCCCGTGCCGGCGAAGGCGATGCCGATGACTGCCTGCTCGCCGAATTCCTGGCTGGGAATGCCGATCAGCAGCAGCGCGCTCCACGTCAGGCCCACCAGCATGCCATAAGCGGTCGCGATCCGGGCGCCGACAAAAGGCGGCTTGTGGCGCAGGATCTTCATCCTGGCGATGCTGCTGAAGATGGCGTCGAAGAACAGTGTCAGCGAAACCAGCGCGATACCGATCATGATGCGCAGGTGGTCGCCTGAACCGTACATCGTGAACAGCAGGCCGAGGCCGCCGATCAAATGCGCGGCGAGCAGGATCGGCGCGGTCCGGATCAACTGGCGGAGCTGCTCCGAGACGAGATGCTCGTCATGATCATTGGCCGCGCGGGTGATTTCGAGCAGCGCGACGTCGCCGAGACGCGGCCTATCAGGCTTGCCCGCCTCTCTCCGCGCTTCGCCAGGGATACGAGTACGCCGCATGGGTTCCATTCACAAACTGAGTGGCGCGTCTTGCCATCCGCTTGATAAAAAAAGCCGTGCATTGTTGGTAAAGAAGCATTTAGCCATCAAATCTTTCGATGGTTTAAGCTTGATTACGATTCCGCTATCGCGGGGAACTGGTCAGGTAAGCGGGGAGTTTCGATGGCGCGGATCAGCTTGGGCAAGATCTTGGCGGGCGCGGCCGGCGTCGTGGCGGCAGGTGCGGCCGCAGGCGCCGCATGGATGTATTTACGCGAGAAATCGATCGAGACACCCGATCATGAGACGATCGAGAGCGACGGCGCATTCGAGATCCGGCGTTATCCAACGCTGATCGTCGCCGAGACGGTCCAGCACGGTGCCCGCGACCGCGCGCTCGGCAACGGCTTCGGCCTGCTCGCCGACTATATCTTCGCCGAATCCCGCGAAGGCGAGGAGATCGCGACAACGGCGCCCGTGTTCGCGGTGCCGAACGGCAGGGATTGGACGATCCGTTTCGTCATGCCGAAGGCGCTGATGCGCGAGGAACTGCCGGAGCCCGGACGCGGCGTGAAGATCGCCCAGCTGCTCGCCCGCACCGTCGCCGTGCTCCGCTTCGCCGGCCGAGCCGACGACAGGCTGCTGGCCGCCAAGGAGTCGGAGCTGCGGGAGATCCTGGCGGAGCGTGGTATCGAGGTGATCGGCCCGGTGGAGCATGCTTTCTACGACAGCCCGATCATGCCTGGGCCATTGCGTCAGAACGAGGTGATGGCGGAGATTGCCCCGGCCGTCTGAACACTTCGACAGCGGCCGTCGGTAGCGTTATAAGCACATCATCAGTGCCGGGAACAGGAGAGGTTCGATGAAGAGGGCCGTTGCCTTTGGAATAGTGCTGATTGCCGGCGCTTTCCTTCTTTCGATCGATCGGACAAACCCCGCGTTCGCCGCCGGCAGCGGCGGGGGAAGCATGCCGAGTTCCTCGGCGGCCAGCTATGATCCCACAGCCGATTATCAGGCCGGAATCGCGGCGATCAAGGAAGGTCGGTTCGCGGAGGCCAAGCGCGATTTCGACAGGGTGCTCGGGGCGGCGCCGACCGATGCCAATGCGAATTATCTTGCCGGGCTCGCGCGATCGGGGCTCAAGGACGACAAGGGCGCGGCGCGCTATTTCGGCAAGGCCGTCAAATATGACGACAAGCTGATCCCGGCGCATAAGCAATATGGCGTCTCGCTCGCCGCGAGCGGCCAGAAGGAAAAGGCGCAGGCCGAGCTTGACGCGATGAAGGCCAAGGCGGCTGCTTGCGCGGGTACCTGCCAGGAAGCGGCCGATCTCAAGGATGCGATCGACGCCATCACCGCCGCGCTTGCGGGCGGGCCGCAGGCGCGGCGCGCCGATCCGGGCAGCCTGCTGTTCGCTGGCTCCGCCGAGGGTGATCATGCCTATCTGGACGCGGTCGGGCTGATCAACGAGCATCGCTACGAGGAGGCGATTGCCTCGCTCCGCCGTGCCGAGCAGAGCTTCGGGCCGCACCCTGATATCCTCACCTATCTCGGTTTCGCCAATCGCAAGCTCAAGCGCTATGACCTTGCCGAAGCCTATTATCTTCAGGCGCTTGCTGTCGCGCCCGGCCACAAGGGCGCGACCGAATATTATGGCGAGCTGATGGTCGAACGAGGCGATCTGGCGGGCGCGCGGGCCAAGCTGGCGCAACTCGATGCGATCTGCGCGTTCGGGTGCTACGAGGCTGAGGAATTGCGGCATTGGATCGAGCAAGGGCACGGCTCGGCCTCCTGATCCTGGCGGCGGCGCTGACCGCCGCGGCGCCGCGCGCCCTGCCGATCCGATCGGCGCAATGGCTGGCGCCCGAGATGCGGCTGGAGGCCCTTGTCCGGCAGCCAGCGGAATGCGCGAGGCGGCCGGAGCCGGGGCCTGAGCGCGATCTCTTCCTGATCGGGCGCGCCGCCTTCCGCACGCCGATGCTGCTGGGCGGGCAGGCGGCGCGCGCGGGGCTGAAATGCGAGAGCTGCCATACGAACGGACGGCGCAATGCGGCCTTCCTGTTTCCCGGACTTTCGGCGGCGCCCGGCACGGCCGACGTGACCGCTTCGCTGATGAGCTCGCACCGCGGCAACGGCCAATTCGATCCCAGGCCAATCCCCGACCTCGCTTATCCGGTGAAGATCTCGCGCGACCCGAAAAGCCGCGCGCTGGAACAGTTCATCCGGGGGCTGATCGTCGAGGAATTCGATGGCGCCGAGCCCCCGCCTTTGATCCTGGACGGGCTCGGGGCCTATGTCCGCGCGATCGATGCGCGGTATTGTCCGGCCGGATCGAGCGCGCCGCTTGGGCTTTCCACCGCCATCGCGACTCTCCGTGAAGGCGCGATGGCGGCAGCGACCGCGCTCGATCGTGGCGACGGCGCATCAGCGCGATTGCTGCTATCCGGCGTGCGTGCGATGCTCGGGGACATCAACGAGCGGTTTGCGGGAGTCGGCCTTGCAAGGCAGCGCGAACAACTGCGGCTTGAGGATCAGACCCTGCTTGGAATTCAGCATGAGATCGACGGCGGTGCGATCGCGGAAGCGGCGCGCGATCTCACCCTCTGGCGCGCGCGGATTCCGGACTGGAGCGAGGGGCTTGCAAGCGCCGACCCGCGCTCGCTTTACAACCGGCGGCGGCTCGCGAAAGCACTGCGCTGAACCCTCGTCAGCAATCTGACGTTCAGCTTCGCGGGGTAGATTCGGACCACTCGATTCAGCATCTCATGGAGGACGACCGATGCGGAAAGTTCGTGGTGCTGTCTTGGCCGGGGTGATCGCCGTGGCCGCGATCGGTACGGCCGTCGTGGCGGCCAATCATGAAGGCAGGGTGATGAAGGTGGCGATGCCGGATGGCTCCGTCGCGCGGATCGAATATTTCGGGAATGTCGCGCCCAAGGTCACCGTAGCGCCGGCGGGTGCGCTGATGCCGGTGGCGATGTTCGAGCCGGAGGACCTCGCGCCTTTCGCGGCGTTCGACAAGATCGCTGCCCAGATGGACCGCGATTTCGAAGCGATGATCCGGCAGGCGGCGGCGCTTCAGGCGCGGCCGCTTACGCATGACGGCAAGCTCGATATGGCGGTATTCGGCAAATTGCCGGCGGGGACGATGCACTATTCCTTCGTCTCGACGACCACCAGCACTGGCAACGGCACCTGCAGCCGCAGCGTCGAGATGACCTCGGCCGGGGCGAACCAGCAGCCGAAAGTGGTCCAGACCAGCTCGGGCGATTGCAAGGGCATGCCGAACCTGACCCCGGCAACGGCAGCGCCCGCCGCGGAGCCGGTCAAGGTTCAGCCGGTCAAGGCAGAGGCAAAGCCCAGGGCGGCGGCGCCCTCGACGATCTGACCCCGGATTATTTGCACGATCACGGAACCAGCGCCCGCCTGCGCGGTTGATAGAGTCCATTTCGCGAAAGCAAGATGGGTTCACGAACTGGATCGCGAGAAGCGAGCCAATTCATGGAAGGGGCTCCGCCGCCACAAGCGACGGAGCCTTTTTCTTTTGTGGCACGCCGATGAACCCGGCCGATGAACCCGGCCAATGAACCGGAACGCCGGCTCGCGAGTTGCCCAGCCCGTGAAGATCGCGACTTACAATGTGAACGGCATCAACGGGCGGCTGCCGGTGCTGCTGCGCTGGCTGGAGGAGGCGCGGCCCGATATCGTCTGCCTTCAGGAGCTGAAGGCGCCGCAGGAGAAATTCCCCGAAAAAGCCGTTCGCGATGCTGGATACCACGCCATCTGGCACGGGCAGAAAAGCTGGAATGGGGTTGCGATCCTGAGCCGGACGGGCGAGCCACATGAGACGCGGCGGGGTCTGCCCGGTGATACCGGGGACCTGCACAGTCGTTACATCGAAGCGGCGGTCAACGGCATCCTGATCGGCGGGCTTTACCTGCCCAACGGCAACCCTCGGCCGGGCCCAAGATTCGAGTATAAGATGGCGTGGTTTGAACGGCTGATCGCGCATGCCGCCGAGCTGATCGCGAGCGGTATTCCCGTGATATTAGCCGGCGATTTCAATGTGATACCGACCGAACGCGACGTCTATAAGCCCGAGCGCTGGCTGGACGACGCGCTGTTCGCGCCCGAGGCGCGGGCGGCCTATTTCCGGCTGCTCGACCAGGGCTGGACCGATGCGCTGCGGACAGTGCACCCGGACGAGACCATCTACACCTTCTGGGATTATTTCCGGAACGCCTTCGCCCGCGACGCGGGGCTTCGCATCGATCATCTGCTGCTCAGCCCGCCACTCGCCGACCGGCTGATCGCGGCCGAGGTCGACAGCCATGTGCGCGGTTGGGAGAAGACCAGCGATCATGCGCCGGTCTGGATTGAACTGACGGAAAAGGCGAGGCGAAGGCAAGCCGCCTCAGCCTCGGTCGATTTCCCGCGCTGACCAGGCAAGGATGAGCCATCCCACCGTCAATGTTCCAAGACCGAACGGCTTGATCAGGAGAAGCGCGGCAGGCGCGCCGGCCGCCACCGCATAAGTGGTGATGCAATAAAGCAGGATACCCCCGAGGAAGAAAGCTGGCGACAGCCTGGCATCGCGCGCGCCGATATTCATGAAGGTGGCACAGGCCAGGGTAGCCATGCCGTGGATGAACTGGACCTGCGCGCTCAGCCGGATCACGGCGGCCCGATCATCGGCAAACGCAATGACCAGCAAGGCAATCAGATTGTTGAGCGCCCCCAGCCGCATCCATAGCGCCCGCCGCCAGACCGGCAATGCGCTCGGGGCGGACGGAGTGGCGGACGATGGGGCCTGCTTCGATTCCATCGCCCGCCGCTGTGGGGAAGCGGGAGGCGGCTGTCAAACTTCCGCTATGGAACGGCTTAGCGGCAGCTCACCTGCTGCCCGCCGGCCAGTGTGCCGTTCTGGTCGATCGAGCGGCCGAGCAGGGCTCCCAGCGCGCCGCCGATCAGGGTGCCGCCGATGCGGCTGTGGCCGCCGTCGATGACATTGCCGAGAATGCCGCCGGCCGCCGCGCCGACGATCAGCCCGGTGGTGCCGTCACTGCGCTTGCAATAATAGCGGCCGTCCGAGCCGCGATAGACCTGATCATTGGGACCGAGCTTGCGTTCGGAATATTGCGGCCCTTCGCGATAATCGCGGGCGGCGTCATAGTTGGTGCCGAAACGATCGCCGCCGCCATAGCGGCCGTCGCGATCACGGGCGCGGGCATCGTAGAAACGGTCGCGCTCCTGCTGGTAGATCTCGGTTTCGCGCTGATAGCGCTGCTGCGCGGCATCCCAGCGTTTCTGATCCTCATAGCTCTGCGCGAGCACGGGCGTGGCGAGCGTCGCGGCGGCGAGGGTGAGCAGGACGAGCTTTTTCACGAGGTCTCTCCGATATTGCGTTGGCCACGCTTGGGCTGGGACGGCTGAACCTCAGTTGAATCGCAAAACCGCTCGGATGCCGATCGTCTGTGTAGGTTGTCACTCATCTTTTTCCCGTTGTCCCATGCTTGTCATCTGGGTCCAAAACCCTGGCATCCGCTCGGGCCGGATGGAAAAAGGTGCGATACCATTCTAACCCGGTCCTGTAACGACCGGCATGCTCACGATCGGTTCCCTTTCCGCCCGAACCGGAATGTCCACGCCATCAGCCGGCGATAGCGCCGCCACGCGAAGGCGGCATAGTCGGGATCCGAAAGTGAAGGGGGGCAGCGTGGCATAGCTTCCATTTGGCGTCCTGTCGTGGGATCATCAACCGGTGAAGATTCAGTGCGGCCAAAGAGTCGCCAGATGATGAAGGAGGAGCCGGATATGACGATTGCTCATTTGCTTGCTTCGCGCAGCGGCGAGATCATCAGCGTAACGCGCGGCACGCCGGTATCCGAAGCGGTTGCTTTGCTGGCGGATCGCAGGATCGGCGCGTTGCCGGTAGTCGACGGCGAAGCCGTGATCGGCATCATGTCCGAACGCGACGTCATCTATCATCTGCGCAGCGACGGCGCTCAGATCCTGGACTGGCCGGTGGAACGGGTGATGACCTCCCCGGTCCACACCGTCGATCCCGATTCGACCTTGATCGGCGCGCTGGCATTGATGACCCAGCGCCGTATTCGCCATCTGCCGGTGGTAAGGAGCGAGCGAATGATCGGGCTCGTCTCGATTGGCGACCTCGTCAAGGCACGCATCGACAAGATCGAAGCGGAGGCCGAGGCCATGCGGGAATATATTCAGACCGCTTGAGCGGCTGCGGGAGCCTGCCTTGATCGCAGGAGCGCGAACAGTTCGTTGATTACCGGGCGGGCGGCGATCAGCAGCGCCAGGGCGTAGCTCGCGCCGCCGATCCCTACCAGCGCGACCAGATGGGCGAAGGGGTGGAGCGGCGGCAGCAGCCGGTCCGCACCGGCCACGACGATCGCCATGAGGCTGCCAGCAAGCACGGCTGGTGCCAGCGCCGCCAGGAGCGCACGCACGGTGATTCCGATCACCGGCATTGAGAAAAGGGTCGCCCCGAGAGTAAGCAGCGGGAAACTGAAGAGCCAAGCGTAAGCCATTCCTGCCGCGCCGTGGCGCACCGCGATCAGGTATGCGATCGGCATGATGATCGCGCCGGTGGCCGAGATGATCGCGGCGATCGACGGACGCCCGAGCGCGTTGGTCGCGGGCGCGTAGAGAATCTGGAGGGTCACGAAAGGCATCGCGAAGCCGAGGATGCGGACGACCGGAATCGTCTCCGCCCATTTTGGCCCGAGGACGGTCAGGACCAGCGGTTCGGCGGTGACCGCAAGCCCGAGTGAGAAAGGCATGGCGACAAGCATGATCAGCCGCACCGACTTGGCAAAGCCCGCCGCGACGGTCGCGCGGTCGCCCTGCAGACGTGCATAGGCGGGAAAGGCGACTTCGTTGAGCGCCGGCACGAACTTGTTGACCAGGATCTGCGCCAGGAACAGCGATGTCGTGTAGATGCCGACTTCGTGAGCCGGCAGGTTACGCCCGGCGATGAAGACATCCGCCTGGGTTTGCACGAACCAGAGCAATTCGCTGGCCAGAATGGCAAGGCCGAAGCCGAACACTCCGCCCGCGCCCTTGAATCGGAAACTGGGCCATACCCACCAGCGGCCCAGCACGAACAGGCCGAGCGCGCGGGCGACATACAAGCTCATGGGCGCCAGCACGAGCGTCCACACCCCGAACCCGGCAAGCGCGCAGGAGGGCGCGACAATTGCAGAGAGCAGCGCGGCGCCGATATTGACCCGTGCGATCGTCCGGAAATCCATGCCGCGCGACAGCAGGGCCTGCGGCACCATGATGAACGGCGTGCACAGATAGAACAGCGATTGCACCCGCAGCATGTCCGCGACCATCGGCGTCCGGAAATAGCTCGCGGCGAGGGGCGCGGACAGGAATTGCGCCGCCGCCAGCGAGAAGTTGAGCAACACGAGCATGCCCAGCACCTGCCGCACCTGACGGGGATCGATCTCCTTCGCCTGTACCAGCGCGCCGGTAAAGCTGTAGCCGTTGAGCAGGTTCATGAGACTCAGCACGACCTGGGTCATCGCGAACAGACCATAGTCGGATGGACTCAGCAGCCGGATGACGAAGAAGGTCGAAGTCCAGGTGGCGAGCTGCGCGACGATCTGGCTGCCGGAGCGCCAGATCAAGGCGCTGCGGACGCGAGTCCCGATCGTCGAATCGTCTTCAGCCATTGAAAATCGCGCTTCCACCACCATTTAGCGTGCCGGGTTGCTTATGCACGCTACCCGTCAACAGGCCGTAAATCACGTTTTTCCGGCCCTTCCGAGGGCCATGAAACAAAATTGCAAAAAGCCGGTTGACGGGAATCGATGTCGGGCATAGAAGCGCCCTTGTCGACGGCGGCGCGGCTCTTTCTGGGCCTGCTTCCGTGCCTCATCATCGCAGGTGGCTCGATCACCCCGAAATAAAAGCTCGGGGGGATGGGGTTCGGCTCTTTCTCATTGTCGGTTTGATGAAGGGACATGTGGGCGGCGGCCCCGGGTCCGAAGGCTTCAAGGCTTCGGGTGCTCGGTAAATTATGCCGTTCCTATATGTCCTAATACACATCCATTTGTGTAATTTGTGCAGGAACGGCTCCTTGAAGTTTCGGTTTCTGTCGTGCGGATTTATCCGGGCGATGGTTATCGCATACAAACTTGAGAGTTTGATTCTGGCTCAGAACGAACGCTGGCGGCATGCCTAACACATGCAAGTCGAACGATGGCTTCGGCCATAGTGGCGCACGGGTGCGTAACGC
>Ga0157380_10004017_pt1 | contig 10160 bp, 6 predicted proteins | sample S35metaG_FD_119757 | JGI IMG/M metagenome (GOLD analysis project Ga0157380, IMG submission 119757) | Switchgrass rhizosphere microbial communities from Kellogg Biological Station, Michigan, USA - S3-5 metaG | ecosystem: Host-associated > Plants > Roots > Rhizosphere > Soil | place: USA: Michigan...
CGGCAGAACTCGTGGGATACAGGCCAACGCCAACTCCGCCAGCGGCAATCGTGCCGATGTCAACGATAGGCCACTCGGGCACGTTGCCCATCAGGATGGCAACTGAACCGCCTTTCTTAACGCCCAGGGACAGAAGAGCCATTGCAAAATCATGTGCTTCCTGATCGAAGCGGGCCCAGGAAATTCCTTCCCATTTTTCGTTGCGGCGAACATAGAACGCGCTGGCCGCCGAGTCGCGATAGGTTCGTACGCGATCGATGAATAGCGAGTAGATGTTCTGGTACTTCATTGCCTGCTTTCAAATCTGAGATCTCAGATCTCAAATTGCAGATGCCTGTTTTCAGTTTCTGATCTGAGATCTCAAATCTCCGAGTCACCAACGAAACGCAGCACAGGCCATATTCAGTCCACCACCCGAGGCGCACATGATCAGATTATCGCCACGTTTCAACTTACCTTCGCGCGCCGCGTCATCCAGCACCATTGGTATGCATGCGGATCCTGTGTATCCCCACTTCTGCATGATTGTATGGGTCCGCTCCATCGGCACGTCGAGTATCCGCATCACTTCCTTGATTGTGCTCAGGTTCACCTGAGTAAAGAGAAGAAGCCTGGTGTCATCCAATGTGAGGCCGGCCTTCTGCAGCACCTCTCGAATGATTCTGGGCCAACCTTCGATATTCACTTCCGGCGGGTATCTCTGGGCAAAGCGCACCTTGTTCCAACGTCCTTCACGCAGAACTTCTTCTGTTACAGGCATGCGAGTGCCGCCCGCATAGATACCCATGTAACTCGAGAACGCGCCATCGGCGAGTAGCTTCGAAGCTAGAAAACCTGGCCCTTCCTCGCTCGCTTGCAGAACGACGGCGCCGGCACCATCGGCGAAGATTGTCGCCGTCTTTTTGTCGTTCCAATCGAGATACTTGCTCATCGCGTAGGCGCCGATCACCAGCACATGCTTGTATTCCGAATCAGCAATGATGAACTTCGACGCCGTATCAAGGGCAGTGACGAAGCCCGAGCAGGCGCAATTGATGTCGAACGTGCCCGCGTTCTTTGCGCCGATGTGATGCTGTACCACGACCGAGGTCGCTGGTGACAGTTGTTCAGGAGTGTCGGTCGCCAGAATGATCAGATCGAGTTGTTCAGGCGTTATCCCAGCAGATTCTAATGCCCGCAAACTGGCAACCTTAGCAATGTCAGCGGTGCTTTCGTCAGGGGCGCAGACGTGGCGTTCACTAATGCCAATCACCTGGGAAACGAACTCGTTGATGTTCTCGCCGAGAATTCGACTGAGGTCGTCGTTGGTCAGGACCTTTTCCGGAACATAGGAACCGGTACCAATAATGCGGGCGTAGGTCATTCTAGTTTTGCGTTAAGAACTCAACCAGATTTCGATTAAATTCATCGGGCTGCTCGATGAAAAACAGGTGACTGCCACCCTCGACCAAACGTAACCGCGCACCGGGAATCTGCTGAACGAGGTTACGCGAGTTCTGTACAGGCACGATCGCATCAGCGTCACCGCTGAGCACGAGCGTTGGAGCCTTAATATCACCTACTCGAGACTCAGCATCGAATCCGATTCCAGCCTTTAGTTGAGCCCGATAAGCTTCTTCTAGCACCGGGTTTGCGAGGCGCAATTTGATCACCTCGTCAACCTCCTCCGGATGGTTGCGCACAAAATCAGGTGAGAACGCCGGCAACAGGTTGCGCCGGATCCTCTCATCGGTGTTGTGCCCATTGGTTGAGAGGACCGCAGTCAACACTTCCATCGAAGGCGAAACATGGTTCGGCCCGCCAAAACTAGTGCAACAGAGTGAAAGCGTGCGGGTCGCATCGGGATAGGCGATTGCGAATTCCTGCGCCACGAATCCGCCGAAGGACACGCCCAGAATATGAGCTTGTTCAATACCGAGCCGATTCAGCAAAGCGGCCGTATCGTCGGCCAGCAGCCGCATCGTCAACGGCCCCGAATCATATGAGGACTGCCCGATGCCTCGAGGATCGAAAGTTACTACCTGGAATTTCTTGGACAGGGGCGTGACATGATTAGACCAAATCCATGCTCCAGCAGCGAAGCCGGGAATGAGTACGAGCGGCACACCCTCACCGTAGACGTCGTAGTGGATATCAACATTATCGAGAGTCAATTGTGGCATGCGTTTGAATAACCCGGCCTCCGCCGCAGGCGAAAGCGTAAAGCCTCTGGCCTTTGTTGGTTGAAATTTTGGGGTTCAGCTCCGCTTAACCCCAGGCTTTACGCTCCCCTGCGCCGCAGGCTCCGAACTTTAGAAGTTTAGTTTAAAAGCAAACTGAACCACTCGCGGTCCGGTGCTCGCAGAGATTATCCTGCCGAAAGATCCAATCGCGATGTTGTTGACTGGATTAGCGTAGTTGACCCAGTTGAAGACATTAAAGAATTCCGCTCGCACTTCACCCCGGACGCGTTCGTTGAACGGGATAAATCTGATCACGGAAACGTCCACGTTCTTCTGTCCTGGGCCAGTCAGGAAGTTTCGTGGCGTGTTGCCAAAGGGCGCATTCCGATCAAACGTCGGATTATTGACAACGCCAACACTCGTGCCGTCCAGCCGCGGTCGCGACGTTACGAATGCTCCCTGGGTGATGTAATTATTGAGGCAAGCGGAGACATCACCACTGCATTGGATTTGCCCACTAAAAGCCGGATTGAAGTTTGCCCGACTGAAAACTGCGTTCCCGGGATTATCAATCACTGAGAAAGGCAACCCCGATTGGAACACCGCAATGCCGGCAACCTGCCAGTTGTTCAGTAAAGCGCGAGCGAAGTCTGAGCCGGATTTCGACTTCGGCAGATCGTAAACTCCGCTGACGACGAACCTGTGCTCACGATTGAAGTCCGAGCGTCCATAATTCAATTTCCAATTGAACTGGTCCCCTGCCGGACTCGCAAGTTCATTCACCGGTGTACCGTTGTAATAATCGTGCGACTTTCCGAACGTATACGCAGCAGTCAACTGGAGACCTTGTGTATAACGCCGCGACAATGTCATTTGCAGGGAGTTATATCTCGAGTTTGACGAGGACTGAATCTGGTGCACACCACCAGTCACATTCTTGTTGGTGGCAAGAATACTTCCTGCTGCCAAAGGCGGCACGAAGCTGTTCGTCGCCGCAACATAGTTCGGCTGGTTGAGATGTATGACTTGTAACAACTTGGTGCCTTTGTTGCCCACATACCCGACTTCAAGGACCGTGTTCTTCATGAACTCCCACTGCACACCCAGGTTGTACTGTTGCACATACGGTGTGCGGATATTCGGATCGACAAAAACTCGGCTCACCGGTACACCGACAAAAGGCGCGAGCGGCGAGAGCACCGAGGGAATTGTCGCAACTGGCGGACACGACGAATGTGGCCGAAGCGGTACAAAGGGGTCAGCCAGCGTACGCAAGATGCCCGGTAAACCCACACCTAAACCGAGGTAGGGAAAATTGAAGAGCTGCGTATTGATAAAACGGGTCGAGAAACGATCGTAATAGATTCCATAGCCGCCGCGGATGACGATCTTCCCATCGTTATCTGCGCGATACGCAAAACCGACGCGGGGCGCAAAGTTGTTCTTGTCGGATGGAAACAGTGTTTCGTCCACCGTCGGGACGCCCGCAAGCTGTCCGCCTGCGGCCTGGACGATGCCGTTTGGCGGCGCGCCCACGCGAAATTGTTCAGGAATAAAATTGACAAGTCGTCCCTGCGAATCAACCGGTGGTCCAAAATAATCGTACCGCACACCAAGGTTCAATGTGAGACGATCATTGAGCTTGTAATCGTCCTGAACGAACGCACCAAAATCCTTAACGTTATAGTGACGGTCGAAAACCCCAGACCCCAGAATTGAAACGCCACTGCCCAGGAGGAAGTTGTTGAAACTGGTGAATATCAGTTGTCCACGGGTAAAGGCATTGAAGTAGAAATCCAGAGTGGAATGGCGATACTCTCCGCCCGCGCGGATACGATGTTTTCCGTGGAGGATTGAAATTGTGTCTTGCACCGTCCACGCATCAATCTTTGAATGCTGATCGCCAAGTGGTGACGAACCAAAGAAGAATGAAGAATCCACACCCGCGACCTGAATTGTGGGCGCACCGGGGTAGAGACTCGCAAACGGGGTAGTGATGCCGAGCTGTGAAGCAGTAAACGGCTCTTCTGGTGTGCTCGTCGCTTCAATGCCGTTGAGACCAAACCGCGCCTGGTTGGTGATGTTTGAGTTGAAAGTGTAATTGTCGGTGAGCGAGAAGAGTACTTGAGTGATTGGTATGTCGCCGCCAAAACCAATCAGTTGATTGACTGGCTGGCCTTCCAGCCGGTTTCCCGTTCCCGCGAAGTTGTAGATTGCCTGCAGACTCGGGTTCTCGGCATAGAACAGCTTGCTCGAGAGTGAATGTGTGCTGCTAAGGTTGAAGTCAACATTTCCATTGAATTGATTTTCACGAAACTTCGACACGCCCGACTGCACGATTTGAGTCGGTATTCTCGCCGCTGCTCCCGCTGCGCCGGCTATGCCTGATGACGGAATCGCAAACTGGCCACCTGGCAATCGAGCATTCAGGATGTTAACCGCGACCGGATTGATACTTGCCATGGGAAGTCCGAAGGTGGCTGCCAATCCGGCTGCGGTTCGGTTGTCATCGCGCAAGCCTGCCGGGATCGACGGGAACGACAGACTGTTTGAAAGTGAAAGCCCATTGCTTTCGCGCGTGCCTTGATAAGAGACGAAAAAGAAAGCTTTATCACGCGCGATCCTACCGCCCAGCGTTCCGCCGAATTGGTTGCGCGTCAGAATTGGACGTTCCAATCCGCGCGCCTTGATAAACGGCTCATTTGCATTCAGTGCTTTGTTACGCAGAAAGTAAAAGACATTCCCATGAAAGTCGTTCCCGCCTGAACGCGTCACCGCTTCGACGTTGCCGCCGGCATTGCGCCCGTTCGAAGCATCGTAAAGCGAAGTTTGGACAATGAATTCCTGCAGGCTTTCCGTCGACGGAACCGCCAGATTTGGAGTTGAGTTTGTGCCGATAGAATTGGCATCGACGCCATTGATCTTGACGCTGTTACTAGTGGTGCGTTGACCGTTGACGCTGAACGCGGTGTCGCCTCGACCCAGGTCCGTACTATTTGGAACCGACGCTTGCGCGCCCGCCTGCAGCACCAGCAGCTGTTGGAAGTTTCGGGTCGAGAGAGGCATTTGCCGAATTGTTTGACCCTCGATCACGCGCCCGCTTTGTGAGGACTCTGCCTGCACGATAGGAGATTCAGCCTCCACCAGGACGGAGGCTGAGGTGCCGATCAGACTGAGCCGCACATCAAGGGTTGTAGTCTGGGTAATGTTTACGACTGCCTCGGACTGGTATCCCTGAAAGCCCTGAGAAGCAACATCAACGCGATAGCGTCCCGGCGGCAATAGTGTAAAGGCAAAATTGCCATCACTATCGGAAGTTGTCGACCGCGACGAATTCGTCTCCAGATTCGTCGCAGTTACGTTCGCACCCTGCACGACTGCGCCGTTGGGATCAGCAACCGCACCGCTGATTGTTCCCGTTGTCACTTGAGCCCTTGCCGCGCCGGCGAACCCGATAATCAAAGTGATAGCGAAGAGACACGCTAGTTTTCTAGTTCTAATCATTGTTGGGACCTCCAGAAACATTTCAAGACCTTCACATCATGAATCCGCCACTGCACACTAGAGTCTCGCCACTGATGTAGTTCGACTCCGGCAGGCAGAGCAGGTAAACAGCACCCGCACCTTCTTCCGGTGTACCGAAGCGACCGAGTGGAATTGCATGCTCCGCCGCCGCGATTAAATCCTGATTGACTCCGATTTTGATTTTTCTGCCTTCAATTTCTACGGTCGCGTTGTCGCGAATATCTGATTCGCTCAAGCGCGTCCTGATAAACCCAAAAGCAACGCAATTGACATTGACCTTGTAGCGCCCCCACTCCTTGCTAAGCGCTTTGGTAGCGCCAACGATGCCGGCTTTGGCAGCGGCGTAATTGATTTGCCCTGCATTCCCACACAGACCGGAAATCGAAGAGATGTTGACCACCTTGCGGAAGATCTCCTCTCCGGCTGCTGCTTCCCTTTTCGCGGAGGCGCGGATGAACTCGGATGCGGCGCGCAGAATGCGAAACGGCGCCGTCAGATGTACGTCAATGATCGATTGCCACTGTTCGTCCGTCATCTTTTGGATCACGCTGTCCCAGGTGTAGCCGGCGTTGTTAACGATGATGTCGAGCCCGGCGTAATTGTCGAGCGCACTTTGCACGAAGCGTTCACCGAACTGTCGATCGGTCACACTGCCTACGCAGGCGACTGCTTCGGCACCCGTCTGCCTGATCATTTCAATCGTTTCCTGCACTGGTTCAGCATCTAGATCGTTCAAGACCATTCGAGCCCCCGCTTGCGCAAGTTTTAATCCGATGGCCCTACCAATGCCGCGACCTGCGCCCGACACCAAAGCAACTTTGCCTTCGAGAGCTCTCATAGTCCGATTTCCGATTGCTGATTGCTGATTTAGCTAATCGCGCCATTAAACCAATTTTCTCTGTGCGACCTCTGTGTTCCCTGTGGACTGCGCTGGACGTCTTGCGCTGGGAGGACGTCAGACCGATCAGCAATCACCAATCCGCACTCATCATTCGGTTCAGATCCTCACGGTGCGGTCCGCCCAATAAGGCTCCCGCATCTCGCGCTTGAGCGTCTTGCCCGCCGTGCTGCGAGGAAAGTCCTGCATAAACACGACCGCCTGGACACGTTGATGTTTCCCGTCAACGCGTTCGTTGATCCAATCGCACAATTTGTCTTCGCTGACTTCACCTGGGCGGTGGAGGATCACTGCGGCGAGTGGGGTCTCGCCCCATTTTTCGCTGGGAACACCAAAGACCGCGACCTCGCGCACCGCAGGGTGTTGCACGATGATTTCTTCGATGTCTTTGGGAAAAACATTTACTCCGCCGGAGATAATCAAATCCTTCTTGCGATCAACGAGGTAAAGAAAACCGTCTTCATCGACATAGCCCAGGTCGCCCGTGTGTAACCAACCATCAACCACAGCCTCAGAAGTAAGCTCCGGTTGTTCGTAATAGCCGCGGATCGGCGCGAGGCTGTAACCGACAATTTCCCCGTCCGCGCCGACAGCAGCTTCTCTGCCCGCGCTATCGACGACCCGCGTGCCAGAAAAAGGAACCGGCACACCTACCGAGTCAGATTTGTTTGCATAATCATTCTTGTCGAGGATGGTTATGAAACCTTCCGTCAAGCCATAGAGTTCATAAAAACAATCCGGCAAAGCTTTCGTCAGTCGATCTTTATGCTCACGATGTAGGGGCGCGCCAACTGAGCAAATGGCTTCCAGCGAACGCAGCTTCTCGGCTGAAAAGGCGGGGGAATTCAACATCGCGATGATTTGCGACGGGACCATCATCACGTGTGTTGCACGCTCGCGCTCAACCGCAGCGATGAAACTTTCCGGCTCGAAATGCCTTTGCAAAATGTACGTTGCGCCGAGATAGAGCGCCGGCATCAGCATTACAAACGCGCCGTTGAAGACGATTGAGCCTGCATGAATGACAACGCTCTCCGGACGCATGCGGAAAGATGCCGCGAACATTGTGCAGTACATTGCCCTTACGTAATGCGTATGCACGATGCCTTTGGGAAGTCCGGTGGTACCGCTGCTGTAGACAATGTTGAATAGATCGTCGTCTCTGATTTCTATCGTGGGTGGTTCGTCGCTGCTGGAGCCTCCCGTTAACGCGGCATAGCTTTGATAGCCATCATTATCGTCGGTCGAGATATAACGGTTGGCAGGGATGTTCTCCAGTTCGGGCTTGATCGAATTCAATTCATTAACGACGCAGGAGTTTGTGATTACTGTGGAAGTGTCCGAATCCCGCAGGAGATTCAGCAGTCCCTTGCCTCGCAGCAATTGACTGAGTGGGACAATCACCGCGCCAATCTTTGCGATTGCCCAGTAGCTCTCAAGCAGTTCAAGGCCATTCGGTAAAATCGTCGCGACCTTGTCGTTCTTCGTCACGCCCAGGCTCAGCAGAGCGTTGGCAAGCCGATTGACACGCTGGTTAAGTTCCAGAAACGTCAATCGGCAATCTTCAAATACGAGCGCGGTATGATGAGGACGATACTGCGCATTTCGGGGGAGAAGAGAACCAATATTCATTCGCTCCCCCCTTTCGGTTTGACGGCCGGCGGCGTAACTGGCGAGACCGAAGAATCCAAACTAGCTTCACCGAAAAATCTCCAGATCTCCGCACTCGCTCTTGGTCCTTTCGGATCGGCAAATTGATTTGCAATCGGGCTGCCCGGCCAGGCATGACCGAGACTTTCCACAATCCACTTCTCCATTAACAATCGCCGATTGCTGTCCTTGTACTGAAACCTCGTGTAGTTGTAGCCATTGGGGACTGCCCCATTTGTTTCCTCCGGCGATTGAATTGTTACGCTGTCGTCGTCTTTACCGTCGTCCAGGTAATCGTTTGTCTGCGCCCATTGGGCAATGATCTGGTCAGTGTTAAGCGGGTTCAGATACGGATCCTTCGTTCCATGAAAAGCGATAACAGGCATTCGCTTTTTCGATCCGCTCAAACTTTTCTGCATTGCCTGATAGGCAAGGAGCCCCTGTTGATTCGGATCTGGACCTCCAGACTTCATCGAAGCCAGCCCGGCCTCAACTGTTGCTGCAGCCTTGTACTCCTCTCCGGCGATCACCCCGAGACCTGCAAAGAGCTCTGGATAGCTCGCAGCCATCACGACGGCCATTGCGCCGCCAGCTGAAATGCCGATTACATAAATGCGTTTGGAATCGATGCTATATGCCGAACGTATGTCCTGGATGACAGAAGCAATGAGAGCAGGCTCCCCCGCGTCGCGCGCCTGATGCTTGGGGTCGAACCAATTCCAACAGCTAAGCGGGTTAGCAGCGGGAACCTGCTCGGGATACACAACCAGGAAGTTTTTCTCATCCGCGAGTTCGTTCATTCCTGAAGCAGCAGCAAGGTCTTCCGGCTTCTGCATGCAGCCGTGTAGCATCAACACGAGTGGAACCGGCTTCTCTTTGCGGGATCCGGACGACATCCACAATTTGTATTCACGCGACCCGAAAGAATTCTTCACGGTCCCGCTTACCCAACTGCCTCCGTAGGCTGCAGTCTGCAGAAAGGTCATTGCCACAACCGTAATGATCGAATGCTTGAAGTTCATGGCGCCTTCTCACAAGCCTCGGCAAACTCGGCGATCAAATCGGCTACTCTTGAAGCGCCGCGCTTTCCCAGCGTGATAGTGAAATGTGTCGTACCTGAAATCATCTCGTCCTTCATCTCCGGAATGCATTCCCGAAATGGCTGCAGGATTGAATCGGGGAAAATCGGCGGTTGGCTCGGCTCCATACCGTTTTCGGCGCGTAAGAGCAGCACAGGCACGCTCAGGGATCTCAACCGCCGGACAATCTCATCCTTCTTAAACGCCTCCGCGACATCCACACTGACGGCACCTGCTGCTGCTTTAGGTCGAACTGTGGTTTCACCTGCAACTTCGTAATCAAGAAAAGCCTCGATCCAGGGATTCCAGTCGTCGGAAGGGAAATTAGGTTGGCCGCGCCAAAAATCGATGAAGGCGCTTCTCGAATCGTAAGTTCGAGTAAGCTGCGCAATTCGTAATGCAAGTGTGGCGTCAAGCATCTTTGAGGCGTCCACTCCAACCGGCAAATCAGGAACGTAGCCGCCGTCGATCAGGATGACGCCGCTAACGAGTTCCGGGTTCTGCTCTGCCAAGGCAGTGGCCACAAACGCTCCCATCGAATGGCCGACGATAAGACATGGCCCGAGTTCCAGCGTTTGCATCGCCGCCGCAACGTCACGCGCGTGCTGGGCCATGCCATACGGACCTTCGGGTTTGTCTGAATTCCCGCGGCCGCGCAAATCAGGGGCAAAAAGCGCCCGCCTGCCATTCAGTTCCTCGGCCACTCCGACATAACTGACAAACGAAGCAGTTAATCCGTGAAGCGCGATCACAGGTGATTTGCGTCCCGGCCAGTAGCCGAAAGCGAGCTCAACTCCGTCGCCGGAGATTCGACCGCGTGCCTCTCTCGTCACTTTGAAATGATTC
>Ga0157380_10004019_pt1 | contig 10157 bp, 9 predicted proteins | sample S35metaG_FD_119757 | JGI IMG/M metagenome (GOLD analysis project Ga0157380, IMG submission 119757) | Switchgrass rhizosphere microbial communities from Kellogg Biological Station, Michigan, USA - S3-5 metaG | ecosystem: Host-associated > Plants > Roots > Rhizosphere > Soil | place: USA: Michigan...
CGCAGGCCGCCCTGCGCGTCGATGGCCACGAGATCGATGGCGCCATCCGCGTCGAGGTCCGCGGCGGTGACCGCGGTGAGCGTGGCGACACCGGCCGGCGGCTCGACCGGCGTGAAGCGGCCGGTCTGACGGTTGAGCAGCACGCGCAGCACTCCCGCGCCGTCGACGAACGCGGCATCCGGATCGGCGTCCCGATCGAGGTCGGCCCACGCAAGGCTTCGCACGCCGGAGATGCCGGAAAACGTGTCGAGCGGCTGCCACGTGGCGTCACCGTTGTTGCGCAGCACGCGCGTGGGGCCAGCCGTGCCGACGACGAGGTCGATGTCGCCGTCCATGTCGATGTCGGCAGGCCACAGGCCTGTGATCGCCGCGCCGCTCGTGGCCGCGGCGGCAACGCCAGCCGCGGCCGTCGCGTCGCTGAACGCGCCGTCCTCGCCCTGGAGCAGCAACTGGACCCCCGCTGCCCCGGCGCGCGCGAGATCCATCCGGAAGTCGTGGTTCCAGTCGAGAGCGGCGACGACGGGCGCGGCCGATGGAGCCGCGGCCGGCATCGGCGTCCCGCCGACGAGACGCAGGCCATCGACGCCTTCCACGTAGACGGCCACCTCATTCGGCCTGGCGCCGTCGACGGCCACCAGCGCCAGCGGCGTGGCACCGGGGAGCACTTCACGCGTGAACGTGAGCGCGGTGTCGGCCGCTGCCGGACGCGCGCTCGCCGGTTCGAGCGCCACGAACCGATCGAGCGGCTCCGCGATCAACTCGGCGGGCGTCCGCACCGCGGCCAGGCTCTCCGAGAACGCGGCGACGCGCGCCAGCACGTTGCGCAGCAGCGTCGTGGACCGGGCGGCGTCGGGAAAGCGCGGAGCCGCCGCGGCCTCGCGCAGCGCCGTCAGCTGTTCCTGCGCGATGTCGGGCCAGCCCGCCGATTGCGCCGCGACGCGCGACACCGAGTCGTCGAGGCGCGCGCGATCGGACATCTTCGCCGCCAGCCGCGCGCGTTCGAGCAGCACGGCGAGATTGGTCGGGGCGAGCGCCACTAACTCGTCGTAGAGCCCGGCCGCCTCAGCATCGGCCTCGGGCGTACCGGTGCGCTGCAGCTCGTCGGCCAGCGCGAACCGCGGCTGCAGCGCGCGCGCGTCGAGCGCCGCCGCTCGCCGCAGGCGCGCCACCGCTTCGTCGAGCCTCCCGCGCGCCACTTCCATGCGCCCCGCGAGCATCACGACGTCGACGTTCGAGGGCGCGAGTTCCAGCGCCCGCTCCACCGGCATCACCGCCGCGTCGAGTTCGCCGAGCCGGAGCTGCGCCAGCCCCAGGTTGGCCCAGGCCGCCGGCTCCTCCGGCACGAGGGTGGTGGCTTGCGTGAACTGCTGGCGCGCGTCGTCGAGCAGGCCGACTTCGAGGGCCGCCAGGCCGTGGTAGAAGGCGCGCGAGATCTGTTCGTAGGGTTCCGAGCCCGGCGCGGGCAGCGACGGGCGGCGCACATAGTAGACGCCGGCGACCAAGGCGAGCGCAGCCGCGGCGGCCACGAGAAGTCCGCGTCTGCTCATAGACGGATTCTAGCCCTTAGGTTGACGTGGGGGCCGGCTTTAGCCATTAGCCGGCCCTGGGCCGCCTGAAGGCGGCCCCCACATCTGATGTCGCGCTATTCGACGCCGAGATGAATCTGACGCTCGAGGGCGTGGAAGGCACGCGCCTCTTCGGGCACCGGGCGGAGCCACGACACCACGATCGCTACCGCAAACGCCAGCGGAATGGTGACGATACCGGGGTTGCGGAGCGGAAACCACGCCGCCTCGTGCTTCAGCACGTCGATCTGGATGGCCGGCGACAACCAGATGAGCACGAGGGCCGACACGGTCCCGACGATGGTGCTCGCCTGAGCGCCGGCGGTGGTGAGACGGCTCCAGAAGATCGACAGCACGAGCACCGGGAAGTTGGCGCTGGCCGCGATGGCAAACGCCAGCCCCACCATGTAGGCCACGTTCTGCCCCTTGAACAGGATGCCGAGCACAATCGAGACGACGGCGAGCGCCACCGTGGCCGCGCGGGCCACCACGAGTTCCTCACTCGAGTTGGGATGGCCCTTCCGCACCACGTTCACCCACAGATCGTGCGACAGCGTCGCCGCGCCCGACAGGGTGAGGCCGGCCACGACGGCCAGGATGGTCGCGAACGCGACGGCGGAAATGAATCCGAAGAACGCCGTCCCGCCCACCGCCGCGGCCAGGAGCGGCGCGGCCATGTTGCCGCCGGCGTCCACCGCGGTGATCTGCTGGCGCCCGATCAGTACCATGGCGCCGAACCCGAGTATGAACGTCAGCAGGTAGAAGAAGCCGATGCAGGCGGTGGCGTAGCCGACCGACGTGCGCGCCGTCTTGGCGTCCGGCACGGTGTAGAACCGCATCAGGATGTGCGGCAACCCCGCCGTGCCCAGCATCAGCGCGAGGCCGAGCGAAATCGCGTCTACCGGATCGCTGACGAGGCGGCCGGGGCTGAGCACGCCATCGCCGTACTGGCGCGTCGCTTCGGCGAAGAGCGCCAGCGGGTTGAACGAGAACTGGGCCAGGACCAGCAGCGCCAGCACGGTGGCACCGCCGAGCAGCAGCACGGCCTTGACGATCTGGACCCAGGTGGTCGCCGTCATGCCGCCGAAGAGCACGTAGGCGAGCATCACCACGCCGACGATCACCACCGCCACTTCGTACGGCAGGCCGAACAGCAGGCGGATCAGATTGCCGGCGCCCACCATCTGCGCGATCAGGTAGAAGGCGATCACCGCCAGCGAGCCGACGGCCGACGCCATCCGCACCGGCACCTGCCGCAGCCGCGCCGCCACGACGTCGGCGAAGGTGTAGCGGCCCAGGTTCCGCAGCGGCTCGGCGATCAGGAACATCACCACCGGCCAGCCGACGAGCCACCCTACCGAATAGATCAGGCCGTCGAAGCCCGAGAGCGCCACCAGACCGGCGATGCCCAGAAAACTGGCCGCGCTCATGAAGTCGCCGGCCAGCGCCAGGCCGTTCTGCAACGCGGTAACGTCGCCGCCGGCGGTGTAGAACTGGTCGGCGGTGCGCGTGCGCCGCGACGCCCACACCGTGATGCCGAGCGACAACGCGATGAAGCCCAGAAAAAACCCGATGGCCACGACGTTGGGTTCGCTTCCGCCGGTCATCGCCTCAGCCCTCGAAGTTGGGCGTCGTAGTGGGTGTTCGCCCACCGGACGTAGATCCACGTGAGCACCCACGCGGCGACGATCACCAGAGCGCCGAGCAGAACCCCGACGCTGAGGCCGGGGACGATCAGGCGCCCAAGTAGCGGCTTGTTGAAGGCCACCAGCAGGATGAAGCCGAAGTAGACCACCATCATCGCAATCGTCAGCGACAGCGCGATGCGCCAGCGGCCGGCGGTTACGGCTTCGAGGGTGATGGGAGCGGATCGCGGTGCGGACGTCACCGGCACCTGAGAGTCACGGCGATGGGCATGGCTGGCGGCGTGGCACGGACAGACTGTACGTTGAAAAACCCAAGTCCCGCGGTTCAGCCGCGCCCGCTGATGCGGGCGCGCGGGTCAAACCGTCGAGACTTGGGCACTACTGAGGTCCGGCAATCGGACCGGCGGACCGAAGGCCCGGGATTCTACTTCTCCGGACTATTTCTCCGGACGCTCGTCCGGAGCGCCGATGCCCGAGGAGCCGACGAAGAGCTTCTTGCCGTCCGGGAACGTGATGTCGCGCCCGTTGGCGCGCAGCGCGCCGTCCTTGGCCTGGAAGCCCTCGACGAGGATTTCGGTACCGGGCAGCAGCGAGTTCTTGTTCCAGCCGCGGCGCAGCAGCGCGTTCGGCGCACCGCCCTCGATCATCCACTGCTCGACCTTCCCGTCGGGCGTCTTGACCTCGATGTGCACCCAGGAGTGCGGGTTGATCCACTCCATCTTGGTCACAGTTCCCCGCAGCTTCACCGGCTTCTTAGCGTCGAACTCGGCCGCAAACGAGTGGTGCGCGATCACCGGTACAACGGCTGCGGCCACAACGAACGCGGCTCCTGCCACAACGCCAAACAGTCTGCTTCGCATCGGATTCATCTCCTGCCTAGGACCCGTAACTGATGGTAATACTTTACCAGAGTCCGCCGGCGTTTACGCCACTTTTGTCAACAAACCGGCTGGTTTCTCCCAGCAACGGTCAAGCCTGTCTACCTCTTCATGCTCTTCGCGCCCGTCTCAGCCGCCCGCGCCGCGCTCAGCATGTGTCGCATGGCGTAGTTACCTTCATGACAGGCGTACTCGAAGAGGTCCACGCCGGGGCCGAGATTGACCACGGCCGTCCACGGCCGGGTAAAGGTGTGCGGGTCGATCACGGTTACTTCGTAGCGGAGCTTCTTGTGCCGCACCCGGCGCAGCCGCTCGACCAGGCGGAGCGTCGCGCCGGCTCCCCGGTAGTTGGTCAGACTCGAGAAGTTCTGCGTCTCCACCACCAGGGTGTCGCCTTCCCACCGCGCGCGGGCATCGCCCAGATAGCCGCGAATCCGCTCGCTCGTAAAGGGCCGCTCGTCGAGCGGGATCACGCGCGTCTCGTGGATCATCTCGTAGGTCAGGGCGACGTAGCCGGGCGCCTGCACGATGCGGGTGTTGTTGTTGTAGATCGCCGGAAACATCACCGCCGGCAGCCCACGCGTGATGCACCGGTCGTAGAGCGTGAAGTCGGCCGGTGTGTCGAACGGGCCGCTGCCGAAGCTGCCTCCCCCGCCGCCGCGAGTCCGCTGACGCTTCTGCGCGTCGGGCGTGAGCGGCGGTACGTGCCCGTCGGGCGGGTCGACAATCAGGGAGGTGCGTGCCGAGGCGCGGCCCCAGTTCTCGTACCAATGCGTCGGGCCGGCGCCGGTCGCGCCGCCGATCGTCCCAGCCGTCGATGCGCGCTGGTGGGCGCGGTGCTCGAGCAGATCCTCGAGTTCGCTTCCCTCGACCGACGGCTTGTCCTGACCGCTGGGCCGTTCGAGCGGCACCCCCGCCTCTTCATCGCTCGACCAGACGCCCTGGAGATCGGGATCGCCCCACGGGGTCCGCGGTGCGCTGTATGTGGCTGGTTTGGCGAGCGCGGTGTTGGCCGGCCGTTCGGCCGGGGACGCGGGGGACTGGGCCGATGTCGACTCCATGACCCCCGCGCCTACGGCAATGACAGCCGCGCCCAGCGCGGCAAGGGAACTGCGGATCATCCCGATGGTCCGCTTCGCCGTGCGGCTACTTCTTCTTCAGATCGCCGTAGAGCAGTTCCTCGGAGAACTCGACGCACTTGAACTCGAGCAGCTGCACGTTCGGCTCGAGACGGCGGTAGAGCGGCAGGCGGATTTTCCACGGCCGCGAGAACGTCTTCGGGTCGGTCATCGTGGCTTCGTAGATGAGCACGTTCTCGCCCTGCAGCGTGTAGCGCTCTTCGACCGTCAGCCCCTCGGTGTGATGGTTGCCCGAGCGGTCGAACCAGGTCTGATCGTTGAAGCCGTTCACGGTGATGGCCAGCGTTTCGCCTTCCCACCGGCCGTTCGACCAGCCCATCCAGCTGTCCACCGGCGCCTCGGACTTACTCTGCATGTGGACGATGCGGTTCGAGCTCGCATACTCGTACACGAACAGGATGTCCTTCTGGCCCTGAACGATCTGGAACGGGTAGGGCATGTAGGTGGCGCGCGGAATGCCCGGCATGTAGCACTTGGCTTCCGGGTCGCTCTTCGGCCAGCCCGCGCGGAGCTCATCGCGCTTCTTCAGCGCCGCCGGAAGATAGGGAATCGTGCCGCCCGCAGGTTCGGTGATGACGCTCTGACCCGCCGGAATGGCGCCGATGGCACCGAGCTGCCAGAACTGCGTGGCCGAAGCCGAGTGGTCTTCGAGGTTCCAGTAGGCCGTGCCCATCGCCTGCCAGATGCCGTTCATGTTCGGGTGCCCCGCGATGCGCGCCACGCGAGGTGCCGCGCCCCGCCCCGCCTGTGCCGGTGCCGCGGGCGCCGCCGCTCCCCGTCCCCCGCCCTGAGGGGCCTGCCCGGCGATCGGCATGACCGCCAGCGTAACCACCGCCGCGCCTGCCAATGCCACGATTGCGCCTGTGAACCGGATTCGCATCTGCTCGATCTCCTCTTAAGACGTAGGTGCTGCGTGCGCAGCTTATATCGAAGTTCCCGACAATGTGTCAAGGCGCGCACGTGCCGCGTAGTTACTGACTGCGCGACAGATAGCGCCCCTCAACCGGTTAGTTTTCGCCTGGCTTCACGCCCCCTCGCCCTACGTCCGGCCCGTCTCGGTTGCAGCCAGTTCGCGAGCCACGATCGCGGCGCCGTCGGCCAGCGCGCGCATCTTGCCGAGCGCCGCCTCGCGGGTGCGCGGCACCAGACCGCAGTCGGTGCACGGTTTCAGATGTTCCGCCGCCACATACGGCAGAGCGCTGCGGATGCGCGCCGCCACAGTTTCCGGCGTCTCCACGGCTTCCGTACCAACATCTACGACGCCCAGCAGGACGTCCTTTCCCCGGAGCTCACCCAGCACGGCCACGTCCACGCCCGAGGCCGCGCATTCCACCGACACCTGATCGACGCGACTTTTCGCCAGCAGCGGCAGCGTCACCCCGTAGTGCCCCCAGTCGGTGTTGGCCGACTTCCACGCCAGCACGGTCGGGGTTCCGTAGCCGTAGCAGATGTGGACGGCCTTCTGCGCCCGCACGCCGTCCATCGCCTGCTCGAGCGTCTCGATGCCCCAGGCGACGACTTCGTCGAGATAGATGTTGAAGCACGGCTCGTCGAACTGGATGACGTCGGCGCCCGCGTCCACGAGATCGCGTGCCTCCCGGTTGAGAATCTCCGCAAACCGCATGGCGAGCGTCTTGAAATCGGCGCTTCCCGCCTCGTCGGCCACCGAGTCGGCCACGGTCATCGGCCCCGGCAGGGTCACCTTGAGCCGGCGCGTGGTGTGGGCGCGGGCAAACCGGCATCCGTCCACGAAGACCGGCGCCTCGCGGCGCACCGGACCGGTGAGACGGGCAACTTCGGTCAGTTCGGAGTAGCGGCCGCCGCGCGCGCGCTTCTTCGTGAGCTGCTCGGTGTCGGTTCCGGTCAGGCCGTCGAGGAATCCCCAGATGTAGTGGCGCCGCCGCGTCTCGCCATCGCACACCACAGCGAGCCCCGCCTCCTCCTGGTCGAGCAGCGCCAGCCGCACGGCATCGTCCTGCGCCTCCCGCAGTTCGTCGCCCTGAAGCCGCCAGGGCGCGCGCAGCATGTTGGGGTGCGCCAGCCATGCGGGCTTCGGCAGGCTGCCGACGATCGAGGACTCGAGCATCGAGGGGGAAGACGCGAGGGGTTCGGGACCAGCCAACGGCGACATCAGGGTCGTTGCCCCGGAGGGCAACACGTGACGTTATGGGACATCCCCCACGATGTCAAGGCGATCATGCGATCAAGTTCACAACGAAGCGACCACGCGCCTGCCCCTTGAGGAGGGTGTCGAACGCCGACGGCAGCTCGTCGAGCGTGATGTCGTGCGCCACGCGATCGAGCGCGGCCGGCCGCATGTCGGTGGCGAGGCGGCGCCAGGTATCGCGGCGCACGTCCATGGGACACGTCACCGAGTCGACGCCGATCAGACTGACGCCGCGCAGGATGAAGGGCATGACCGTGAGCGTGAGGTTCGTACCGCCGGTCAGCCCCGTGCTCGCCACCGCGCCCCAGGGTGCGGCCGTGCGCACGAGCCATGACAGCAGATCGCCACCTGCCGCGTCGACCGCGCCGGCCCAGATCGCCTTCTCGAGCGGCCGTGTCCCGAGTTCGAGCGCCCCCCGCGGCTGCACGTGGGCAGCTCCCAGGGCGCGCAGGTAGTCGTGCGCGTCGTCCTTGCCGGTAATCGCCGTCACCTCGTACCCGAGCCTGGCGAGCGCGCCAACCGCGATACTTCCCACACCTCCCGTCGCCCCGGTGACGGCCACGGGTCCCGCGCCCGGGCGCAGACCGTTCTGTTCGAGCCGCACCACTCCGAGACCCGCCGTGAAGCCGGCTGTGCCGAAGACCATCGCGTCGCGCAGCGAGAGGCCCGCGGGCAGCGGCACTACCCAGTCGCCGGGCACGCGGACCATCCCGGCAAAGCCGCCGTCGTTGCCAACGCCGAGGTCGTACCCGGTGACCAGGACCGCGTCGCCCTCGTGGAAGCGCGGATCCTGGCTCGACATCACCGTGCCAGAGACGTCGATGCCACCGATGAGGGGGAACTTCTTGAGGATCTTGCCGGCGCCGGTGGCGGCGAGCGCGTCCTTGTAGTTGACGCTCGAGTACGCGGCGCGGATGACCACGTCGCCCGCGCTCAGCTCGTCGAGAGTGGCGCTGACGGCCTCGCCATGGATTCGCCCGCCGTCGCTGGAGATACGGAAGGCGCGAAAACTCTGCATCGCCGCATTATCATCCGTCACGCATGGCGCGGGCGGCGTGGCAGCAGCTCAAGGCAGCGTGGGCCGAGTGATCCGCTCTCGCAGCGGTACATCGCCAGTACGTGACTGCGGGGCTTCAGCCCCGCCTCTGGCGGTTCTGGCCGTCACACTCCTCTGCTGCGGCGCAACAGCTGTGGCGCATCACTCCGTCCTCGCCTACGACGGATCGACGCCGACCACCATCACCGGCACGGTCGTGAAGGTGCTGTGGCAAAATCCCCATGCCTACATCGACCTCGACGTGACGATGGACGGAACGCGGGCGCGATGGATGGTCGAGAACGAGGGGCCGGTCGCGCTCGAGCGGCTCGGCTGGACGAAACAAACGCTGCGAGCCGGCGATACCGTCACCGTGACCGGCGCACGCGCGCGCGACGGCAGCGCGCGGATGCGCTGTGCGAGTGTGACGTTGGCCGACGCGCGGCGGCTTCCCTGTTTCGCTTCTGGAGGGACCTGAGTGGCGCGACTGTTGACGGGGCTGACCGCGCTGCTGGCAGTGGCCTTCGTGGCCACTCTCACCGCGCAACGGCCGGCGCCGCGCTACCAGCCGCCGCGCCTCGCCAACGGCAAGCCGGATCTGCAGGGCATCTGGCAGGTGCGCAACACGGCCAACTGGAACCTGCAGGCGCACGGCGGCAGCTGGAAGACGCCGGCTGGCTACGGCGTGGTCGTCGATCCAGCGGACGGCTCGATTCCGTATCGTCCCGACGCGCGCGCGGCCAAGGAGAAGAACTGGACGAGCCGCGAGACTCTGGACCCGCTCGAGAAGTGCTACCTCGCCGGCGTACCGCGGACGATGTACCTGCCCTTCCCGCTCCAGATCCTGCAGACCGAGACCGAGGTCGCCATCCTGTCGGAGTATGTCCACACATGGCGGTGGATCCCGCTCACGCCGCTCGACCGGATTCCCGGCTACGAGTCGTGGATGGGCGATCCGCGCGGGCGGTGGGACGGCGACACGCTGGTCATCGAAACCGTCGGGCACAACGACCAGACGTGGTTCGACCACGCCGGCAACTTTCACAGCGACGCGCTGAAAGTGACCGAGCGGCTGACGCGGATCGCGGACGACGTCCTCACCTACGAAGCCACGATGGAGGACCCGAAAACCTTCACGCGACCGTGGACCATCCGCATGCCGCTCTATCGCCACCGCGACATGGATCGCATCCTGGAGAACGAGTGCTACCTGTACGCCGAGGAAGCCGGCACACCCATTCGCGGTGAGCACCCCAAATGACATGCATGGCCGTGGATCTCCAGACCCGCCTCATGGGAAGCCTCGCGGCCCTCACGCTCGTCGCCACCGCCGCGCTGGTAGCGCAGGAGCCGATCCCGCAGCCGCGCACGTCCGGCGGCTGCCCGGTGGAGTCGAAGGCCTTCTACGACTGCGCAAGTGCCAAAGCGAAAATATTTACGCCGCCGCGCACGCGCGAAGGACGTCCCGACCTGCAGGGCTACTGGCGCAGCCGCAACAACGGCATCGCCTACGACGTCGAGCCCGGGCCGGGCAGTTTCTCGGTGCCGCCGACCGCGGGCGAGATCATCGATCCGGCCGACAAGAAGATTCCCTACCAGCCGTGGGCCGTGGCGAAGCGGAACGAACTCCGCACCAAGGGCTTCGAGGATCCACAGGGCCACTGCGCGCCCTCAGGGGCGCCCCGGAAGAACAACACGCTGTTCGGGTGGCGGATCATCCAGCCCA